>ERZ824488.2518-NODE-2518-length-16029-cov-4.513585_pt1 | contig 16029 bp, 10 predicted proteins | sample MGYA00519936_ERZ824488 | MGnify/ENA primary metagenome ERZ824488 (study PRJEB31778, sample SAMEA3449153) | human gut metagenome | biome: human gut; feature: human-associated habitat; material: faeces | place: United Kingdom | collected 2010/2012 ... | reverse complement strand
AACCGCGACTAGCGTCTAGCCAAGTCCGTTCAAAAAGGGGTGACAAAGGGACAGTCCCTTTGTCACCCCTTTGTTTTAGAGGGCGAGAAACGCCTCGTGGATGAGGGTCATGGGCACCAGCCCGATGCCCGCGACCTTGCCCTCGGTGCGAAAGCTTCCCAACTGGCGGCCGTGGGCGTTGCGCTGGACGAGGACGTCGAGCGTGCCCAGACGCGGGGCTCCGCGGTCGTCGTGGGCCGCCGGGAGCCCTACTCTCCCACGAGCTCGCAGAGCTTGAGGTCCACGCCGGCCGCCTCGAGGGCCTCGCGGCCGCCAAAGACGCAGACGCCGGACGGGGTCTGGTCGGCCAGCGCCTCGGCAAGGCCGCGCACCTGCTCGGCGGTGCACCCAAGCTCCTGGCGGCGGATCTCTTCTCGCCAGCCGGGCTTCTGGCCGCCAAAGCGGGCGACATCCTGGCGACGCGCCAGTGCGCGCGGCTTCACCGGGGCGTCGTGGGCGGCCACGGTGGACACCACGTAGCCGTCGAACTCCTCGGCGGTGGGCTTCCACTCGGAAAGCCATGCCGCCGCGGCGTCGTAGCGCGCCAGCGTCTCGTCGACGTGCGGGTCGCGGAAGGACCAGAACTCGCGGAGGTTCTCGCTGGTGTGCTTGAAGCCGGTCCCGTAGGCGCCGCCCTTCACGCGCACCTCGTTCCACAGGTAGTCATAGGTGAGCGCGCGGGTTGCCACGGCCCAGACGCCGCGCTCGCCGGGGTCGGCGGCAGACGGCGCGAAGGCGCGTGCGACGTAGCTCACGTTGGAGGGAATGACAAAGCCCTCGTTGACGGGGACGGGCTTGGGCAGTTTCAGGGCGTGCGCGGCCACGCCCGTCCCGGCATGGCGAAGGCCCAGGTCGTCACCGGCGGCCCAGAAGCGCTCGCGGTCCTCGGCACTGCCGATGAAGCTCACCGTGACCTCGTCGGCGGTGAAGATGCGCGTGGCCAGATTGCCCAGGATGTCGCAGAGCCCCTGCTTGCGAGCCTCCCAGTTGCCCAGGAGCTCCTTCAGGAAGAGGAAGTAGTCGAGCCCGCCCATGAGGCTGCTCGCCTTGCTCGCGCGCGAGAAGTACGAGCCGGCCCGTGCCACGGAGGCCGCGTGTCCGCTGCCGGTGAAGTACTGCTCCATGCCCACCTTGCGCTGCGTCAGGATGTCGCGGATGCGGGCGTCGTCGGCAAAGAGGGTCTCTCCCCAGACCTCGCGCGGGATGTCGGCCAGGCGCTCGGCCTTCTCGCTGAGCGCGCAGGCGCCGACCACGAGTGTGGGCGCCGCGTAGGAGAGGTCCTGCTCGTGGGTGTAGGTCTCGAGGAAGACGTCGAGGCCGCCCAGGTTCTGCTCGATGAGGGTGTCGAGGTCGGAGGCGTTGTGGCGGCGCGTGTCGAGCTTGCCCAGCAGGTCGGAGAGCACGCCCACGTACGGAAGCTCCTCCACGTGGCAGCGACGCAGATCAAAGTAGTGGTAGACGTAGTCGATCCCGTGGGTGTCCAGCTCGTGCGCAATGCAGGGGAGAGGTGCGTCCACGTCCCGGGGCTCAGGCTCGGGCGCGGGGTCCTCAACGTCCGCCACGGTGAGCTGGGGCAGCGTGGCCAGCGCCTCCGGCGAGTCCGGGGCCTCCTGCTCGGCGCGCAGGGCCTCTACCTCGGCGGCTATGCCGGCGAGCTCCCCGTCGCCCATGGTGGCGCGGCGCGCCTCGAGCTCGGCCGCCTCCTCGGCGGCGTCGCCCTCCTCGACGGGCACGAGGTCGACCTCGGCCGCGTGCGGGTTCTGGCACACCAGCTCGCGCAGGACCTGCTCGAAGAGGCCCTTGTCCAGGCCATCCTTGAGCGTGGCGAGGGCGTCCTCGTAGTGGACGTAGTCGAGCGGGCGCTCGTCGTCGTAGAGCCAGCTGGACATGACGCACATGGAGAGGGCCACGCCGTCGGGGTAGCCGCCCCAGTCGCCCTCGCGCAGGTTGAACTCCGCCTGGGCCAGCGCCGCGGAGAGCTTGTCGCGCGGGATGCCCTTCTCGGCAAGCTCGGCGCAGGTCTCCTCGAGAAGGGCACGGAACTTCTCGGCCGCGCCCTCCCTGGTGCCCTTGAGCTGGAACATGGCCTGGGGTTGCAGTATGCCGTCCAGCAGCATGGCCTGGAAGTCGTCGGCAAGGCCGGCGTCCATGACGCGTCGCTTGAGCGGGGCCTCGTTGGAGCCGCAGAGGGCGTCCAGCAGCACGTCGGCGGCGAGCACGCGCGTGCGGTCGGCGGCGCTGCCAATGACGTAGCTCACGCCGACGGACGCGTTGCCTGCCGCTGTCGCCATCTCCACGCGGGCGGGCGCGGGAGAGACGGGGGCCTGGAGCGCGAGCGGGTTGGGCTCGCCCGCGTCGCGCTCGGCCGCGTTGCGGAAGCGCTCGTCAATGAAGGCCAGCTCGCGATCTATGTCCATGTCGCCGTAGAGCACGGTGTAGCTGTTGGGGAGCGCGTAGTGGCGCGCGTGGGTCTGCAGGAACTCCTCGTAGGTCAGCGTGGGGATGGCGCGCGGGTTTCCGCCGGACTCAAAGCGGTATGCGGTGTCGGGGAAGAGCTGCCTGGAGAGCACCTGGTAGAGCACGTCGTCGGGGTCGGAGAGCGCACCCTTCATCTCGTTGAAGACCACCCCGTTGTAGGAGAGGCGCGCGTCTGCGCCCTCTCCCTCGACCTCCAGGTGCCAGCCCTCCTGCTCGAAGATGCGCGGGCGCCGATAGATGGCGGGGTGCAGGACCGCGTCCAGGTAGACGCCCATGAGGTTCTCGAGGTCCGCCGTGTTGGTGGAGGCCACCGGGTACATGGTCTTGTCCGGGAAGGTCAGCGCGTTCAGGAAGGTCTGCATGGACGTCTTGAGCAGGTTGACGAAGGGCTCCTTCACCGGGTAAGCGTCAGAGCCGCACAGCACCGAGTGCTCCAGGATGTGGAAGACGCCCGTGTCGTCTGCCGGCGGGGTCTTGAAGCTGATGGCAAAGGACTTGTTGACGTCCGCGCAGGCAAGCCACAGCGCCCTGGCGCCGGAGGCGTCGTGGCGCAGGACGTAGGCCTGGCCAGAGATCTCGGGCACGGCCTCGACGTGGGTGACGGTGAAGCCTGCGTGGCGCGTCCCCACCGCAAGCGCGGCGTCAGGTGCGTCAAAGGTTGTCTGGTGCATGTGTGCTCCTCGGTTCGCAGTTTGACGAAGAGCAGCATACCCCTAACCCGCTGGTGCTACGCTAGCAGCTCGCGTGAACCAGGGAGGACCATGGCAACTGTTAACGGGGACGTTGATGTTTCCCAGGTAAAAGGGACGCCCCTGCCTGCCGGGCAGGAGGCTGGCACGGCCGAGAAGGCCGCTCGTGACCGTGCGCGCATCCGTCGCGGCATAGTCTGCACGCTTCTGGGTGGCGCCCTCTGGGGCCTCAACGGCACCGTCTCGAAGTTCTTGATGGACACCTACGGCATGGAGCCCCTCTGGCTGGTCTGCGTTCGCGAGCTCACCGTCTGCTGGCTCTTCCTGGCCGCGGCCGCGGCAAGCGCCGACGGCCGCTCCAAGCTGCGCGCCGTGACGCACGATGCGCGCGGCATGCTCGAGATCCTTGCCGTGGCCCTGGGCGCCGTGCTCTTCTCGCAGGTGGCGTACCTGCAGGCCATCAACTGGACCAGCTCCGCCACGGCCACCATCATGCAGAGCCTGGGCATGCTTCTGGTCCTGGCCTACGTCTGCCTCATCATGCGCCGGCGCCCCCGCAGGCGAGAAGTGCTCGGCATAGCCCTGGCCCTTGTGGGAACGTTCCTGGTGGCCACGGGCGGAAACCCCGCCGAGCTCGCGCTGCCCCTGGGCGGCCTGGTCTGGGGCCTGGTCTGCGCCGTGTCCTCGGCCTGCCTCTCCATCCTGCCGGCAAAGCCCATGGCCAAGTGGGGCAACTTCGTCGTCAACGGCCTGGCGTTTCTGGCCTCGGGCGTCATCTTGACGCTGGCCTACCGCCCCTGGGAGCACATGCCCGCCCTCGACGGCCTCGCCCTTGCGCTTCTGGCCTTCTGCATCCTGGGAGGCACCTTTGGCTCCTATGCCCTCTACCTGCAGGGCGTTCACGATGCCGGCTCCATGCGCGCGAGCCTTCTCGGCACCATCGAGCCCATCACGGCCACCATCACGACGGTCCTCATGCTTGGCACGACCTTCTCGCCGGCCGATCTCGTGGGCTTTGCCATGATCTTGGCCATGGTCTACCTCACGGCCTAGTCACGGTCCCGGGCAAGAAGCCCGCTCCAATCCGATGCCACCAACCAAAAGGGCGGCGCCCCACCAACCGGTGAGGCGCCGCCTGCTCGTTGCGCGTATGTGCCGCGGGCCGGCCCGCTAGATGCGCTCCATGTTTGCCAGGACCGAGGAGTACCAGTGCGCCGCGTTGGGCGGGCAGTACTTCTGGGCGGCGGCGTAGGTGAGGTGTCCGCCGTAGCCGGAGGCAAGGCCCGCCACGTGGTCCCAGATGGCATCCTCCCACGTGTTCCAGCTCGAGCTTCCCCAGCCCCAGGCGTTGTGGGGCTTGAAGCAGTAGAGGCCCTTGGAAGACTCCACGGCGCTGATCGCCGGCGAGAAGCGCGGGTCCACGCCGTAGGCCCAGGCAGCCTCGGCAAACGTCGTGCCCTGTCCCGCGAGGGGAGAACCGGCGAGGTAGGCGTCGATGCGGGTGGCCCAGCCGGCCACGAAGGTGTCCTTCTGGGACTGCCAGTCAACGGGATCTGGGTCGGGCTGCGCGGGAACCTCGACGGCTGCCTGCTCACCGGAGCCGGTGGTGAAGGTGCTGTCGCCGGAGGCGGCGTCTTCCTGGGCCTCCTGGATGGCCGCCTGGCGTTCCGCCTCCTCGGCGGCCGCCTGCTCCGCCATCTGCTGTTCCAGCTCTGTGCGGGCGGCCTTGGCCGCGGCCAGGGCGTCGGAGGCCGCCTGTCGGTCGGACTCGGCGGCTGCCTGCTGGGTGGCCAGGTCCGAGCGCGTCTGCTGGAGCTCGGCGTCAAGCGAGGCCAGCTCGCTCACGGCGTCGTAGTTGTGGGACTGGATGACATCCAGATACTGGATGGTTGCAATCAGGGAGTTGAAGTCCTCGGAGGACAACAGCAGGTCAAGAAGGCCGCCCGTGCCCTGCTGCATCTTGTACAGCAGCCTGATGGAGTCTGCCGCCGCGGCGCGCTTGCCGGGGAGAAGCTCCTCGATCTGGGCAATGCGCTGCTCGTTGGCCTCAATCTGGGCCTGAACGCTCTCCACGCGGGCGTTTGCCTCGTCGTAGGCGGCGGTGGTCTCCTGGATCTGCTGCTGGATCTGGTCGATTGACGCGGCAAGAACCGTCCTTGGCGTCGCGAGCATCGCAAGCGCACAGGCCGTCAGGGCGCTGGCTGCCACCAGGCCTCGAAGATGGGCGCCGCGAGCTGTCTTGGTGAGCGTCAAAGAACGGTACCTCCGTGCTCGCCCTCCCGGATTAGCCGGGCTTCACAAACGTCTAACTTCACTACTCTACCGCCAAGCGACGCCGTTCACTTGGTTTTCATGAGTGCGGCGGCAGGTGGCAGGGGGTGCCTGCCGCTCGCCGCCGCAGGGGAGCCGTCTGTGGGGACGCAGTCGTGGGGCCGTCCTGGTCTGGCGCCTACTTGACGATGAGCGTGTCGCACTCGGTGTTGCGCGTGAGGAAGGTGGAGATGGAACCCAGGATGGCGTACTTGATGGACGAGAGGCCGCGGGCCCCGCAGACCACCAGGTCGGGCTTGATGACGTCGAGCATGTCGTCCTTGAGGGTCTCGCGGATGCGGCCGGCGCGTACCACGACCTCGACCTTCTTGATCTGCGGCTCGGCCTCGGCCTTAGCCACCTGCCCGGCTATCGAGTCCCTGAACTCCTTCTCCAAAGCGGGGATGAGGTCCACCGGGTAAGTCCCGGCGGCCTCGAGCGCCGTTGAGTCGATGACGTGGCCAACGTAGAGCTCGGCGTTGTCGCAGGCCGCGATGGTTATGGCGCGGTCGAGCACCTTCGCCTGCTCCTCCGACCCGTCAAGCGAGACGAAGATGCGGTCATATCCGAGGTCCTGATAGGAAGCGGGCGTGTTGTCTGCCATGGTGAGCTCCTCTCGCTGTCGCGTTCTTGCTGGTATGTCCGTTGTACCCAAGTTCGCGGGCGGTGGGGCCCACTCCGCCGAGCGTTTCCGCCAGCGTGGTTTTTCGCTGTCAGTACTGTAAGGTTTTCTCCCGGCCGTGCGACATACGTCAAAGTAGAGCGGTCTGTGCAAACAGGGAAAGGAACGCGTTTGGACTTCATCGAACTCATCAAGGCTGCCGTCTTCGGCGTGGTGGAGGGCATCACCGAGTGGCTGCCCATCTCCTCCACCGGTCACATGCTGCTGCTCAACCAGTTCTTGACCATGAACGTCTCCGCTGACTTCTGGGACATGTTCCTCGTGGTCATTCAGCTGGGCGCCATCCTGGCCGTGTGCGTCATCTTCTTCCACCAGCTGAACCCGTTCTCGCCCTCCAAGGCTCCCTACCAGCGCCGCAACACCTGGACGCTCTGGGGCAAGACCATCGTGGCGTGCATCCCCGCCGCTGTCATCGGCATCCCTATCGACAACTGGATGGAGGAGCACCTGGGCAGCCCCTTCGTCATCGCGGCCGCCCTCATCGTCTATGGCATCGCCTTCATCGTGATCGAGAACCGCCGCGAGGCCAAGGCCGCGGCGGCGCTGCCCGGCGCGGGCAACCACCCCAGGGTCGGGCGCCCCAAGCACTTTGCCACGGCCGAGTCCGCCGCCCCCGCCACCCGCTCCGAGCTGGCCGACGCCGAAGCCCCCATTCAGAGCCTTGACGAGCTTGACTGGAAGACCGCCATCGGCATCGGTCTCTTCCAGGTGCTCTCCATCGTTCCCGGCACCTCTCGCTCCGGCTCCACCATCATTGGCGGCCTTATCCTGGGCTGCTCGCGCACCGTGGTCGCCGAGTTCACCTTCTACCTGGCCATCCCGGTCATGGTGGGCGCCTCTGGCCTGCGTCTGGTCAAGTACTTCCTCAAGGGCAACGTCTTTGCCCCCATGGAGCTCGCTGTCCTGCTGGTGGGCTGCGCGGTGGCCTTCGTGGTCTCCCTGGCCTGCATCCGCTTCCTCATGGGCTTCGTCCGCAAGCACGACTTCAAGCCCTTCGGCTGGTACCGCATCGTCCTGGGCGTGCTGGTCATTGCCTGGTTTGGCATCACCGCGCTGCTCTAGCGGACGCGTCCGGAGCCCGGGCGCTTCTCGCCTGGCCTGGCAGTGTACATAAAGATGACTTGGGCCCCCGAATCCGCCTGATTCGGGGGCCCTTCTCGTCTAAATGTACGTTAATCGGAGCCGGCCTACAGGCTCGTCGGCACGCGGGACACAACGAGTCTCATCTTGCCCTCGCAGCAGGCGTCGCCGTAGGCGGCCGGGATGATGAGGTGCGTGCCGCGACGGACCGCCCGCCCGCCGACGGTGCCCTCGCCCTCGATGACGCTCACGCAGCGGAACGTCGGAATTGCCGAGAAGGTCTTCTCGCCGTCAACGGTCACGAGGTCCACCATGTAGCGGTCGCAGTCCTCGAGGTGCTGGATGCCGCCGATGACGGGCGTGGTGATTTCGCCTGACGCAACGAGCGGCAGGTCAAAGTCCACGCAGTCAAGACTCTGCTGGATGTGCAGCGGGCGCTTGGTCCCGTCTGCCTGCACGCGGTCGTAGTCGTAGACGCGATAGGTCACATCGCTTGACTGCTGGGTCTCGAGGATGGTCGTGCCCTCCTTGATGGCGTGGATGGTGCCCGGGTCGATCTGGAAGAAGTCGCCCTTGTGGATGGGAATGACGTTCAAGAGGTCCGACCAGCGCCCCTCCTCGACCATCTGCGCGAACTCGGCGCGGTCGTGGGCCTTCTGGCCGACGACGATGGTCGCGCCCGGCTCGCAATCCAGGATGTACCAGCACTCCTTCTTGCCCAAAGAGCCGTTCTCGTGCTCGGCGGCATAGGCGTCGTCGGGGTGGACCTGCACCGAGAGGTCGCCCTTGGCGTCGATGATCTTCACCAGCAGCGGGAACTGCGCGTCTGCGCCCTCTGCGGTGGGAACGCAGCCAAAGAGCTCGCGGTGATGTGCCCATAGCTCGGAGAGGCGCATGCCGTCAAAGGCGCCGCCGTCAATCTGGCAGTCGCCGTGCGGGTGGGCAGAGATTGCCCAGCACTCGCCGATGGGTCCGTCGGGAATGTCGTAGCCCCAGTCGCTTGCCAGCTTGCGGCCGCCCCAGATCTTCTCGTGGAAGATGGGCTTCATGAAGATGAGCTCGTGATTTGCTGCCATGTACTCTCCTTCGGGTGAGGGTTTCCAAGCCGCCAACAGCATAGCGCGGTCCGCTCGCCGCCATGTCCCCCATTGCGCAAAAGCTACGCTGCGCAAAAAGCTTTTGCTGCAATGGTGGACAAGGCGGCGGGCTGCGGTGACGCGGCTGTTGGCGGCTTGGGGAAGCGACAGACGGGAAAAGGCGAGAAGGGCGTGCGGCTTGCGGCTGATTGCCAAAGAAAGCGAGTTAGGTGTTCTCGAGCGAATACCTAACTTGGTATTTCTTGCCAGAAGACCCAGAAAAACGAGTTAGGTATTGGCCGGCAAACGCCTGATTCGGAATTGCTGGCGGACCGTACCGTCGACAGGCTCTTTCGGCGCATTTACCCGATTAAGGGCAAGAGTTTGAGGCTTGTGGGAAGACTGCAAGAAAGAGGCCCTCGCCACTGACGAAGGTGTCGCCATGGGGAGAAACGCAAATTGCCACCGATGCCTGACGCTCGTTCTTCTCGCCGTGCTTGTGACGGCGATTGCGCCAGCGCGTCTTGCGCTTGCCGATGACGGCCAAAGCCCGTCCACCGTTCAGATTGTCTTTGACGGTTCCGCCAACGGCAGTTCTGCTGCGAGTGTCCACGAGGCCTTTCGCGACCCAAAGGTCTCTCGCGTCGTCGTGGTGGACAAGGCCCTGGCGCGAGCCATGCCTGCGGAGGCGTCCTCCCTTCTCTTCACCATCAGGAACGTTCGGGAGAATGGCCTTCTCACCAGCGTGAGCCGCTGCTCGGTCGTTGACGGCAAGCCTTTGATGACGGTCGGGATGTCCCAGTTCAAGGGGCCGAGAAACTCGTATGCTTGCGATGCCCCTGTGCCTGTGAGTCTGGTGAGCGCCGCTGTGGGCTTTGACGTCACGGCCATAGAATCTCTCAACGTTGCGGCCGAGGCCGGGGTTCCCATGACGGTGGGGAGAAGGGGCGTCTCATCCATGCGGCTCACCTCAACTCCTGTCTATGGTTACTATTCTTATGATGTTTGCTTTGGACAGAATCGCATTGTCGCAGGTACGGCAAGGCGGCTGGTGGGCATCTGCTTCCAGAGGGACTTTTCCTTCCGGTCTGATGACTAGATGTTGTGTTATTCGTGCCTGAACTCTCCAAGAAAACGAGCCGGGCACTTGCGAATCAATGCCCGGCCCAGTCTCTGGTCAGACGACCGCTTGGGAAGCGCCCATTTAAATATCTTCTACGATCCATTCCTTCTTGCTGACGGGCCTCATCGTCTGCCCTGCTTGAAGTACTTCTGGGAATAGCTTCATGGCAGACTGCCAGGCGAGAAGCTCATCGGAATCGAACCCACCGTCAACGCGGCTGACCCCTCGCTCAATGGCCAGCCAAAATCCAAGCCAAGGAAGGTTGGTCTCTACGTAGCAGGTGCTCTCTTCGATAATCAGGTAGGGTGCCTCGTCGTTGTCTGTCGCCAGCGGCCATCTTGCAGGAGAGCCCGTGATGGAAAACGCGTGAAAGGAGAAGTTCTCCGGCTCCAAGCGAGCAGTGTTGTTGGTAACGGCTGAAGTGGCGTTTTCTCGCGTAAAGTGCCAGCGCGCAGAGGAAAAATGGTCAAGACCTATTGGGTGGAGGTCAACGACGCGACGCGTTTCCTCTATTAATGCGGTGTACGTGATGCGCTTGGGTATATTCTCTGAAGTCCCCATGGCGCTAATTAACAGTGACGGGGGTTGAGATTGAAGAAGAAACCCACGTCGCTAAACGCATGTCGTAGGCCTGGAAATCGACTGCCGTAAACCTAACGGTGGACACATCAGTCGGTATGTTGAAGCCGCCGACGAACTTGCTTCCAGCGTTGGCAGCGGTAAAGCCATAGTACCTATAGCTGGTGCCATCGCCCCAAGAGGCATATTCAGTTGGGTTCAGAAGCCCCTGGGCACTAACTCTGATGTTTTTTGCTCTAAAAGAATTAATTATATCGGCGCTTGACCAGCGAAGGTAGAGCTCGCAGTGCGTGGAGAAGCCACTCCTGATGATTACCGGATTAACTTGAATGGCAACTGCCTGAGGATTAATCTCGGAGACTTTGTTTTGGTCGCTCAGAATTGATTGGGCTTCTGCCGCGCTGCTCACAGTGATGACAGGAATATCAATCTCTGTGTCATTCTGCTGATTTGCGACTTCGGCAAATGCGGTTATTGGTGCCAGGGAAAGGGCTACAAAGAGAGCTAGAAGTAAACGGTAAACACGACGAGTTGCTTTCATAATTAACCGTCCTTTCTCGAAAGTTGACCCTTACCAAAGTATTTAACAAATTTAGGTAAGCTCCAGCCGCCTAATTTCGATTAGAGCAATTCTCTCGTCGGCTAATGGATTGGCCAAACGAGATGCTCTCCTGCCCCTGCATCCCCAATGGGCTAGACTTGCCTTCCCAGAGCAACCTCACCGGAAGGTAGTACTTATATGCATCGCTTTGCCAAACGCCTTGTCAGCGCATCCCTCGCGCTTCTCGTCGCGCTTGTTGCGGGAGGGACGGCCTCCGCGCTGCCCGCGGGCGCCGTCGTCGCCCTGGCAGACGAGGCCTCCCAGGCCTACTCCGCAGACCAGGCGCCCGAGCTCTCCGCCCAGGCGGCCTATCTCTATGACCGCACCACCGGCACCGTGCTGCTGGACAAGAACGCCGACGAGCGCCACTATCCCGCCTCCATGACCAAGATCATGACGGCGCTCATCACCCTTGAGCACGCCAACCTCACCGACGAGGTCACCGTCGAGCAGTCCGACCTGGACATGATCACGGTGGACAGCTCAAACGCCGGACTCAAGGCGGGCGAGAAGACCACGGTGGAGAACCTCCTCGCGTGCCTGCTTCTGCCCTCCGCCAACGAGAGCGCCTACACGCTGGCCCGCCACGTGGCCGGCGACTACCAGTCCTTCGTCAACATGATGAACGACAAGGCCGCCGAGCTCGGCTGCACGGGCACGCACTTCGTGAACCCCTGCGGCCTACATGACGACGACCACTACACCACGGCGCATGACATGGCCCTCATCCTCACTGCCGCCTCCCAGAACGCCGACTTCGTGCGCATCTCCGGCAGTGCCACGTGGGATCTGCCTGAGACCAACATGAACCCGGCCCGCACCATCAAGAACACCAACCTTCTCGTAAACGCTGAGAGCAGCCTTCACCTTGAGGGCGTGACCTGCGGAAAGACGGGCTACACCGGGGACGCCGGCCGCTGCCTTGCCGCAGGCGCCTTCAAGGACGGCCTGGACGTGGTGGGCGTCGTCATGGCCGCGCCGGAGTCGGAGGGCTCCACCGCGGCCATCTCCAACATGCACGACCTCCTGAGCTGGGGCCTTTCCGCCTGGCAGACCACCTCCATCGTCAACGCCGGCGACGTCCTGGGCACCTCCGCCGTCCGCCTCTCCAAGGACGGCGAGAAGCTCAACGTTTCCGCGGCGGACGCCATTACGGCCACCCTGCCGGTGGGAACGACCGAGGACGACCTTGACGTCGCCTTCTCGTGGCAGGGCCCGCTCACCGCGCCTGTGGAGGCGGGGCAGCCCCTGGGCACGGCCGCCGTCTCCTTCCAGGGCCGGGAGCTCGCCACCATCGGTGCCGTCGCCGCCTTTGGCATGCGTCTCTCCATCCCCGCCTTTGTGATGGACTGGCTCTCTGACCCCATCCACATGGTCATTGTCGTCGTTGCCCTGGTGGCGCTCTTCGTGCTCGTCGGCCTTCTCGCCTCTCGTGGGAGCCGTCGCCGCCAGCGCGACCTGCGTCGCGAGCATGACCGTCGCCGCGCGCAGGCGGCGGGCCGCCGAGTCGGCGCCCATTACGCCACGCCGCGCAAGAAGCGCTAGCCTGGCCCGCTTTCCGGGTTTTCCGGAGCGCGTCGGCTGTGCTACCATGTCCCACTAGGCAATGACGGAGAGGTTTGGTCGTCGTGTCGCCAGCGGACAAGAGATGGGGCTCACCGGCTGAGAGGTCCCTCCAAGGCTGACGGCCAGAGTTCACTCCACCAGCCGCAACCTTAACGGTGGCCGCGGGCGCAGGCGCGCTTCTCGCCACCCAGTAGGGAAGCCGTCCGCCCCACGGAACGGGGCCCAAGAGAGGACGCGCGCGAGAGAAAACGCGCTCGTCAACCAAGGTGGTACCGCGGAAGTCATCCGTCCTTGGGCAGAGAATGCCCGAGGACGGATTTTTGTTTGGAAAGGGGAGCACGCAATGTCGATGTCCGACGACCTCAAGGCAATTGAGGCTCAAGTCCAGGAGGGCCTTGCCAAGGCCGAGAACATGGACGCCCTGGAGGCCCTGCGCGTTGGCGTCCTGGGCCGCAAGGGCAGCCTGACCGCCATCATGCACACCATGGGCAAGGTCCCGCCCGAGGAGCGTCCCGCCATGGGCGCCCTGGCCAACACCGTCCGCGCCAACGTGGACATGGCCATCAAGAGCCGCAAGGAGGAGCTCGGCCGCGCTCTCATGGCAAAGCGCATGGAAGCCGACGCCGCCGACGTGACCCTTCCGGGTCGCACGCTCTCGCTGGGCACCCAGCACCTCATCTCCCAGATTCGCGAGGAGATCGAGGACATCTTCTGCGGCCTGGGCTACACCGTCGAGGACGGTCCCTACGTGGAGACCACCTACTACAACTTCACCGCGCTGAACGCCCCTGAGGACCACCCCAGCCGCTCTGCCAAGGACACCTTCTACGTGGTCGACAACCAGCCCGAGGGCAAGGAGGCCCACGTCCAGGGCGAGTCCGACGTGCTCCTGCGTACCCAGACCTCCGGCGTCCAGGCCCACGTCATGGAGGCCAAGGAGCCCCCGATCTACATGATCTGCCCGGGCACGGTCTTTCGTCCCGATACGGCTGACGCCAACCACCTGCCGCAGTTCACGCAGGTGGAGGGCCTCGTCGTCGATGAGGGCATCACCTTCGGCGACCTCAAGGGCACCCTTGACTACTTCACGCGCGAGATCTTTGGCAAGGACCGCGCCACTCGCTACCGCCCGCACTTCTTCCCGTTCACCGAGCCCTCCTGCGAGGTCGACGTCTCCTGCGGCGTCTGCCACGGCAAGGGCTGCCGCTTCTGCAAGAACACCGGCTGGCTCGAGATCCTGGGCTGCGGCATGGTGGACCCCAACGTCTTCCGCAACTGCGGCATCGACCCCGAGAAGTACACGGGCTTTGCCTTCGGTATCGGCGTCGAGCGCGTCGCCGCCCTGCGCTACGACCTGCCTGACCTGCGCATGCTTATGACCGGCGACATGCGCTTCCTCAAGCAGTTCTAGCCCGCACCCCCAGAGATTCCCGCGCAACAGAAAGGCTGTTCCAATGCGCATTTCATACGAGTGGCTCAAGAGCATGGTCGACGTGCCGGAGGACCCCTCCGACCTCGTCGCCGAGTTCGTCCGCACCGGCACCGAGGTCGAGGCCGTCGAGAAGGTCGGCGCCGACCTCACCAACGTCGTGACCGCCCAGGTCGTCAGCAAGAAGCCCCACCCCGACTCCGACCACATGTGGCTCTGCCAGGTCTCCGTCGGCGACCGCAACGTCGACGCCGACGGCAACCCCGTCCCGCTGCAGATCGTCTGCGGCGCGCAGAACTTCGAGGAGGGCGACCACATCGTCACGGCCATGATCGGCGCCGTCCTGCCCGGTGACTTCAAGATCAAGAAGAGCAAGCTGCGCGGCGTCGAGTCCTGCGGCATGAACTGCTCCGCCCGCGAGCTCGGCCTGGGAGACGACCACGACGGCATCATCATCCTGCCCAAGGACGCCCCCGTCGGCATGGACTACACCGACTATCTCGGCATGTCCGATACCGTCATCGACTGCGAGATTACGCCCAACCGCCCGGACTGCCTGTCCATGACCGGCATGGCTGTCGAGGTCGCCGCCATGTACGACGAGGACACCCACATCGAGCTGCCCTCCGTCAAGAGCGAGCAGGGCCCCGACGCCCACGACCTCGTCGACGTCACCATTGACGACCCCGAGCTCTGCCAGCGCTACACCGCCCGCGTGGTCCGCAACGTCAAGATCGGCCCGTCTCCCGAGTGGCTGGCCCGCCGCGTCGTGGCCGCCGGCAGCCGCCCCATCAACAACGTCGTCGACGTGACCAATTACGTCATGTTCCTCACCGGCCAGCCACTGCACGCCTTTGACCTGGGCAAGCTCACCGAGCGCGACGGTCGCCGCCACATCGTCGTCCGCGCCGCCGCAGATGGCGAGAAGCTCGAGACCCTCGATGGCGTCGAGCGCACCCTCACGCCGGACATGGCCGTCATCACCGACGACGGCAAGACCCCGGTCGCCCTTGCCGGCGTCATGGGCGGCATGAACTCCGAGATCGACGAGAACACCGTTGACGTCCTTCTCGAGAGCGCCACGTTCTCCTCCGGCCACGTCTCCCGCACGAGCCGCAACCTCGACCTCATGAGCGAGGCGTCCATCCGCTACGAGCGCCAGGTCGATGGCGCCAACTGCGCAAACGTCGCCGAGATCGCCGCCGCCCTCTTTGAGGAGTGCTGTGGTGCCGAGGTGTGCCCCGGTATCGTGGACGTCTATCCGTTGGTCGTCTCCGCTCCCGTCGTCGACTTCCGCCCCGCTCGCGCCCGTATGCTCTGCGGCGCCCAGATCCCCGACGAGTTCATGGTCGCCCGCCTTTCTCGCCTGGGCTGCAGCATCGAGCGCGTTGACGACGAGCACCTCACGGTGACCGCCCCCACCAACCGTCCCGACCTCACCCGCGAGGTCGATCTCATCGAGGAGGTCTGCCGCCTGTGGGGCGAGGGCGACATCGAGCCCACGCTTCCCGCCGCAAGGAACCACGCCGGCGGCCTGACCGTGGAGCAGAAGCGCATTCGCCTCATTGGCCAGACCCTGCGCGCCTGTGGACTCTCCGAGACCAGCACCTACTGCTTCGCCGACCCCAACGACCTCGTGAGCCTTGGTATCACCGAGGAGGGCCGTGGTATCCCGGTGAAGATCATCAACCCGCTCGTCGCCGACCAGTCCGAGATGCGCCGCTCCATGCTTCCGGGCCTCGTGCGCTCCGTCGCCTACAACCTCGACCACGGCGTGCCCAACGTGATCCAGGGCGGCTCCGGCGGCGAGGCCTATGCGGAAAGCTGGAGCGGCGGCACCGGAAGACGCGAGCTGACCACCAGCGCCATCTGCATCAACCACGACCACACGGTGGATCTGGATTCCCAGCCCTGCGGCAGCGGCGAAGCCGTCGGCATCCTGCCGCCCTATCTGGCGGTGTACGTGTGGCAGCGGGTAAGCTGAATACTATATATATTTAGGAGGTTTTTCTATGGCATCTACTTACCGTCAGGTGGGCTTCGGCTCCACCGGCAGCGCCGTCTCGAAATTGCAGACGATTTTGAACCAGCACGGCTACGGTCTGGCCGTGGACGGCATCTTCGGTGAAAAAACCCGCGCCGCCGTCCGGGACTATCAGAAGCGGTACAACCTGAAGCTGGACGGCATCGCGGGCCCGGAGACATGGGGCAGTTTGCTGGGTCAGAACGGCAGCAGCAGCAACGGCAGCTACACCGGCGGCGGCAGCTCCGGCAAGACCAGTACGTCCACCAACCTGCCGCTGGGCAAGGTATCCGACGGCACCGCCGCCGCGCTGGATCGGCTGGAAAAGGGCTACACGCCCTCCAGCGACGTGGA
>ERZ824488.2514-NODE-2514-length-16058-cov-33.120415_pt1 | contig 16058 bp, 15 predicted proteins | sample MGYA00519936_ERZ824488 | MGnify/ENA primary metagenome ERZ824488 (study PRJEB31778, sample SAMEA3449153) | human gut metagenome | biome: human gut; feature: human-associated habitat; material: faeces | place: United Kingdom | collected 2010/2012 ... | reverse complement strand
ACAAGTGTTATGTAGTTGTAGAATTAAAAGTAACTGAACTTAAGAAGGAACATACTGGTCAGATTATGACTTATATGAATTATATTGATAAAAATAAAAAAACTATTGAAGAAAATGATACAGTAGGAATCATTATTTGTAAGCAAGACAATGAATATGTAATTAAATATTGCTCAGATGATAGAATAATTGCTAGAGAATATGAATTAGTATGATATAATATTTATAGGATGTGATATATATGCTAATAATTAATAATAAAAATATAGATGTGCTAGAAAGATATGTTAATTTTGATTTATTTGAAGGTACAATTGATGGTAAAAAGAGAAAATGTAATGTTCTATATATTACATGTGTAACAAATGATTTTAGATTAAGCATAGAAACAATGTATGATATTAATTGGATTAAGGAACTTAAAATTAATGATAAAAAAGATATATCAAAATATATCATGGGACTACCTTATGAAGATGATAAAGGGTGGATGTATTTAGAGAATGAATGTAACTGTACATTAAATAGAATTAATAATAACACTTATGAAATAGAATTAAATGGAACTTTTGAAGAATGTAGTGAAAAATTCAATATTAAATATAAAGACATATTTGAAATCAAATAAATATAAAAACATTACAAATTTACTATAAACTTAACAATATTAATCATAATATATAATAGATAGTTATATAATATTATAACTATTCAAGAAATTCCTTAGATTACTTAATAATATAATGATTCCTCTTAAAAATATGCAACTTATTACATATAATCCATAAAATATAGTGTCACCAACTGGTGTTTATATAGATTAGAGAACTTAAAAAAGTTCTCTTTGCATTTTATATACACTATAACTTTTTATTTATTTAAAATTATATTATAATTAAATTATGGATAAGAAAGAATTTTGTAAAATATATTTAATTTCAGAGTTTTTAAATTATATAAGAAATAAGAATTATTCAGAAAATACAATTATATCTTATATAAATGATTTATATTATTTTCATGAATTTGTTAAGATGGACTTTGATAAAGTTAAATATGATGATGTTCGTGATTATTTAGAATATTTAAATCTTAAGAAAGAGAAAAGTACTAGTGTATCAAGAAAGATAAGTTCTCTTAAATCGTTTTATAAGTTCTTATATAAAAATGATTATATGGCTAAAAAAGATTATCCTCTTGTAAAAGTTACTTATCCTAAAAAAGAAAAGAAATTACCTAAATTTCTATATTATAATGATTTACTTGAAATAATAAATGAGTCATCTAAAGATAAAGATGGAATAAGAGATAGACTTATTATTGAAATGTTATATGCGACAGGTGTTAGAGTTAGTGAACTTATTAATATTAAATTAAGTGATATAGATTTTAATAATAAAAGGATTATAGTATGTGGAAAAGGTAATAAAGAAAGAATAGTTTATTATGGTGATTATGCTGAAGAAGTACTTCTTAAATATTTAAAAACTCATATAAGAAAAGACAATAATTATTTATTTTTAAATAGTAAAGGAGAACAAATTACTGATGGTGGTATTAGGTATATAATAGATAATATAATGAAAAAATTATCTATTAAAGTTCATGTAACACCACACGTATTAAGACATACATTCGCAACAGATATGCTTAATAATGGTTGTGATATAAAAGTTGTTCAAGAGTTACTTGGTCATTCTTCACTTAAAGCTACTGAAATATATACACATGTAACTAATGAACATTTAAAAGAAGTTTATTATAAATGCTTTCCAAGGAGGGATAAGGATGAGTAAATTATATTTTAGATATGGAGCTATGAATAGTGGAAAAACTACATTATTATTACAAGTAGCACATAATTATGAAGAAAGAGGCATGAAAGTAGTAATATTAAAGCCAGGCATTGATACTAAAGGAGATAATAAAATAGTTACTAGAATAGGTCTTACTAGAGAAGTCGATCACGTTGTTAAAAGTGATGAAAAGATTATTGACTATTTAAATAGTCTTCCTGAAGATGTTGTTTGTATATTAATAGATGAGGCACAATTTTTAACAAGAGATCAAGTTGATGAATTATTTATGTTTACTAAGCTTAAGAATAAGCCTGTTATATGTTATGGACTTAGAAGTGATTTTAAAACAATGGCTTTTCCTGGTAGTTTAAGATTATTTGAAGTATGTGATAGCTTAGAAGAATTAATTACAATATGTAGATGTGGTAAAAGAGCCAAATTTAATGGAAGAATAGTTGATGGCAAGTTTACATCAAGTGGAGATCAAGTAGCAATAGATGGTGAAAATCATGTAGAATATGAATCATTATGTGGTAAATGTTATTTAGAAAAAGTACTTGGTATAACGTCTTTGGATGAATAAATATATATTGAAGAAGTAATTCTTCTTTTTAAGTGATTTTTTTGTAAAAAAATTTAATATTTTTCTTCTTATAAAAGAGACTATATGGTATAATATTTAAGTCATAGCAAGATATTGTTTAGACAGGGAGGAGATTTATTAAATATGAAATATGTTTACATGTTTAGTGAAGGAAATAAAGACATGAGAAATCTTCTTGGTGGAAAAGGTGCTAACTTAGCAGAAATGACAAGTATAGGATTACCTGTTCCAAGAGGATTTACAGTTACTACTGAGGCTTGTACTGCATATTATGATGCTGGAAAAGTTATTAGTAAAGATATCATAGATGAAATCTATGAAAAGTTAAGTGAGCTTGAAAAAATCACTGGTAAAAAGATGGGTGATATGGAAAATCCATTATTAGTTAGTGTTCGTAGTGGAGCAAGAGCTAGTATGCCTGGTATGATGGATACTGTTCTTAATCTAGGACTTAATGATGAAGTTTGTGTATCATTCGCAAAAGCAACAAATAATAAGAGATTTGTATATGATTCATATAGAAGATTTATTATGATGTTTGCTGATGTTGTTAAAGGATATTCTAAAAATTCTTTCGAAAGAATATTAGATAAATATAAGGAAGACAAAGGTGTTTCATATGATACTGAATTAGATGAAAATGATATGTATGATATCGCTATGAAATTTAAAGATGTATATAAAGAATTATCTGGTGTAGAATTCCCACAAGATCCAAAAGAACAATTAATAGAAGCAGTTACTGCTGTATTTAGAAGTTGGAATAATGAAAGAGCTATTTATTATAGACGTATGAATGATATTCCATCTAGTTGGGGAACTGCTGTTAATGTCCAAGAAATGGTTTATGGTAATAAAGGTGACGACTGTGGAACTGGTGTTGCATTTACAAGAAATCCAGCTACAGGTGAAAAGAAACTTTATGGTGAATACCTAATGAATGCACAAGGAGAAGATGTTGTTGCTGGTGTTCGTACTCCAAAAACAATTGATACTTTAGCAGAAACTATGCCAGAAGCATATAATGAATTTGTTAAGACTTGTGAAATATTAGAAAAACATTATAAAGATATGCAAGATATGGAATTTACTATTGAAAATGGTAAATTATTCATGCTTCAAACTCGTAATGGTAAGAGAACTGCTGCTGCTGCATTAAAGATAGCTGTAGATTTATATAATGAAGGTATGCTTACTAAAGAAGAGGCATTATTAAAAGTTGAACCTAAACAATTAGATCAATTATTACACCCTAATTTTGATACTAAAGCATTAAAAGAAGCAAAAGTTATCGCTACTGGTTTAGCTGCTAGTCCAGGTGCTGGTTGTGGTAAAATTTACTTTACTGCTGAAGAAGTAACTGAAGCTGCTAAAAGAGGAGAAGATACAATATTAGTTAGACTTGAAACTTCACCAGAAGATATTGAAGGTATGAATCTTGCTAAAGGTGTTCTTACAATTCGTGGTGGTATGACAAGTCATGCTGCAGTTGTTGCTCGTGGTATGGGTAGATGTTGTGTTTCTGGTTGTGGTGAACTAACAATAAGTGAGGAAAATAAAACTTTAACTACTAAAAATGGAGAAGTATTTAAAGAAGGAGATTATATTTCAGTAGATGGAAGTACTGGTAAAGTATATGGTGGAGAAGTTAAAACTGTTGAACCAGAAATTAGTGGTGACTTTGAAACATTTATGAAATGGGCTGATGAAGTAAGAAAATTACAAGTTAGAACTAATGCTGATACTCCAAGAGATGCTAAACAAGCATTAAAATTTGGTGCTGAAGGAATCGGACTTTGTAGAACTGAACATATGTTCTTTGAAGAAGAAAGAATATTTGCTATACGTCAAATGATTGTTTCTGATACAGTTGAACAAAGAGAAAAAGCTCTTGCTAAGTTATTACCAATGCAAAGAGGAGACTTTGAAGAACTATATAAAGAAATGAAAGGATACCCAGTTACAATTCGTTTCTTAGATCCACCTCTTCATGAATTTGTTCCACATACAGATGATGAGATTAGACCACTTGCTAAAGAACTTGGAATGACATTTGAAGCATTAAAAGATAAAATTGCTACATTACATGAATTCAATCCAATGATGGGACACAGAGGTTGTAGACTTGCTGTAACATATCCAGAAATTGCTAAAATGCAAACAAGAGCTGTTATGGAAGCTGCTATTAATGTAGATAAATCAGGTATTAAAGTTGTTCCTGAAATTATGATACCACTTGTAGGTGAAAAGAAAGAACTTGCTTACGTTAAAGGTATTGTAGTTGATACAATTAATGAAGTATTTAAAGAACAAAATTATAAATTAGATTATAAGATTGGTACTATGATTGAAATACCAAGAGCTGCACTTACAGCTGATGAAATTGCTGAAGAAGCTGAATTCTTCTCATTTGGTACTAATGATTTAACTCAAATGACATTTGGATTTAGTCGTGATGATGCTGGTAAATTCTTAAATGATTATTACAACAAACAAATCTTAGAAAGCGATCCATTCGCTAGAATAGATGAAAAAGGTGTAGGTAAGTTAGTTAAAATGGCTGCTGAAATGGGACGTAAAACAAGAAAAGATATCCACCTTGGAATTTGTGGTGAACATGGTGGAGACCCAGCTACTATCGACTTCTGTCATAGAGTAGGACTTGATTATGTATCTTGTAGTCCATATAGAGTACCTATTGCAAGATTAGCTGCTGCTCAAGCTGCTATCAATAATAAATAGTTTGCCTGATATTTAAAGACAATTAGGACGATAAAGTATATTTTAAAGGCAAAATAAAATATACATGATGCGGAGAAACTTATATAAAATAGGTTTCTCTTTTTATTTTGAAAGGAGCAAATATGAATGAAATAATAAAAGAAAATCAAAAAATTGAAGATATGATTTATGAAGTAAGGGGAATACAAGTAATGTTATCTACTGATGTAGCAAAATTATACAAAACTGAAACGAGAATTATAAATCAAACAATTAAAAGAAATATTATGAGATTTCCTAAAACTTTTTGTTTTCAATTAACTATGGAAGAAATGACAGACTTGAAATCACAAAATGTGATCTCAAGTTTAAGGAATGAACTTACACATGGGGGTACAAGATATTTACCTTATGTTTTAACAGAACAAGGAATAATGATGTTATCTGGACTTCTTAAAAGTGATATTGCAGTTAAAGTGAATATACAAATAATAGATGCATTTGTCAAAATGAGAAAATATTTTGCAAATACAATAATTACGAATGAAATGTTAATTAATCATGAAAATAGAATATTAAACTTAGAAAAAACATTTGATAAATTTAAATACAATGAGGAAATAAGCAAAATATTTTTCGAAGGTGAACTTTACGATGCATATTCATTATTATTAGATATTTTAAATAAAGCAGATAAAGAAATTATAATAATAGATAATTATGCTGGAAAAGAATTATTAGATTTATTAAAGAACATTAACAAAACAATTATAATTGTTTCTAAAAATATAAACGAAGTATTAAAAAGTAAATATGAAAGTCAATACAATAATATAAAATTCGTACATAATGATTCCTTTCATGATAGATTTATTATATTAGATAAAAATAAATTATATTCATGTGGTTCGTCATTTAAAGATTTAGGTAAAAAATGTTTTGCAATTAATGAATTTGATGATGTGGAATATCTAAATAGAATATTAGAGATATTAATATATAACAATAATTAGATTTTATAATTTGATCATGCTATAATCTTTGTGTAGTATTAAGTAATAAAGAGAGATTAAAATGAAAAAGAAAACAATAGTAGTTGCTAGTAGTACAATGGAAAATCAAAGTAAATTAGAAAGATTTTCATTCTTTTTATGTTGATTAGTTCAATTAATCAGCGTAAAATATATGATTAATTAGAGGTGAGTACTATGTGTTTTGTTAAAATGATTGATATTTCTTCTTCTAAGATTCTTGAACCTAAAACAATTCTTTCAATGAGTGATATTCATTATATGAATAATAATGGAAAAATACTTGGACTTAGCAATTTAAAGAGTGTGCATAAAGTAATATTTGAAAATGGAGATATGCCAAAAATTGATACTATATTAATAACAGGTGATGTTATAAATGATGTAAGAGATTTAGAAGATAAAAACTATAGAAAAAATATATCTTCAAGTTTAAGAAACTTTACAAATGGAATGCCTACATTTGTTTCATATGGTAATCACGATCAAATGACTAAAGATACTATGAGAAAGTGGACTAAAGCAGACCTTCAAAAATATCGTGATTTTATTGCTAGTTTTAGAAATATATATTCAGTAGAAAATAATGAACTCGTTTCACATGAAGGATTCAACCTAACAGCATACTCACCAGATTTTGATTATTATGAAAGATTTCATGAAGATACAGGATACTTTATGAATGATTTTATCAGTACATTTAATCCATCATTTGATGACAAAACTTATAATATATTACTTACACATTCATCTTCACCATTATTAGAATCTTTAGAAGATGGAAAACTTCATACACTTGAAAATACTGATTTAGTATTATCAGGACATATGCATAATGGAGTAATACCATTTGCTAAAACATATGGATTAATATCTCCACAATCAAAGTTCTTTCCTAAATATACCCATGGAGATATGGAATGTTATGGTACATTATTTGTAATAAATGGTGCTGTTAATCCAATCTTAACTTTTCCAATTATAAATAATATACTTGGTCCTTCAGTAAATATCATTACTTTAAATAAAGGAAATGAAGAAGTAATGAGAAAACGTTTAATAAAATTTTAAACTCTACTAAGTGTGTGTATACAAAATACAATATTTATATTATTATTTTAGTAGAGGTGACACATGAATCAAGAGAAAATAGGTAAATTCATTGCTAAAAAGAGAAAAGAGAAAAACATGACTCAAGCAGAACTTGCATCTAAACTTAATGTTACAGATAGAGCAGTTTCACATTGGGAAAATGGAAGAAGATTACCTGATGTTTCTCTTTTTAAATCTATATGTGAAATATTTGATATATCACTAAGTGAACTTATGAATGGAGAAACTATAGACAAAGACATATTAAAAAGAACAGAAGAAAATGTAATTGATACACTTAATAATAATAAAAATAATAAAAAGAAAATGAAAATTATAATATATTCATTATGCATATTACTTCTTATAATATTATTTATATTATTTAAAAAAATTTATCATAAAATTGATATAGAATACTTTACTATAAATAATAGTGATGTAAAAGAATTAAATAAAGTATTTAGATATAATAATAGAAATATATATTATTATGGAATAGATAATGCAATGTTTTGTGATAAAAATGATAATTGTTATTCGTTAAAAGAATCTATTAAAAAGAAACAAATTACTTTTGATAAATTTAAGAGTTATTTAGATATAGAATTATCACGAGAGAATTTAACTAAACTTATGCTTTATGATGGTGGAACATCTATATATAAAAAAGGTAGTTATACAGTAATATTTTGTAATACAATAAATGGTAACAAAGATATTTATATTGGTAATGATGAAATGGTTAATAAGTTAGATGGTGAATATTGTGGACATGATAAAAGTAATAATGTGAATTTTACTAGAACATATAAAGTATTGTCCTCTACAATTGATAAAAATGATTCTGAATTTTATTATGTTAAACTTGAACAAAATAATGGTAGTGTAGGTAATGTAAGTATAAATAGTACATATACTTTAATACCAGGAAAAACATATGAATTTACATTTATGGCATATGAAGAGTTTGATGATACAATAGAAAATATATTTAAGTATGCTGTTTTGCTTGAAATACATGAAACAAATAGAAGTAAGAATGAACAAATCAATAATGAAATATATGTTAATAAAGATATAGGTAAAAGTGATATTGAAATTCTTACTGATGTAGATATGAAAGCAATAAATGTTAAGAATGGTAGTCTTACAGTAGTTATAACTGATCATAGTAAGAATGAGTTTATATACGGAAGTAGTTATAGAATAGATTATGAAAGAAATGGTAAATGGTATTATTTATCACCCAAAAGTGAACTTGCGTTTAATTCTATGGCATATCATCCAGATAAAAATGGCAAATTAACTTTTGATATTGATTATACATATGGATATGGACTTCTTGATAAAGGTAAATATAGAATTGTAAAAGATGTAATTAGAAAAGATGATCCATGTAATGAAAAATGTAAGAAATATTATGTAACAGCAGAATTTATAATTGATTAAATTTGTGTTAATTAAATATTCAATATTTTAACAATTGCTTATAATATAGTGGGTGAAGAAGTGTGAATATGAATATTGAATTAATTAAATCTTTATTTATTATAGGTTCTGTTTCTAGTGTTTTATCTACAGCATTTGTACAGAAATTCAAATCTGTATCATTTATTAAGTGTAGTTCTTGTTTAATATATATTTCATTTTTAATATCTATGTTATTTGGTATAGTCTTTACTTTATCATTTACAAATTATGATATTATTAATGCAGTTTGGGTAGGATTATTTAGTTTTCTTGGTGCTGACTCATTATACAAAGTATTTGAAGATAAACTATTTAAATCTTATTCAAGTATCAATAGTATAACTGAAATACAAAGGGAATAATGAAATTAATATTCCCTTGTTATTATGTTGGTGTTACTCAAGGATTTAAATCATCTCATAAAGCAATAGACCTTGGATGGGATAAAAAACATGGAGGACCAAATCATAAAATAATCGCACCTGCAGATGGAATAGTTACATATGTTAAAAATAATGTAGTAGGTAAAACTAAAAATGTAACATATGGAAACTATATAAAAATAAATCATGGTAATGGTGTATATACATTAATGGCTCATCTTAAATATAATAGTGCTACTGTAAAAGTAGGAGATAAAGTAAAACAAGGACAAACTATTGGTATCATGGGAAACACTGGTTATTCCTTTGGAGTACACTGTCACTATGAAGTATATATTGATAAAAAACGTGTTAATCCATTTAACTATACATATTACACAGATAAACACGTAGTTGGAACTAATACACTTAAGAAATATAAACCTAAAAAAGAGGAAAGTGAGGTAAATTCTGATATGGATGAAACTGAAAATAAAGTAACACTCGAAGTTGATAATACCATTTTTGAATACATTTGTCCTAAAACTGGAATTTATAAAATTAAACTTAATGAAAATGAAAAGTTGATCATAAAAGATTAACTTTTCATTTTCTATATTGATTTCTATATAATATTTAAGATATAATATAACTAGTTTACGGAGGAAAAATGATAGACGAAAATGAAATTAAAAATAAGATGAATAAAGTCATTGAAACTTTAGAAAGTAGATATACTACTATTAGAGCAGGAAGAGCTAATCCAAATATATTAAATGGTATTATGGTTGAATATTATGGAGCACCAACACCAATTCAATCTTTAGCTACAATATCAATACCAGAAGCAAGAGTATTATCTATTAAACCATTTGATAAATCATCTTTAAAAAATATTGAAAAAGCTATATATGAAGCAAATCTTGGAATAGCACCTACTAATAATGGAGAAGTTATAATGCTTACAGTTCCAGAATTAACAGGAGAAACAAGAAAAAATTATGTACGTCAAGCATCAACAATGGCAGAAGAAGCAAAAGTTGCTCTTAGAAATATAAGACAAGACGAAAATAATAAAATTAAAAAAAGTGATGAACTTACAGAAGATGAAAGAGATATGTGCTTAGATATAGTACAAGAAATGATAGATAAATATAACAAAATAGTTGATGAAAAATTCAAAGAAAAAGAAACTGAACTTACTAGTATATAGTAAGTTCTTTTAATTTCTACTTTTAAATGAAAAATATGTGTGTTATAATATTTAATAGACAATAGGAGTGATATTTATGTTTGATATTAATTCATATAAGAAAGCTATGAAGAATTTCATTGATTATTTAAATGGTTATTCTAATTCATTGCTTACTAAAATAGGAGAGTGCGATAAAAACATTGCATTATGTGATGTTTTAGAAGAAATAAAACAAACACATGATGTTAGAACTATATTAAATAATAGAGAATTTATTGCTTCTTTAAATCCTGTTGTACTTGATTATTTTAAAATAATTGAGTTCTTTAAAGACAATGACGCTATTGATGCTGATCAAGTACAAAATGCGGCGAATAAAATATTAAGTATAGATGAAATAAAAAACTTTGATGTAACTAAAAAGAGTATATATGAAAGTAAATCAACATATGAAAGTGAATTATCTAAAGTAAGAAGTATAATTAAAGGAAAAGACTATGATATAGATTACTTTAATAAATTACTTACAGAAAGTACATTAAGTGATAAAGATAAACTATTAATATTATCAGGTATAGCATATGAAAGTACTATTAAACATGATAAAGAAGAAGCAAAAGAAGTTAAAAAAGAAGAAACAAAAGAATCTAAAAAAGATAATAAATTTAAAAAAGCAGATAACTTATATTCAATATCAGCATTACTAGATAAATATCATAAATTAAATGAACTTACTAATTTATATAAAGTAGAATTAGAATCATTATGGAAAGATAAATCAGATAAGCAATTAGGATATGCAATTAATCTTGCTGCACTATTTAATAATGGTGAAATAGACATGAAAAATATATTTAATAGAAGCTTTATAAATGAAAGAATGCTTGTATTACTTTTATGTTGTAAAGAATATCAAGAAGTAATAGATATATCAATATCAAATATAAAAGGAGATAAAACATCTAAAGAACTATATGATGAATTAGAGTATTATATAAATTCATTAGAAGAAAGACTCACATTACTAGGTAAATATAGAACACTAAATAAAGAAGAAGAAAAAGAGTTAGATGTTGATTATGAAACATCAAGAACATTATTCTTATTAAATGAAGATGGAACAAGTACTATTGACTTTAGTGCATTTACAGAAGAAGAAATAGATAAAGTAAATTCATTAATAGATAAAAGCGAAAAGAAAGGTAAAAATGAAAGAACAATATTACTACATAAAATAAAAAATGTTGATTTCGATATCTTAATAAGTAAATTCTCTTCATATATATGTTCATATGTACCACTTAGTGATGGAACAATATTAATACTAGATATAGCACATAAGAAAAAAGGATATGATGAAACAACAACTATCTTAAATAAGAAAAAAAATACAATAAAAGACATAATAGAAGAATCAAAACAACATGGAACAGAAAATTTATTTGAAAGTCAAAAAGAATATAGAACAATGTTAAGAGATACATATGGAATTAATGCTACTAAAGCAGAAGAGGTGAAATTATGAAATTAGGAACAGCTGATGAATTATTTTATTCAATTAGAAATGATTGTTTAAGACTAATATCCTCTAAAAATGTTAATTTAGATGATTTATCATTTAATATTGGATGTAGTACTGAAAAACTAATATCATTATTTGATAAAAGAGATGATGATATGATTATATATTTCAAAATATATAATACTTTAGTGGAATGGTAGGTGCATATATGTTAACTGAAATTATACGTATAAAATTAGATAAACTATATAGTGAATTAGATAAATTAAGTAGAGAAAATGATGTTTCAGACTTAGATACTTTAGAAGAAATATCTATTAAATGCGAAGATTTCTTATCAATACTTGCTGAAAGTAGAAGTAATATTACCACTTTAAATACAGATGACATGACTGATATACTTGTTAAATATGGAAATAATCCTTATGATAAAAAAGAAGTAAGTGATAAATTTAAATATATAAAATTAGTATATTTAGGTATAGATAGGGGTCTTGACATAAGTATAAGTGATACACAAGAGGCTTTCTTAGAAAGCTATATTACTAATGTAATGCAAGTAGTTAAAAACATAAGAAGTACTATCAATGAAAAAAATGATAAAAAGAATGAATTACAAAGTAAAATAGATGAAATAAGAGACTTTATTATTGAATTAGAAGCTCTATTAGATAAAATTAATGATCAAAATAATGAAGAAGTATTAGATGCAAATGACTTTAATACATTTTATAAAATAGTAGAAGATGATGAAATATCTAATGATATAAAAATGCAAGGTCTTATAGAATTTAGAAGATATAATATAATGAGAGCTAATAAAGAAAAGAAAACTATATCTAAAGTAAGTATAGAAGATATAAGAAATTGCTTTATAGAACATGGATTTTCTGAAAAACAACTTAGAATAGTAGATAAATTTAAAGATGAAATAGAAAGAAATGCTAAAATAGACAATATAAGAAATATACTTAATTATATGGAAAGTAAAAATATATTACGTAGATTTGCATTTTCAGATTTATTAACTATTACTTTATATGGAACATTAGATTCTGTAAAAAATAGATATGAAATATTAGAAAATGATGATAAATTATATCCTATATTTTTTGATACAGCATTTGTATGGATAAATAATGTAAGTAGTAGTAAAAAACGTACTTATAATAAAAGTAAAGATAAAACAAGTAGTAATAACAAGAACTATATTAAATCACTTAAATGTACAGCACATACAGCATCTTATGAAGATTTAATTCAAAATGAAAGATTCTTAAGAAGTAAAGGATTAAATGTATCATTAAGTGATCAAAATGGATGTAGTAAAATACTTAGAATGCCACATAAACAATTACTTGAAAATTTTGATGCAGTATGTAAATATGGAATATGCGATGGTAAAAAAATAGATTTTCCATTGACTATATTATCAAGTGTAAGTGGTCTTACAGATAAATTAGATAGTTTTATTGAAGTAGGACTTTTAGGCGATTCAGAGAAACAAGGAGAAGAATTTGGAAATTATATTAAAATACATGGTGGAAGTATAAATCATATTAATAGTAGATTATATCCAGTGCTTTATAAAATGAGAAGAGATATGGATACAAGAGATTATTATAATTTATTATTCTCTAGTAGTAGATATGGCTGCTTAAAGAAAGAATTTACAAGTGATATGTTTGGACTTGGTATTGAAAATGATGAAGTATTTAGTAAATATTTAAAAGATAATTTTATAGCTCCATCTAGTTATTTAGGAGACACTACTATGTATGATAGTATAATTAATTCAGATATTGAACCAAGTAGACAAATAATAAAAGATTTAGATAATAGATTTATGGATAAAGATAATCCTCTTATATATAGAATAGGTAACAATGTAATATCAAGAAACAAAGTAATTAGAAACTATGGTAAACTTGTAAGTAGTAAGATAGAACTTAATAATGATGCTTTAATGTATTCAATAGTAAGAGGTAGTTATCTAAATATGGATGAAGTAAAAGCTATCGCAAGTGATATAGGATATACTTTAGAAGGAGAAATGAATTTATGAAATATTTAAAAAAATATGGCTTATCTCTTAATGATATAAAAGAAATAGAAGAATCACTTGATGATATGGATTTAAATTTATTATATGTTAATGAAGATAAAGTAATAAGTATTCTTGATTATCTTGTATCTATAGGATTTACTAATATAAAAGAATTACTTATGTATAAATCTAATCTATTTTATATTAAATTAGATGTTATTATTGATAGAATAAGTAAAGATAAAGAAAATATTATTAAAGAAATAAATGAAGATGTATCTTATTTAGATAAGGTAGGGTTATAATATGATAGATAAAGATAAAATGACTTTATTTGTTACTGGTATGTTTTTATTATTAATTATGACTACTGGACTATCTTATGCGTATTTTAGTGCAAGTATAAGTGGTAATGAAAATGCTAAAAATGTAGTAGTAGAAGCAGGTACATTAAGTTTAGTTTATACTGATGGAGCAGAAATAAAAGCACAAAATATTAAGCCAGGATGGTCAACAACAAAAGAAGTATCAGTAAAGAATACAGGTACTTTAGAAGCAAATTATAATATTATATGACAATCTCTAACAAATGAAATTACTAATAATGATATGGTAATATCAGCAACATGTCAAAGACTTAATGCATCAGGAACAGTAGAAGGAACGTGTGAATCTATATCACAAGCAGCAATAAGTGATATGACTATAGCAAAGAAGATATCAATAGAATCAGGAATTACTCATAAATATACTTTCACAATATTATTCAAAGAAACAAATGCAGATCAAAATTATAATCAAGGAAAAGAATTTAATGGAGTACTTGGAATAGAAGAATATAAAGCACCTGATTTTGCAACTGATTCATGGTCAACAATAATAGCAAATGTAAAAGCTGGGTATGGAAGTGATTATGCTGTTGGAAGTACAAAAGAAGTAAATCTTGGGACAACATATGGAACACATACTTTAAGAGTAGCGAATACTTCAACACCAAGTGAATGTTCAGAAACAGGTTTTTCACAAACAGCCTGTGGATTTGTTCTTGAATTTGCAGATATAATAACAACACATAAAATGAATGATACTGGTACAAATGTAGGAGGATGGCCAGCATCAAGTATGTATACATTTGTAAATAATGATATATATAATGCAATACCAAGTGAAATAAAGAATGCAATAATAGATACAACAGTAGTATCAGGACATGGCAGTACAAGTGGAGAAACAAACTTTACATCAACAGATAAATTATATTTATTAAGTACAGCAGAAGTATGGGCACAAGGAAGTTCAAATACAATAAGTGATGATGCAGCAATAGATGTAACAAGGCAATTAGATTATTATAAAAATTTAGTAGAAACACCTAGTAATTATAATGGAGCAATAAAGAAAAAAGGAACTAGTGCTTCTGCATGGTGGCTTCGCACGGCTACTTCTAATACTAACAATTACTTCTATATTGTGGACAAAGATGGTCACAGGAATACCTATATTGCTGATTATACACGCAGCGTGGCACCAGCTTTCCGATTGGGTTAATTAAAAAATCATAAGGTACTAGAAATAGTACTTTTTATGTTGTATAATTTAAGTAGGATAAGGAAGTGTGGTATGAAGAATAAAGGATTTACATTAGTTGAGCTTTTAGCAGTAATAGCAATTCTAGCAATATTGGTTATAATAGCATTACCAAATGTATTAAAAATGTTTAATCAAGCAAAGAAAGATACGTTTTTAACAGAAGCAAAAACAATATACAAAGAGATATCTAAGAAATATATTAGTGAAACAATGAGAGGTAATAAGATTAGTATTGTTTCAAATGATAATAATAAATTAGAACTAGAATCTAATGATCTAAAATATAAAGTTAAATTAAATAATGATGGAAGCATTAAGAAATTTGAAGTTAGTAATGGAAATTATTGTATAAGTGGTAAATTTAATAATTTAAGTGATCTCACAACTGATAAAATAATAGAAGGAAAATGTGAAGAAACATCTCCTAAAAATTTTTCTACAGACGACTGGGAGACAATTATAGATGCAATAAGAGAAGAAAATGATGGAGTATATAATGTAGGTGATACAAAAGAAATAGATTTAGGCAGTTATGGAAAACATACATTGCGTATAGCTAATAAATCTACACCAAGTGAATGTTCAAATACAAATTTTTCACAAAGTGCATGTGGATTTGTAC
>ERZ824488.2513-NODE-2513-length-16064-cov-8.440252_pt1 | contig 16064 bp, 16 predicted proteins | sample MGYA00519936_ERZ824488 | MGnify/ENA primary metagenome ERZ824488 (study PRJEB31778, sample SAMEA3449153) | human gut metagenome | biome: human gut; feature: human-associated habitat; material: faeces | place: United Kingdom | collected 2010/2012 ... | reverse complement strand
ATATTGTTTGTCTAGTAACATCAACTTTTTCTGCTAATTGTTCTTGTGAAAGTTTACAATCTTTTCTTAGTTTGAAAATATTATCTCCTAATTTCATCCTTATTCCTCCTTTCACTAACAATTATATATATTTTAGTAGTGGATTTCTACCAAATGTCTTTGGAACCTTGTCAAAGATTTTTAACATTTATTAAACATTTTAATAATTCCACTATATAATAACCTATAAAAATCCCTAAAAAGTTCATTACCAAATCATCTATATCAAAACTTCTACCAACTACTAATTGTATAACTTCAATAGCAAGTGGTATTAAAATAGCATATTTAAACATATTCTTTTTCTTAAAATTTTTAAAGCATAATGATAACAATATCCCCATAGGAATAAACATCAATAAATTTCCTATTATCATTATCTTTACCCAGTTACCTAAAGCATACTCTCCAATAATTATTTTATATATTGTTGGAATAAAATTATAGGAAAAATCAAATATTCCTTCAAACGGATTTTCATTTAAATTATAAAATATATTATGCCAAATGGTATTCCAAAAGTTTCTAGGAACTAATACCAAATTAAATAGTCCTACTATATAACACACAAATATTAAATACAAAATTTCCTTTTTATAATTAATATCACTATTATTTTTCTTTAGTTTTAAAAATCTAAATATTATATATAATAGTCCTACTAATAAAGTAATTGGTATAACCTGTATAAACTGATTTATTATTGAATTTCCTGTGAATATTTCTCTCATATATCCTCCGTTTTAATGTTTTTATTAAATACAAACCTTATCAAAAATATTATATATAATATAAGAGATATAAGATCGGTAATAGCAGAAAATAATTTCATTTGTTTAGTAAATACTGAAATAAACAATATAATTGTTTCTATTAATATAAATATTGCTGGCATAATACATAATATTTTACCATATATTTTATTTTCTCTACCACTATAAAGTATTGCCCCTAAAAATCCACATATTACTGCTGGTATAATACTATATAATAACCATCCATTAATACTATTAATCGGTATTTCCATTAATGAATCAAATGGAGTATATGAATAAAAATACATTTTAATTGATTGATATATTGTAGTAATTAGAAATATCATAAATACATATATTGAAGCATTAATAATTGCTGTTTTTCTTTTCTCACTTAGCAAAACTATAAGAGATGTTGTAAACATCCAAAAACCATAAGTACTAGAACCCCAGTAAGAAAAAGACCATAAATTATTATTAGGAAGCATTAAACATAATACTACAGAAAGTCCCGCAAGTACACTTAATAAAATTACTAATAAATACGATTTAATATTATCTTTAAAAAACACTTTCATTATGTTCTTTTCTTTCTCTATTTTTTTTGTTTGATTCTTTATTTATTATTATATAACCAATTATGGATAAAATTATTTCTATTATAAATGTTCCGTTCCCAAAACCATATAATTTTATACCATCATATATAATTAATACAATAGAGCCAATAATAAATAGACATCTAAATAATTTTGTTTTTCTCACGCTATAAAATATATTTCCAATTATTGCTGTTATAAATAACATTATAATCCAAAACCATACTATTTTTGAATAATAATAATCTATTACATACTTTGAATATAAATAGTATGATACAAGCATTGATCCCATAAATGATAAGTAATATATATTAAATAACTTTCTTGTTTTTGATAAACATAAAATCAAAGTAGCAATGAAAAACCAAAAGAATATACCAGAAGATAATATTCCAAAATAATGAGAAAAAGTTTTACCTGATGTATCACTATATTTTGAAAAAATTCCTATTATAATTCCAAATGTTATCATTGCAAGTATTTTCAATTTGTCTTTCATATCATTCTCCTACCAATTACAGGAATATCCTTATTTTATAAATTATTATTACTTTTTATTTCATTAACTAAATCTTTAATTGTATATTTAATATTCCTTGTTTCATAATCCAAATCCTTTTTTGCTTTAGCATTTGTAAAGTTAGCATTGGCCTTTAATGTATACAATGAATATTTAGTAAATAATGGTGTTTTTTTTCTAAGTCTATAATATAGTTCAAATAAAGGAGCAATATTTTTAACCATATTTATTGAAACAACTTTTGTTATTGGTTTTGCACCACCATACTCACATACCAAATCAGCTATTTTTTTAATGGTTACATATTCGCCTGACAATATATACCCTTCTCCCTTTTTACCTTTAGTACAAGCATTAATAATACCTTTAGCAACATCTCTTACATCAACAAAGTCATATCCTCCTTCAGTTACCGAAGGAACTTTTTCATTTAAGATATTTTTTATTAAAATTGTCATATTAGTATTGGTAAAATCATTTACTCCTAGAAGTCCCGAAGGAAAGACAACACATGCATTTAAATTATTGTTTTTAACTTCATTAAACACATACCTTGTCGCTTCAGCTTTAGTCTTTGCATATAAACCAACAATTTTATCTGGATCAAAACTTGCATTTTCATCCATTACCTCATGATTTGGTTTTTCTTCTATTGCATGTACACTGCTAACATATACTAGCTTAGCATTTATTTCTTTAGTTTTTTGAATAATATTTTTAGTCCCTTGTACATTAACTTGATATACTCTTTCGTTATATTTACTATCAAGGTATACTATTGAAGCACAATGAATAACGTAAATATTCGCTTTTTCTTTAATATTTTGATCTATATTAAATATATCCTCTAATGTTTCTAACTTTGTTACATCACCATAGAATTTTTCACATTTAAGTCCATTAAGAGCATCTGTTTTATCATTAGGCAAAATTAATGCTCTTATTTCGTTCATATTATCTTTTTCAAGTAATCTTACAATATTATTTCCAAGAAAGCCATTAGCTCCTGTTATTATATAAATATTTTTCATATAGTCCACCATTATTTCCTTATAAATTTTTCTGCTCCTTGTTTACATTTAGGACACACAAAGTTTTCAGGAAGATTCCATCCAACATAGATATATCCACACAATGTGCATACCCAAGCAGTTTTATTATCTTTAGTTGTTGTTTTAATTAATTCTTCTTTATGCTCTTGATAATAATGATATGTCATAACTTCATCATCACTAGTTATATCACCTTCAAACATTTGACCAAAGAATACAGTATGAGTTTCATTTTCAACTAAACTCACCACATCACATATTAAATAACCTAAAGTATTACTAATAATGTTTACTCCGTCAACTTCTCTATATTCTATTTCTTTAAATTTATCAATTTCTCTACTAGATTTAAATCCAAATGTTTCTATAATTTTTGGATTAACTTTTTTTCCAATAATTGACAGAGCAAATTTTTGATTTAACTTAATTAATTGATTAGTAAAATTCTTTTTATTTACTGACACTATGATAGTAGGTTTTTCTCCTTTTCCTACTTGAGCAACAGCATCAACTATGCAACCCCCACCTTTTGTTGTCAAAACATACATTCCGTGTGTTATTTTTTTTGTTACATCTACATTTCGCATTAGTTCCTCCTATCCTTAAAGAATCTTTCTATTTCTATTATTGCTTCTTCTCTACTGCCAGATCCATGAATTACATTAATACTTTTATCTGTTCCATATTTTCCCCTTATTGTTTCAGGTCCTGCAATTCTACTATCAGTTGGCCCTATCAACTTTCTAAATCTTTCAACTATGTTATATCCTTCTAAAAGTAAAATTGCTACTTTATCAGAAGTCATATAGTCAACAAGTTCTGGGAAAAATGGTTTATCCATCAAATGGGCATAATGTTCTTCTAAAATTTCTTCGTCCAAATATTTCAGATAAAAATCTTTAATAATAAATCCTTCATTGTAAATAGCATCTATGATTTCAGCTAAATGCACCATTCCATCTGGCTTTACAATGGCAAGTGTCCTTTCTTTATTCTTTGTTTTCATTCAAACCTCCTTTCAACCTTATTTGATTTTAAACTATTAATTATTTAATATTGCTTATTTTTTATTGAATCAAAATTTTCGTCACTACAAACCTCCTCTCTTTTATTTCCATTATAGTATCTGCCAAGATATTACCTATAATAATCTAGCAATCTAATCAATTCATTTCTTAAAAAGAAGAACATCCCAATTATAACCATTGAAATTATTGTTATTATTAATACGTATTCCAATAATAATTGGCATTTATTATTTAACATATCTATTACTATCCTTTACAACGTTTTACAAACTCTCTTTATCTCAACTCTATTATATCACACTTCTACCGATTTCGGCAAAGAATTATTTTTAATATGTTTTCTTTCCATACTTCTTACTTGATTTAATAAAAACCTACAAAAATATTAACATTTACAACTAGAATTGTTGTCTATGTTATTTGAATTTAAGCAAAGAAAATATTTTTTGGAATTAGTTAAGTTATGATACTTTGAAAGATAGTAAAACAAATATGCTTTATATTCAGATATTATACTAATTTTTATCACCCTTTTTTTATATAAAAAGATTAGTTGCGCTTCAAACTAATCTCCCTAAAATATCATTTTAAAATTTTGTTATTCAATCTCACATCCATTATCGGCATCTATTTCACGTAATTTTTTCAATTCTTTTACGAACTCAATTCTAAGTTTTATCTGACAAACTATTTTATTTATTCTTTCTTTTGATAATAATTTATCCATTGAAAAAATATTTTTAACTTCATTTGGAAAATCTTCTAATTTAGATATATTAAGCCATTCCAATTTTTTTACCAAACTAAGTTGTGTTTTTTCATATTCTTCAAATGGTTTTGTTAAAAAGAATTCTCCAACATACATATCATTTTCATCATACCATAAGGAACAACCATTATCAAATATTGGGGCAACACCAATAAATTTTAGCGTGTTAACATCTCTAATTACTCCAAAGTTATTGAAATGCCTATCTTTATTTGCGATTATATAATCACATACTATCATTTTATCAGTCAAGGTTTCGGCATCTTTAATACCCAAATTATTAAGACATCGTATATAGTGTGTATATTTATTCTCACCATCTAAAAATTCATAATATTCATTAATTTTCCATGCCGGTACTAATTCTGTATCTTTTGTAATAAAATTTTTACATTTTGATATTGCTTTATCATCATCAAAAATAACACTATATTCTACATACTCGTCTTTATTCAATAATCTTTCATAAAGTTTTGTAGCAATAAGTTCATTAAATGGTTCTTGATTATAAATTTTACTTCCAGCCTTTAATAAGTATCTTTCCCCATCTATAATTTTCCATCTTTTTTCATAATTACCATTGCTTGTCATATCTGGAGTGTTCAAATTTAAGTTTAATGCTGTTTTACCCCCATTAAATAAAATCTTTCCTATGTCTTCTGAAAACTCATTATCAAAGAAATTAATACTTTCCCAAGATATTTCTTCATCCACACCTTTAACCCAGTATTGGTCAGATAATGATAAACAGTATGCTTTCGCATCTAGTAAATCAAAGTTATCTTTATCATAAACATTACTATTATGTAATACTTCTTTTAATCCTTTTCTTGATGCTGGTATTTGCCTATTTTTCCACCATTTATTAAATTCTACTTTATCTATTTCATTCATTTTTATTAAACCAAAAGGTGCAAAATCTTCATTTTCAGGATAGTTTCGTTCAAAGTTTACTATAAAGTGCTGTTCTTCATCATAAACAAAATCAAATACTTTTTTATTCTTGTTCATTAGTGTAAATTTTTTCACATTTTCACCTCTTCCTTAATAAATTATCTATTAATATTATATCACATTTTGCTTGTTTTTTCCATTAATTTCGTTTAATTTATACATATAAATTTACTATAAAATCATATAGAAAAGCGCTTGGCTTAAAGTTTTTCATTTTTAATAATTTTATTTCGCTTTGATTTTATTATTAAACAATGCCCTAATAATTGCTCCTAATAAATTACCTAACAAAGTGAATATAAGAGTTTTTAAATACCCCAATTTATTTTCTAATTATAATCTATCATTTTATTCCCTTTAAATAAATCTTTCCCAATGTTCTTTTGCTGATTTTGATACACAATTATAATATTTATGAAGTTGATCATTTATTAATTTTGCTTTTTTATTTATTGGTGTACCGTCATTGTAATATGGTCTTTTTGTTGTTCTAGTCATCATATCAGAAAACAAAACTGCTCTATCCTCTAAATAACTTTGCCTTGAATAATATGATAAGAAATATGCATCGTTTGGATTTGAAAAATTATAATCATAAGCGCTATCATTAGAACCATAACTAAATCCTTCTGGATTATAGGATTTCATTATTTCTGCTAAGTTTAGTGTTGGATCTTTTTGCCTCATATAAATATCTATATAATGCATTAACTCGTGGTGAAGGGTATATTCAAACAAACTAGTACCAGCTGTTCCAATAGTTACTGTAATATTACTTTGATTTCCTCCGTCTGTCATCCCAGAATGGCCACCATCTATTTTATTTACCATATAGATTCTAAGAGGTACATTATTATCTTTCATTTCTTTAAAGAAACCATTTGGATATTTTTTTAATGTGGATTCAATTTCTTTCAAATACTTATTTATCTCATTGTCATCATATAGTTTTTCAGTATTTATAGAGCCACCAATTAAGTAATTTCTATTCTCATCCTTATATACGATTTTAACTAAATATTTATTTTCTAATTCTTTTCTATATTCATCATTTATTTCAGCCTGTGTTTTTTGTTCTGGTATTTGTTCTGGCTCTTTTGGAGGATTAGTTTTATCTGCCTCTGGTTTTGGTTTTGTTGTTCCACCATTTTGACCATTACTTTCATTATTGTTTTCTTTACTATTATTGTTAGTATTTTTATTGTTATGTTTATTTACATTATTGTTTTGATTTGAATTGTTTTCATCGTTATTATTTGTATTAGCCTTTTTATTTGATTCTTCTTTTTTTGATTGCTCTTCTTTTTTATTTTCTTCTTTATTATTTGTATCTTGTTCTTTTTCAAATTGTTCTTTACTTATTTCTTTTTTAATATAATCTATTTTAAATATATCTAAATCTGATATTTTAACTCTTCCTTCTTTTAAAGCAATTGTAATATTTTCACTAAAATGACCTGGACTATAATTTACTTTTATGTATTTGCTTTTCATACAACTTAGAAAATAAATATATTCATCATCCCTGTATATTTCCTCTAGGGCTTCTGCACATGTAAAATCTTTAATATTCTTACTTCCGTCTATTATTTCAAATGTTGTTTCTGTTAAAGGACAAGAATATTTTTCCCATTTTAAAACTGTTTTTCTTTTTTCACCTATGCAATTATAAGTATATGTAATTAGTCCTTTATCTTTATAATAAAGTGTCCCTCCATCAAAGTGTTCCCTTATCTTTAATACTGGACTATTTTGAAATATGAGTGCTTGTGATATATCAATAATGATTAAAATAATTATTGAGAATACTGCTATTAATATATATTTTTTATACTTATTCCACATATTTCCTCCTTTCTTTTCTTGCAATATATCCTCTTGTTATATATATAATACCACATTTTTCCCATTTTCGGTAGTTTTTTCTCTCTCACTTTACAAAAACACAAGCCATTTTTGACTTGTTTATAAGTATTTAATTTATTTTGTCTTTTAAGTCTGTGTTAAGTTTAAAGCTTACTGATTTTGAAGCTTAAATTTTTATTTTTTCACCAAATATGTTAACCAATTTCAATAGATTTCCTACCGTTTTTAGTAAGCATTATATCAACATTTTAAATATTTTTATCGTTTTCAAAAAAGTTTGTTGAAATCAAGAGATTTTTTTATTATTTTTTGATATAATTACATATAGACAAAGGAGGCCATAATATGTCTTTTACACAAGCAATAATCAATAGAATACTTGAACTATGTGAAAAGAACCATATTACTCCAAATAAGTTATCAGAACTTTCCACTGTACCGGTAGCAACACTATTTGCGTTACTAAATGATAAAGTAGAAAATCCTAGTTCCAGAAACATATATAAAATGTGTAAGGTTTTTGGGATAACTATGGCAGAGTTTTATGATACTGATATATTTAATCAAATGAATTTTACAAAATAATTATTTATATCGCAACCAAAATGGTTGTTTTCTTTTTACATAAATTTTTAAAACATTTCCTACCGATTTCAGTAAATACTGTGTTATAATTTAATTTTAGAGGAAATATGGGCATTTAAGTTATAAAAATGGATATATCAACGAAACCCCAACCTATTTTACTCTGCATCCCAATTTATGTTTTTCATTTAATCTACACACTCCTTTTCTTAAAATGAGGCAACAATGCCTCATTTTGTTTTGCAAAAAAAAGATACTATTGTAACTTATTTTTATAAGTTTGAATGTAGATATTATGTTATATTAGAATGATTAAATAATTGCAAAGAGCCAGCGGAAGAGATAACAGAAGTTCTTATGAAATACATAAATTAAAAATTAAAATAAGAAAAAAATTTATAGAAAATAAATATATCGGTTGTATTATAAATAGTGTTGGTGAAGTATTTTATACCAATACTATTTTTCTTCAAAAAAAGACATAAATTTGATACAATGTAATTGAACACTAACATTGAAAGGAACAAACTTATGTCTACAAATAATTATATACTAAATTTATTAAATATTAAAGATGAAAATATACATATTATTACAAATTGTGAAGAAAAAGTAATAAAAGGTAAAAAATATAAGGTAATTGAATAAAGATTAAAAATTATTATAATTTATTAATTGTACTTATATATTTTGTTTTTAATAATTTGTCATAAAACATTTCTTTTTTTCTAAATAAATGAATTACATTTATAAGATAAAATAATGGTAAAAGTAGTAACAAAATAACAAAAAGATATGTTTTAGTTATATATTCTATTCTTAAAAGCACTAAAATTAAAGGTAAATAATAATAGTACAAATATAATATTATTGTTCTAAATAACAAACCCAATAACAAATTATTTTGAAACTCTAATCTAACATTAAGAAAACTACCACCAATTGTTTTTCCTTTACTTAATAATGGAATAATAACAAAATATAATAACAAAACTATATAATTCATATATTTATAGTTAAAAAATGCATTTATCATTAAATATAAAAACTCATATAAATTAACATCTAAAATAAATAAAACTATCCTTCTAAGCGGCGAAACAAAAGAACCCTGTTCAAATGATTTTTTATCAATACTTTCCCTAGTCGGCAAAAAATGAATTGCTTGCATTATTTTATAACCAATTATTCCTCCTAGTGTATTTAGAATTAAATCATCAACATCAAATAATCTATAAGGTCTACTATAGATAAAGAAAAGTCCTGATAACTGCGTTAATTCAAAAAATAATGATAATAGAAAACTTAACAAAACTGTCTTTTTAAATGAACACATATAATAATATTTTAAATACATACCAAACGGTACAAACATAAATATATTGAATATAAGAACATAAAATGAACTATCTAATAAAGCTTTTATATATGTTTTATAGTTTGTTATAACAAGTGGCGTTTCTTTTATAAAATCATATATGAACTTAAAAGGAATTAACTGTGTATATGGTGTTTTTAATTTATCTACATATTCAAAACTTGGTAATGGTAATATTACCAAAAAGTATATTGTCATTAAATATAGTATAAATGAATAAACAATTAAAACCCTAAGCTTATTAATTGAACCATATTTATGATATTGTTTTAAAATAAATGGTATTGTAAAAAAGAAGGCAATTACTGGAAAGAAAATAAATGCCTCTTTGATTACTTTTAAATACCCCATATAATCACCTTCTTATTATATTTTTTGAACATAGATATGTTATTAAGAAATATCCCCCATAAATAAAGACAATAAATACTGCTGTCATTATAATTGACTTTAACAAACTTTCGCTTCCAAGCATAAATAATACATAATCACAAAACTTTATTCCAAAAATTGAATGTATTATTGCAAGTAATAAAGGTAGTAAGAAAAATATAAGTATTTGATCAAATAATGCTCTATTAATCATCTTTTCATCAGCACCCAATCTTCTTAAAATATTATATCTTTCTTTATTATCACTACTTTCAGTAAGCTCTTTAAGAGCAAGTATAGCAGCACTTGCCATTAAGAATATTATACCTAAATATATGCTTATAAATGTTACCATCGCCCCAAGTCCAATACTACTTGAACTTATTTCAATTTTTGTATCATAACTAGGTAAAATATAACCATTTTTATTACTATAATTACCAAATATATTTTCAGAATCAATATTATTACTATTATAATTTGCAAGTAAATGATTATATATTCTATACTCATCTTTAATTGTATAATCCTTGTTATAAATATCTCCAATTACATTATCAGGTACAATAATTATTCCAATATTCATATAATCAGGACTCATAACAACAAATCCATCTTTTACTTCTTGATATTTTGGTTTTAATTTATGACCTTCTATTATTATTTCTGGACTATATTTTAAAGCTCTATTTCTTATAGCAACCATATTTTGATAATTTCCAACTATCAAATATTCATCATCATTTAATTCAAATTCTTCGTTATTAAACAAACGCGCAACTTTATTATATTCACTTATCTTCATTATTTCTTCTAAACTATCAGTACCTAAATATGGATAATCTTTTAATATTTCATCTCTTTTATCACCAAGTGTATATTCAAATGTTATACCATCAATTTGATAACTATTATATTCAACCATATCTTTAAAAAACGAATTTACATCAATTCCAAGACCCTCTAAAGAATCTTTAACAGATGAATTTCTATTTTTAATCTCTTCTTTAGTTAAATTTAAAGGTTTAAGTACATCTCTATTATAATAAAGTTTATATAAATCCACATCAACAGGTGCAAGCTTTTTAACCATTTCATTCATCGTATTTTTAAGTGATAAACTAGCTGATAATGCACATATTGTTACAAATAACATCAAGCATATAATTGATACTGATGCAACCATCGTATTAATTTTACTACTAATTTGTCTTATTGTAAATGAATTTAATTTTCTATAATAAATATGTTTTATGTTTGTAAATATCTTTAATAATAACCCAGATACTGACCAGAAAATAAAGAATGTTGAAACTATTCCAAGAATTATTGGAATAAATATATTGTTTTCATTATCAAATAATATTTCTATACCATCAGTTACCATATAGTAAGCATACCCTAAAGTAAAGGTTGCAAGTATAAAAATTATTATACACACATATGGATTTTTAATTTTAACTTTTTCATTCTTTTTATTGCCATATATTAAATCTATTAATTTTGATTTTCCAATTATAGTTGTATTAAATATCATTACAATTAAATACATAATACTAAAACATATTATTGTTTTAATAAGTGCTTGTTTAGAAAATACAAATGCAAAATTAGTCATATCTGCTTCAAACATTTTCGCGACCAAAACACTCATAAATTGTGATAAAACAACACCAATTCCAAGTCCTACAACTAATGAAATAATTCCTATAAATAATGTTTCTAAAAAAAGAATTATTGATATTTTTCTTTTACTCATTCCAAGAGTCAAATATATACCAAACTCTTTATTCCTTCGCTTTATCAAAAACCTACTTGCATATATGATTAAAAAAGCTAGTATAATTGATACAAAAATACTTACGCCAGATAAAATACTTACTAGTGTTTTGGCAATCATTTTTGTTGATGCATTTAAATTTAACATCGCCGTTTGACTATCTAAAGCATTAAAAACATAAAATATACCTACTCCAAGTGTTAAAGTAAAGAAATATATAGCATAATCTTTTATACTTTTTATTATATTTTTAAAAGATAACTTAAAGAGCATCATTTAGATCACCACCAAGTAAAGTTACAACATCAATAATCTTGTCAAAAAACTCTTTTCGACTATCATTACCCCTATATATTTCATTAAATAGTTTTCCATCTTTTATAAAAACTACTCTACTAGCATAACTAGCTGTAAAAGCATCATGAGTTACCATTAAAATAGTTGTTTTAAGTTCATCATTTAAGTAATTAAACTTATCTAATAACATCTTTGAAGACTTAGAATCTAATGCTCCAGTTGGTTCGTCAGCTAATACCAATTTAGGCTTTGTAATAATTGCTCTTGCACTCGCGACTCTTTGTTTTTGTCCGCCAGACATTTGATATGGATATTTATTCAAAACATTTTCTATATCTAATTCCTGCGCCACCTTTTTAACCTTTTCATCAATTTGATTAATATTTTCATTTTGAATTGAAAGCGCTAAAGCTATATTTTCATAAGCTGTTAAAGTATCTAATAGATTAAAGTCTTGAAATATAAAACCCAAGTTTTCTCTTCTAAACTTATTTAATTCATTTCCTCTTAACTTTGTTATATCTTTTTCTTCAATATAAATATGACCAGCTGTTACCTTATCAATTGTACTTATGCAATTCAAAAGTGTTGTTTTACCACTTCCACTCGCACCCATTATAGCAACAAATTCACCTTTTTCAACATTAAATGATATATCATCAATTGCTTTAGTTAGACTTGATTTACTGCCATAATATTTTTCAATATTTTTAATTTCTAATACATTCATTTTTCACACCTCGAATTAATCATACTATATATTTTCCAAAAAATCCTTTTCTTATATTACTTAATATTACATTTTTGTAACATTGTAATAGTCATTTTGTTTAAACGTTATTTTAACACAAGTATACTTATTTTCTTCTGATTCAATCATAATCTCGTGACCTAATTTACTACACATTTCTTTTACTATATATAGTCCCATTCCCGTAGACTTTATATTTTCCTTTCCATTTTCACCTGTAAACATTTTATCAAAAACTCTTTTTTTATCACTTTCTTTTATACCAATTCCATTATCATAAATTTCAAGTAAATTATTTTTGTACTTTATTTTAATAATAGGATTACTTTGCCTATATTTAATACTATTATTTATTATTTGGTTCAAAATAAACTCCATCCATTTACCATCAGTTAATATTTTTTCATCTTTTATTTCGACTTCTAATTCAATATTATTTTCAATAATATCATCCTTATTTTTCAAAAGTACATTATTTATTATTTTTTTAATACTAGTTTCTTTTATTATATAATCTTTTTCAGCATTCTCACTTCTTACATAATAAAGTATTTGATCAATATAATTATCAATTTTATTTAATTGATTATTCATCCTTTTATCTAATTTATGATTATGATTTAATAAAACCATTGTTGATATTGGTAATTTAACTTCGTGAATCCACATTTCAACATACTCTTTAAAAGAATTAACATTTTTCTTGTATTCATTCATTTTTTCAATATATGATTTATTTATTTCATATAAAAGTTCATATAATATTTTCCCTTCATAAAAATCCGGTTCATTCATAAACTCCAATATTAAATATTTTTGATCTAAATCACTTATATTTTCAATTAATTTATTATAAAAATTCCTTTTTCTAAAAAAATCCAACAATAATAATATAATTCCCATTATTAATAGTAAAAATAAAATAAAAATATTAAGTTCCCTTTTAGTCTTAAAGATTATTAAAAGCACCAAAATTATTATATAAAATAATATAAATACCAATATACTACTTAATTTATCTTTTAAATATCTACTAATTTTCATAATAATTTATATCCTACTTTCTTCTTTGTTTCAATAGTTTCTTTTAACCCCAAACTCTCTAATTTACTTCTTAATCTGCTTATATTTACAGTTAAAGCATTATCATTAATATATTCATCATTATCCCATAGTTCTGTCATCAATTCATCTCTGCTAACAATTTTTTCTCTTTTTTTAAGCAAATATACAAATATAATCATTTCATTTTTTGTTAATTCTACTACCTTATCTTTTTTACTTAATGTTCCTTTTTCATAATTAACCTTTACATCATCATAAACCAAATATTCTCTATCCATTCTTTTAAAAATATTTTGAATTCTTAACAATAATATTGTTGGATTATAAGGTTTTGTTATATAATCATCTGCTCCATAACTCATTGATAAAACTTCATCAACTTCATTTACTCTACTAGTTAGCATTATTATTGGTACATTAGACTCTTTTCTAATTTCATTTAACAATAATTCTCCATTTATTACTGGAATATTTATATCTAATAATACTAAATCAGCTTTGCTATTTAATATTTCTTGTTTTGCTAAAGAAAAATCTTTTATTTGTTCAACTTCATAACCAGAATTTTCAAGTAAATTACTCAATTCTATTAATATTTCTTTTTCATCTTCAACGATCATTATTTTCATACTTTTTCACCAACAACATTATATCAAAAATATAAAAAATAAACTACATCAAACTTTTTTCAATAATTCTACTTTTAAGTTCAGCAATTATAGCTTTAGGAAGTTTTGGATTTTTTATATATGGATAATATAAATCTATCAATATATGAAAATTCAATTTCTTTGATGTATTTCTATATATAAAAGTACACAATTTTTTAGTAAACATTTTCTTCTCTTCTTCATCTTCAAAAAGATTAAATGGATAGTTTACCAATAATCCATATGATAATCCTTTGTCTTTGTTTGTTTTTGATGAAAAATACTTTATACATACAAATGTATCATCATTAATATAAGCCGTTATATTCGCGATTTGTTTATAACCTTCTATTTCCTTTTCAAAATTCAAAACAACATTTTTTACCTTTTTTACCTTTATATCAGTCATAAATATAGTTTCTACCATTTCTTTTATTATAGCTTCATCTCTCATAACAAATTCCTTTGCATTATTTAACCTTTCTTCTTCACTTTCTCCATTCACATTTTTAATTTTTTTTCTTAAGTTTTCATTTTCTTCTAGTGTCATATTATTACCTCCTTCACAACTAAAAAAAGAGTATACCCCTTAAAAGGTATACTCGAATAGATATATTTTTCTTGCCTCAAAATATAAATTATCGACATAAATTGTAAGTATTAACACCTGGCAAGTTAATTAATACATTTTAAGTATAACACATCTTTTTCTAAATTGCTAGTCTTAACCTAATATTAATTCTAATAACAACATAACAATAAATCCAACCATAAAACTTATTAAACCTTGTTTGCTATTTTTTATTTTTGATTCCGGTATAAGTTCATCCACTATAACATAAATCATTGCCCCACCAGCAAATGCAAAAAAATATGGTATTAATTTTGTTGTGCGAAACGCAACTATACTTGTAATTATAGCACTCACAGGTTCAACAATACCTGATATAATTCCATATTTTATAGCTTTTTTCTTATCATTTACATTTAATAGGCCAACAACAATACCCTCTGGTATATTATGAAGAGTAATTGCAAGTGATAAAGTAAGCGCTGATTTCAAAGATATAACATTTGTTATACTACCAGCTAAACCAACACCCGTTGCAATTCCTTCTGGAATATTATGAAGAATTATAGCAATTATTATAATTAAAGCATTAATTTTATTGTTCTTATTTATTTTTAAATCCAAAGATAAAATTATAAATACTCCTAGTAATATTCCAAATATCGGTGGAAACCAATTTTTACTCATACTTATTGAAGGATTAATTAAAGATAAAAACGAAGCAACTAACATCACACCAGCCGAAAAACCAAACGCTTTTTTAACTAATAATTCATTATTTTTTTTAATAAACAAAACTGATAAAGATCCAATAATAGTTCCTATTAAAGGCATTATAATTATTATATATTTCATACTATAATTATATTGTTACCAAAATAAAATATGAAGGCAATCTTATAAAATTACCCTCATAAAAACTATAAAATTTTATCAATTATTCTTTTTATTTCATTTTTTATATCACTTTTTAAAATATAATCTATAAATCCATCTTTTATATAATGATTCTTTATATGTTCTTTTCCTT
>ERZ824488.2512-NODE-2512-length-16071-cov-8.695367_pt1 | contig 16071 bp, 15 predicted proteins | sample MGYA00519936_ERZ824488 | MGnify/ENA primary metagenome ERZ824488 (study PRJEB31778, sample SAMEA3449153) | human gut metagenome | biome: human gut; feature: human-associated habitat; material: faeces | place: United Kingdom | collected 2010/2012 ... | reverse complement strand
GTATGACATCACACGCAGCCGTTGTTGCACGTGGTATGGGAACATGCTGTGTATCAGGTTGTGGAGAAATTAAAATTAATGAAGAAGCTAAGGAATTTGAACTTGGCGGATATACATTCCATGAAGGAGATTACATTTCTCTAGATGGAACAACAGGAAAAATCTACAAAGGAGATATCAAAACTGTTGAAGCATCAGTTAGTGGAAACTTTGGAAGAATAATGGGATGGGCAGATAAATATAGACAACTTGGAGTTAGAACAAACGCAGATAACCCAAGAGATACAAAAAATGCTGTTCGTTTAGGAGCAGAAGGTATAGGACTTTGCCGTACAGAGCATATGTTCTTTGATGAAGAAAGAATACCAAAAATAAGAAAAATGATTCTTTCAGAAACAGTAGAAGCTCGTGAAGCTGCACTTAATGAATTAATACCATTCCAAAAAGGTGACTTCAAAGCAATGTACAAAGAATTAAAAGGTCTACCAATGACAGTACGTTACTTAGACCCACCTCTACATGAATTCTTACCTACAGAGGAAGAAGATATAATAGCATTAGCTAAAGATATGGGAGTTACAGTAGAACATTTAAAAGCTAAATGTTCAGAATTACACGAATTCAACCCAATGATGGGTCACAGAGGATGCCGTTTAGCTGTAACATATCCAGAAATAGCTAAAATGCAAACAAGAGCATTAATGGAAGCTGCTATAGAAGTTAAAGCAGAAGATGGATACGATATCGTTCCAGAAATAATGATTCCATTAGTTGGAGAAAAGAAAGAATTAAAATTTGTTAAAGATGTTGTTATAGAAACAGCAGAACAAGTTAAAAAAGAAAAAGGATCAGACATTGAATACCACATTGGTACAATGATTGAAATCCCAAGAGCTGCATTATTAGCAGATGAAATCGCAGAAGAAGCTGAATTCTTCTCATTTGGTACAAACGACTTAACTCAAATGACATTTGGATTTAGCCGTGATGATGCTGGTAAATTCTTAGATTCTTACTACAAAGCAAAAATCTATGAACAAGACCCATTTGCAAAACTAGACCAAAAAGGTGTAGGACAACTTGTAAAAATGGCTGTTGAAAAAGGAAAAGCTACAAGACCAAATATTAAACTTGGTATTTGTGGAGAACACGGTGGAGAACCATCAAGCGTAGAATTCTGCCATAACACAGGATTAACTTATGTATCATGTTCACCATTCAGAGTTCCAATCGCAAGATTAGCAGCAGCACAAGCAGCAATTAAAAATCCAAGAAAATAGAAAACAACTTAAAATTTCAAAGAAATGTTCGAAACGGCTAAAACGCCGTTTCGAAAAGAATAAAAAAATTAAAAAAATTCAAAAAAAGTATTGACATTTACAAAAAAATAGTTTATAATATCAAACTGTGAGCGGGAAATGCAGGTGTAGTTCAATGGTAGAACCCCAGCCTTCCAAGCTGGATACGTGGGTTCGATTCCCACTACCTGCTCCAAAAAATTCTTAAAACATTCGTTTTAAGAATTTTTTTTATTAAACTATTGACAAAATACGCTAAAACCATTAAAATGGTATTAAAAATAGAAAAATAAACAAAATTTACATAAAAAAGTTGCAAGAAATGTAAAAAAATGCTATAATAGAGGTGTAGAGCGATTGGAGGTGCTAGGATATGAGAAAAGTTAATAAAAAAATAATTGCTTCAATAGCACTATTTTGTTTAACAATTTTTAGCTTAGCAAACACTTCAATGGCGGTTAATCCAAGGGATCCTAAGTGGAATCCGAATCCATCGGTTTTACAAGGCGGTACATTTATAAGTAGAGCAGGAATAGTTTTAGGATGGATAAAGTATATTGGAATAATAGTTTCAGTAGTAGCACTTGCAGTAATTGGTCTTAAATATATGCTAAGCAGTGTAGAAGGAAAGGCTGAATATAAAAAGACCATGGGACCATATATAGTTGGTTGCTTTATGCTAGCTGGAGTATCAGTTTTAATTGCAATAATAGAAGAAATAGCTAAGGTGGATGTTGTATAGAGAGAGGTGATAAAATGAAACATATTGTAGCAAAAAAAGTTATAGTTTTTTTAGTAATGCTAGTATTATGTACATATTTATCAAGCACAAGTGTATATGCCACAGGACTGGACAAAGTTATTTCTGATGGAGATAAATTTTTAACACAAAGAGATAAAAACAGTGTTATAGATGAACAGGCTTTATCTAATACATCAAATACAGTTTATAATATATTATTTACAATAGCAGTAGTATTAGCATTTGGAGTAGGAATAATAATTGGAATACAATTTATTGTTGCAAGTGTAGATGAAAAGGCAAAAATAAAAGAAACTTTGGTTCCATATATTGTGGGTGTATTCATAATATTCTCAGCATTTACAGTTTGGAAAATAGCAATTGAAATTGGAAATAAAGTTTCACCAACACCAGAAGCAACAGGAACGACGACGACAACAACAACAACAACAGCTCATTCAACAACATATGTAGATTCATTAGGACAAATGCACTGTAAATCATGTGACAAGGTTTTAACAGAGACAGAAAAAAGAGATCAAAGATGCAGTTGTGGAACATCCTTATTCAATTAAAATAATAAAGTTTTTAACATTTTCTTAAAATAATTTAAGAAAGGTCAAAATATAATATATTTAAGAAAGGGGAAAAAAGATGAAAAAATCTATGAAGATTGTTTCAATACTAATGATAGCTATGATGATGTGCATGGTAGCAACACCAGTATTAGCAGTTACAGCAACTGTCACACCAACACAACCAACTGATACAGCTGGTATATTAAAATTAGCAGGTAAAATCTTAGGATTTTTACAATGGATAGCTTTAATAGGTGGAGTTTTAATTATAGCAGTTCTTGGTATCAAATACATGATGGGTAGCTTAGAGGAAAAGGCAGAATACAAAAAATCAATGATTCCATTAATTGTCGGTATAATTGTAGTAATGGGAGCAACAACTATTGCTAACCTTTTAGTAAAAACATTTACATTACAATAAAAAATTGGTCTACGGACCAGTTTTTTATTGCAAAAATATTGCAAAAATATTACAGAAATGTTACAAAAATATTAAGTTTTTGTAACATTTCTGCTTTTTATTCCAAAAATAGACTTTATTTGGTATAATAAAACTAACTATAAATGGGACAAAGGGGGAATTAATGTGGCAACACATAATATACCAAGAAATGTAAAAGGTGAGCGGTAGATTTTTAATGATTTTCACAACTAAATCACTTATTTATACTTGTGCATCTGGCTTTTTCGGACTTATATTTTATTTTATATTTGGAAAATTGTTGGGACTTACCTGGTTAGGAATAGGTTTTGTTATTTTATTTGCTGCATTAGGATTTGTAATAGGAACTTTTAAAATACCAGATACAAATGCGTTAGATATTACAAGAAAAGCTGGAGGAGAATATATTGATAAAGCATTTTTAAAATGGTGGAAGTTTAAAAAAAGAGGAAATTTGATATATACATATGTAGATGCAAAGGAGGAAAATAAATAATGGAAGGTTTAATGGGCGGATTAACAGTTGTATTAGTTTTTTTGATATTTATGATAGTTGTGTTAGCTTTCATATACTGGAATATGAACCGAAAGGCAAAAAAAGAGGAAGAAGAGGAAGAAGCTAGAACAAACCCAGTTGGAAATTCTACAAAAGTTGCGAAAGAATATACAAAAAAGTCAATTTTTAATTTTTTACAATTCGATAAAATTGAAGATAATATGATAGTTCAGGACAATGGTCAAAAATATTTAATGGTAATTGAATGTGAAGGTGTAAACTATGACTTGATGTCTAAAGTGGAAAAAACAGCTGTTGAAGCAGGATTCGTTCAATTTTTAAACACATTAAGATATCCAATACAACTATATGTTCAAACAAGAGCGGTAAATATAGGAGAAAGCATACAAAACTATAGATCAAAACTTGCTATCACGAAAAAAGAACTAGATAACAAACAAATGGAATATAATAGAATACTAAAATCTGAAGATTATAATGAAAAAGAGGCTGAAATTGTTAGAAGAGAGCTTATAAGAATAAAAAACTTATATGAATATGGACAAGATGTAGTTAATGACATACAAAAAACTAGTTCAAACAAGAATGTTCTAAGAAAACACTATTATATAGTTGTTCCATATTATACAGCAGAAATTGGAACAGACCTATTAGCAGAAGAAGAAAAAAGAAATATGATTTTTTCAGAACTATATACAAGATGCCAAAGTTTAATTCGTGCATTATTCTCTTGTGAAATGAAATGTAGAATCTTAAATTCTACAGAATTAGTTGAATTACTTTACATTGCATATAATAGAGATGATGCTGAAACCTATTCAGTAGAAAAAGCACTTCAAGCAGGATATAATGAATTATATTCAACAGCACCAGATGTTTTGGATAAGAGAATGAAAGCAATAGATGAGAGCATAGAAAATAATGCAGTAAAACTTGCAAAAGAAGCAATAGATGAAGTTCGATTAGAAAAAGAAAGAAAAATAAAGAAGAAAGAAGAAAATTTCGAAGAATTAGTAAGAAAAATGGCAGAAAGTTTGCTTAACGAAAACAAAAAATATGTTGGAAAAGAAGTTACTGAAAAAGCGATAGAAAAAATCAAGAAAACTGAAGAGGGAGGAATTAAAAATGAGCAAGAAACCAAGAAGAGCGCAAGAAGAATATCAAAACCAGAATAGTTTTCAAAATAATCAAATGGATTATGAAATATTAAGAAAGAAGACTGTAAAGGAATTAATAGCACCATCTGGAATAGATGCTTCTGATATTGATCATTTAGAAATAATCTCAAATACTACAAGATATGCAAGAAGCTTTTTTGTATCAAGCTTGCCTCGTATGTGTACCTTCCCAGAATTGTTTAGAGACATGTATTTATTTGGTGATATAAATACATCTGTATATATTAACCCAATACCAGAAGCTCGTTCACAAAATGAATTAAACAGGGTAATAAACCAATTGGAAACAGAAAGAATTGTTGCAGCAGATAGAGGTAATATCAACCGTGAAAGTATATTGGCACAAAAAAGATTAGAAGCAGAGTCATTAAGAGATGAAATCGCAGGGGGATTTAACAAATTATTTGAAGCATCAGTAGTTGCAACACTTTTTGCCTATAATTTACAAACATTAGAGGCACATTCTAAGTTATTAGCAACAGAACTTTCTAAAACATTAGTAGGAATAAAATCTGCATGGGCAATGCAAGATGAGGCATTTCAATCTAATGTACCACTAATGAAAAATCAAATCGATAAAAAACATACATTTGATCGTAATTCAATGGCAACAGTATTCCCATTTACAACATCAGAAGTTGGTCATTTAACTGGAATACCACTTGGAATGAATAAGCAAACTGGAGTGCCAGTTTTGTTTGATAATTTCCACCCAAGTTTAGCAAATTACAACATGGTAGTTTTTGCAAAATCTGGTGCTGGTAAATCAGTAACAATGAAAACATTAATATCTCGTTCAGCAGTTTTGATGGGAATTGAAAGTTTAGCTTTAGATGCAGAGGGTGAATACAAAATTGTGGCAGAAAGCTTGGGAGGAATTAATGTAGTACTTAGCCCAACATCTGAAACAATAATTAATTTATTTGATATTGAAGAAGAAAAAATTAAAGATGAAATAACAGGAAGAGAAAGAACAGTATTAAATGTTGAAAATAAAATCGAAGATGTGACACAAGCGCTAATTACGATGGCAAGAGGAAGCACAAGAAGCGAAGAAGTAAATGAGCTTACAAAACAAATAATAGCAGAAGCAGTAGCAGAAGAGTATGCAAGATGTGGAATTACTGCTGATCCTAATAGTTTATATGTCAACGAATCAGATTATGGAAATATTAGACTAAGTGGAACTGGAAGAGAGAAGAAATTAATGCCAACAATTGGTTCTTGGTATAAAACTCTTTTGAAAAAAGCTGAAGAAAACACAGATGAAAACTATACATTCCATTATAGTTATTTAAAAAAGGTTATGAAACAATATGTAAGAGAATTAAATGGACAGATGGCATATTTTGATGGACAATCAACATTTGACTTATTAGAAGGTGTGCCATTTATAAACTTAGATATTTCTCAACTAGAAGAAAGGTTTGCAAGACCACTTGCACAACAGATATTACTATCATGGATATGGGAAAAATTTGTAAAGAAAAATAGTGAAGATAGAAATAAAGCAACTAAGAAAAGAGTTCTAGTTGATGAGGCATGGATGTTATTACCATTTCCAGAAGCTGTAGATTTCTTAAATAAAATGGCAAGACGTGCCAGAAAAAGAAATGTATCACTTGCAATAGTTTCACAAAGATTCCAAGATTTCTATGAAAAACCAGAAGCACAAGCAGTACTAACATCATCAGACACAAAACTATTCTTGGCACAAGATAAATCAGAAATAGAATACCTAAAGGAAGTATTTAAGCTAAGTGAAGGAGAAGCAAACTTCCTAATCACATGTTCAATAGGTGAAGGGCTATTCAAAGTAGGACCAGATACAGCAATACTACAAATAACTCCAACAAGAAAAGAATTTGAATTTATGGAAACAAATTTAAACAAATTAGCAGAAAGAAATTGATAAAAACATTAAAAATGACAGAAATTTACATAAAAAACTTTAAAACTAAAGAAGAATATGGTATAATAAAATAGAATGTAAACCTTTATAGAGAGGGGAAAACTTTAAAATGAATGTTTTTAAAAATGCGGTAATAAAAAAGATATTAATAATTTTAATGGTAGTAATTTTGATAAATAGTTTTATTATGCCAAACTATGTATGGGCAAAAGAAGGACCAGGGGAAACCTTAGTTAATGCTTTAAGCTATTTAGTTGCTTGGGCTGGTGATACTGGAATAAAAGTTATGCAAAAACTTATGATGGGAACAGATGATATTGAAGAACTTAATACAACCACAAATAAAAATGAATATGCAATCAAGTATTCCCCTGGATTAATATTTTCTAATTCAGTACCTGCATTGGATATAAATTTTATTTCAGCCAGCGAAAGTGATAATGATTTTGTAAAAAGGCTAACATTGGATGTAGAAAACAAAGATGATTATGTAGATTTAATTAAGAAAGCAAATCTTACAGAAAGTGATTTTTCGGTTGTATGGCAGACAGATACTGAGAGCCAGTTTGAGATTACGAATTTGGATGTACTTCAAGACAATGGAATATCTGTTGCATGGGTATCTCAAACAGGAAATACACTTGGAAAGATTAAATATCTTATGACTACTACAAGTGATGCATATAAATGGACTTTAAATAATTATGGAAACTGGGGAAGGATGGAAGATGTCAGTGTTATATTGACTAATAAGCCTGGATTAGCAGTGAATCGGGTCTCATTTAGAATGTGCCTACATATATTTTCATAATGGTAACTTATATGTACTTGAACAAACTAGAACTGCAAGTAGTACAACTCCTACAATTTTGAAAATGTGTACAAAAGCAAATTTACAATCAAAGCTTGCAGGAACATCAGGCGTCGAAACGATTAAATTGGAGTCAACAGCATATAAACTTCAGCCATATATTGCAACTTGGTATAATGCACTAAGAACAATAGCTTTAATTGGTTTATTATCAGTTTTATTGTATTTAGGAATAAGAATGATTCTAAGCAGTGCATCTGCTCAGGACAAAGCAAAATACAAAAACATGATGAAAGATTGGATTGTTGCAATCTGCATTATATTTGTATTACACTATATAATGGCATTCATGCTACAAGTGTCTAGCTCATTAACAGAAATTATTAAGGGGAATGTTATTAAAATAACAGAGTCAACAAACAAAGCAGATGATTTAATGAGCACTGTTAGAACATATTTAGGCGATTACAAAAATAGTTCTGGACCACAGACTTTTGGATATGCAGTAATGTATATGACACTTGTAATTTTAACTGGTATGTTTACGATACAATACTTAAAAAGGGTTGTTTATATGGCGTTTCTTACAATGATTGCACCATTGATTGCACTAACATATCCATTGGATAAAGTAAAAGATGGAAAGGCACAAGCATTTAATTATTGGGTTAGAGAATATATTTTCAACTGCTTAATACAGCCAATTCATTTACTGTTATATACAATTTTCATAGTTAATGCAATGGATTTTGCAAAAGTAAATGTTTTGTATGCAATTGTTGCTTTAGCATTTATGGTACCAGCAGAAAAAATTATAAAGGAAATGTTTGGACTAAAATCAAGTTCTCCTTCTAGCACTTTGGGTGCAGCAGCTGGCGGTGCATTTATGATGAGTATGCTAAACAAGATTAAAAATAAACCATCAAAAGATGATGAGGCTGGTGGAGGCAAGGCACCAAGTGGAGTAAGAACAGCTTCTCGAGGACCTATAGATTCTAATAATCCAGGAAATAATCCTCGAGACAATAACTCTCCTGACAACAATGATCCAGATAACAACAATCCGCCAAAGAATAATCCACCAAAGAATAACCCTCCAAAGAATAACCCTCCAAGAAATCAAAACAACAATAATTCAAAACAAGGTAATTACAATATATTAAGAGGTGTGGGAGAAATAACAGGAGTTAATAGACTGCTTTCAGCACCAGGAACAACACTTAGAGGTGCTGCAAAGAAAGGCGCAAAGGTAACTGCCGGATTAGCGCTAGGCGGACTAGCAGGAACTACAATGCTTGCAAATGAAATTGCAGATGGACATTTATTTGAAGATCCAGGAGGAGCTTTAAGCAAAGCTGGTGGTGCAGCAGTAGCTGGATATGCTGGAGGTAACGCTTTAGTTGGTAATGCAGCTGGAACAATTGAGGAAAATGTAGACAAATTTAGAAAAGGTGCTAATCGGAGTTGAAGCATATAATAATCAGGCATTTGATAAACAATTCTTCAATTCAGATAACTACAAAATTATTGCACAAGATCCAACTATTCAACAAGAATGGGGCAGAAGAAACATTAAAGAGGTGGCTCAAACATTTTTGGATAATGGAATTTCAGACCAAAGTGTTATTAGAAGTGCAATGCAAAATGGTGTAAATGGAGATGAATATAAGTCAATTTCTTCAATAGGAGTAACAGATGTTAAACATTACAGAAAGGTTAGAGATAAAAATAGACATAAAGGATTAAGTGCTTCACAAATTGCAGCTCGTATGCAAATTGCAAAGAATTTACCAGATAGATTGTTTAATGATGAATCTGGATTCATTAGATATGCAAAACGATTTGGAATTGATGATGAAAACGATGCAAGAAGATTATTTAGAGAAATTGATGACTTTACATAAACAAAATAGGCAGATTCTATATCTGCCTATTAATATAGGCGAGGTGAAAAATGAATAATATAATGAATAATGACCCAGAGTTAGACAGAGATTTTAGAGAAGAAAAATCTAAATTTGAAAAAAAGATGAAGAAAAAGTTTAACCCAGTACGAAAAGTAGTTATGAATGCAATAAAATCCGTTGTAGTTCCAATGGCTATTTTAATAGCGAAAGTCTTGGCCGTTGTTATTCTAGTCAGTATATTATTATCTGCCTTTGTTACTCTTTTAGAAGGAAACAAAGAGTCTGGAGATTCAATATCAAACCTAGAGGACTATAATTCATCAGTCTCTGGTGAATCAGGAGGAACCGATGTTACAACTCCCGAATGGATTTTTAGTAAAAGTGAGATAGAGGATTTTATTAATGGTTATGATTCATCAAATACTGAACTTAAAAATAAAATGAAAAATTACATAGATGAAATTTACAAATGGCAGGCAGATTATGGTTATAGTTCAGCACTTTTAGTTACTATTGCATTTGAGGAAAATAGAAATGATTTTGAAGGCTTTTTAGATGAGATGAAACAAAAGGCAGAAAATTGGAAGAATAATGGATATACAACTACTAAGGAAATTGCTAAAGATTATGTTGGGGATGATACCTCAGATGAATGGGCAAATAATATTGAAAATAAAATGCAGAAGACTGCATTGGATTCTGGAATTATAGAATATGGGGAAACAAGCCTTTCAGGTGATGGATATCCTAATTCATATGTAAGTAAAGCAGGAAGAACATATAGAAACTATAAACAGAACATTGGTTCATATTCACTAAGCCAATGGTGTGGAACATCAATTGTAAAGAAGGATGGATGTTCTCTAATAGCAGTAACTATTATTGTAAGCGGATATAGAAATAGTGAAGTAAACCCATTGGAATTAGCTCAAAAATATGCAGTAAAAGGTGCAGGAATGAGTATTCCAGGAGCTTTATTAGGAGAAGGAATTTCATTTACAGAGCCACTCGGAGCAGATATAACCTTTTCAGAACAGCAAAAGGAAACTATTAAAAACCATGTAAAAGGTTCAGGTCCAGCTATTATAAAAGTAGTGCCACCTAGCCAATTTACTAATAGTACACACTTTATGGCATTATTAGATTACAATGCTTCAACAAATGAGTTTTATCTATCTAATCCATATACAGGAAATAATTCATATGGCGTAAGTGGCTGGATTGATGCTGACAGAGTTTTAATTGGATGTACAAGATTTTATGCCATTAAATAAGGAATGATGTTTATGAAAAATATTAAATTACTTATAATAATATTATCAATATTAGTTATTGGTTTAATTATTACACTAGCAATATTGAGAATGGAAAGCAAAAACACAAAAAGAAATGTGATTAGTAACAATATCACTCCAAGCATAGAAAACAATATAAATAACGATATAATTTCTCCTGAAACAACAGTGTTGACATTTAATACAAGTATCGAAAAGGAAACTTCAAATTCGGTTTTACATAGTTTAAATAAGAATATTAATAAGTATTTTAACTACATAAAGGAAAACAACGAAACTGCAATAAACGAACTAGGAGGAAACGAAAGCTATTTAATACAAAATGATGTAAGATATGTAGTAAAAGAAGCATATGTAACCAAGAATGAACACATGAGCAAATATTTTATCCAGGGAACATTGTCAATAGCAAATGGCAACAATTCATCAACAACTAAAGAAGAATATTTAGTGTTATACCTAACCTCTGAAAACAAAGGCTATATGATTCAAAAAAGTTCACAAGAGGAATTTATAAATAGAAAACCACTAGAACAAAACAGCAAGGTTGAAATATATGAAAGAACATATAACGAATTTGAATATGAATACATAGATAATGCAAAACAAATGGATATTTACTTAGAAGACTATTCATTTAGAATTTTTTATGATACTGAAAAAGCATACAATCTATTGAACTCTGAATATAGAAACAAGAGGTTTAACGAGCCAAGCAAATTTATCCAGTTTTTGAATGAAAAAAAACAACAACTAAAAAACATTAGAATTGTTCAATACAACATTGAGGAAACATCTGGCAAAAAAGTATATAAAGGTACAGATGAGTATGGAAATTATTATGAAATTATAGAAAATTCATACATGAACTATGAAATAATTTTGGATAACTATACTATGCTAGACTACTCAAATGAAAGCGATGAAAACAAAATAAAACTAAGTGCTGAAAAGTTTATTTTAATGCTAAACTCAGCAGACTACACAAATGCTTATAACTTACTTGGAACAAACTTTAAAGAAACAAATTTTCCAACAGAACAGAGTTTTATTAATTATGTAAAAAATAATTTTTATGCACGAAATTTAGTTGCTTCAAAAGAACTAAATGAAGACAATACCTGTACAGTTACAATCAAAGACAGTGTTAGTACCAGAGCAAATAAAATGCAAAAGCAATTTAAAATAACATTAGGAGAAAGGATGGATTTATCAATCCAATTTGATGTATAATATTAAATAGAGAGGTGTTTAAAATGGAAAAGGATTTAGCTCAAGAATTAAAAAAAGATAAGTATTATGAAGATGTAGTTTTACCAAGAAAAACTAAAGAAAAGAATGATAGCATTTTAAGCAATACTTTAATCGAAGAAAAAAAATATGAGGATGAAAATGGGAAAACTAATGTAGAATATGGAGTTTATATTAAATTTAATGGTGAAGATGTTCTAATTGCTAATATAAATGAAAAAGGTAAATTAGAGCCAAATATGGAGCTTTTAAATGATGATAAGTACTCTGATGAAGATAAAAAGAAGTTAGGAGATATGCTAAATCTATTAGGACTTGAAAAAGACAATGTGGATATAGAAAAATTACAAGAACAACTAAAAGAAATTGAACCAAAAACTAAAGAAGAGATAGAACAGGAAAGGGAAATGCAGAAAGAAAAAGATAGCATAAAAGATGAAGAACAAGAACAAACAGATGAAGAAAAAGAAGATGATGAAAAGGAGCTAGGGAATGCAGAACAAGAAAAGGAACAAGAAGTATTAGCAAAGAAAAAAGGAATAAAAGTAAATAACATATGCAAAATAAGAAGAGATAGCCAATTTTATAAGAATTATCCCAACATTCCCAAAACAGCTTATTTCTATTTAGATTCAAAAGATAGAATTCATGCAGAATATTTAGATAAAGATGGCCAAGCTCAAGAATTACCAGGTTTTGAAGAAATAAAAGATAGAACAGAAGTTACAAGACTTGGGAATGATGGCCAAAATGTAAGAGATGAAGTGCCATATAGGGTTATGACAGCAAAAGGCTTAGAAGACAAAAATCACAACACTCAAGACATAAGAATAGCAATGTATAAGGATCAATATGGATATTTAAAAATAGAAACAATACACCAAGGAAGAAATGGGGAATGGGAAGGAAAAAATATAGATATTCATGGAACTGATAGAAATACAGAGAGAATGAATAACTTAATAGATGAAAAGAATAAAACACCTCAAACAGGTGCACTTGCAAAAAGGCAAGAAGAACTAAAAACAAGTGGATATAGCCAGGATGGATTATCACTAGATGAATTTAGCAAACAAAGAAAAATAAATGAATACATGGAAGATGGATATACTTTTGAGGAATCAAATAAAATTTATGACTATGTTGTTGGTGAACTACAACTAACAGAGGAAGATGCAAAACTAAAAGTAAATGAAGAAAGTGAACATACAAAACAAGAAGAATCAAAAGGCAGAGATATGGGAGAAGAAGCTTATGATAGATTAATAAATAGAGGACACTAAAAATTGCTTTAATTCGCGCTATATGGTATAATAAATGTATTAAATACCCAATAAGGGTGTGAATAAAGGAGAAAAAATCATGCTAATGTTTTTGCTTAAGGTTCTCTTAGGTTGGCTTGACTTTTGCCTTTGGATTGCTGTTATCACCTATATCATTGATGTGATTAGAAACAAGAATAATGGCTCTCGGATAGGCAATTGGATTGGTTGGCTAGTTATGCTAGGAGTGGCAATTGCCATACTTATCTACTTTGCCAATTAAGAGACAAAATCTCCAAACCAACTCGAATGAAAATTTCGAGTTGGTTTTCTTTTAATTTAAAAAAAATCGTATAAAAAAATAAAAACTTTCAATAATATATATTGGGAGATGATTTATTTTGAAAATTAGAAAAATTGTAATTTGTTTAGTACTATTTATTATGATAATTTTAGTACACAATAGTTCACAAGCAATGTCTCATTACCAAATAGTTGGAACATCAACAGGGTTGGTTACAGCTTCAGCTTTAAATGTTAGAGAGGGACCAGGTACAAAATATAAAGTAGTAACAATGATTTATAAGAATCAGTATATTAGAATTTTTGCAAAAATAGGAGATTGGTATGTAATACAAACAGAAGGTGATTTTATTGGCATGGCAAATTCTAAGTATGTAAAACTAATATATCCAACAAAATCAACTAATAATACAAACGGGCAGAACAATAGCAGTACTGTTAAAAGTGAGGAACTTACAAAAGATGAAGAAGAGACCTTTAATCTAGTAAATAAGGAAAGAACTGCACAGGGACTTACTGCATTGAAAATTGATAGTGAACTGCAAAATGTTGCAAGGGTTAAAGCACAAGACCTAGTGGAAAATAATTACTTTTCACACACTTCACCAACATATGGCTCTCCATTTGATATGATGAAAAGCTTTGGTATAACTTACAAATATGCGGGAGAAAACATAGCAGGTAATTCAAGCAACAGTGCAGCAGTAAAAGCTTGGATGAATTCTGAAGGGCATAGAGCAAACATTCTAAACAGTAATTATAATTATACAGGACTTGCAGTTGTAAGTAGTCCAAAATATGGAAAAGTTTATGTTCAAATGTTTATAGGAAAATAAGAAAATCTAAAAAAATATCCACAATATACACAGTGTGTTGTGGATATTTTTTATTTATGATATACTAAATTAAAATTAAGGAGTAAATTTGAGAAATGAACAAAGAAAATGTAGTAGAAATAATCAAAATACTAAAGAAAAGTTATCCAGATGCCTGTTGCAGCCTAAACTTTGATACTCCATTCCAAATGGTTGTAGCAGTAATGCTATCTGCACAGTGTACAGATGAGAGAGTAAATAAAGTTACTCCTCGGTCTATTTGAAAAATATGGAACTTGTGAAGCTATAAATAACATGGAACTTTCGAAGTTGGAAAAAATAATTTATCCATGTGGATTTTACAAAAATAAGGCTAAAAACATTAAAGCAATGGCAAAACAAATTATAGAAAAGTATAATGGAGAGGTTCCTAAAACTATGGAGGAATTACTAAAATTGCCTGGAGTAGGAAGAAAAAGTGCAAATGTAATAATGTTAGAAGCTTTCAATAATCCACAGGGAATAGCCATAGATACACATGCAAAAAGGATTGCAAGTAGAATTGGATTATCCAAAGAAAAAGAACCAGAAAAAATCGAACAAGATATTTTAAAACTTATTCCAAAAGAATACTATAAAGATGTAAATCATTTACTGGTATGGCATGGAAGACAGACATGTGATTCAAGAAAACCAAAGTGCAAAGATTGCCCAGTTAGAAAATATTGTATTTTTGGTAAAAACCAAAAATGATTTTAGTAACAAAAAATAAATAAACATCATAGTATATTTTCAGGTGAGGTAATTAATGAAATTAGCAGTTTGTTTAGCAGGTGGCCGGGGTAAAAGGGGCTGCACATATTGGTGTGTTAAAAGCTATGGAAGAGGAAAATATAAAATATGATTACATTTCAGGCGCATCATCAGGTAGCATAGTTGCAGCTCTAGCAGCTATGGGGTATAGTGCAGATGAAATTTATAAATTATTTAAAAAACAGTGTAGAAAAATAAATGGTGTAGAATTAAAAAATGTTTTAAAATTAATATGGGGACTTATAGTCTATAATCAAATCATAATTGAAGGTTTAAATAGTGGCGAAAAGATTGAGAAAATTGTAAATGAAGCGGGAGAACAAAAGGGCATATATAATATTAGTCAAATAAAATCAAATCTATTAATACCTAGTGTGGACCTAAATGATGGTGGACTATATATGTTTTCTTCAATGCTACAAAGAGGGGCATATTCAGATGAAATAAAATATATAAATGATATAAGTATTGGAAAAGCCGTTAGAGCAAGTTGCAGTTATCCAGGTGTTTTTTCACCTTGCAAATTTGAGGATAAAGAATTAATAGATGGAGGAATTCGAGAAAACTTACCATGGAAAGAAACAAAGAGAAATGGAGCGGATATAGTTTTCTGTGTTAAATTTGAAAATGAGAAAAAAGAAAAGTGTAGGAAAAATATAATAGATAATATTTCAAAATCAATAGATATATTGTGCCATGAATTATCAAACTATGAAATAGAGGGAATAGACTATTTGCTTACATTAAAAACAAAAAACATATCTCTACTTGACTACTCAAAAATCGATGAATTGTATGAGTTAGGCTATGTTCAGGCGAAGAAATATTTAAAAGATAAAAAACGGCACACTTTTTTGAAAAATTTTTCAAAAAAGTGTTGACAGAAGTCAAAAAAAGTAGTATTATATTTAAGTACCAAGCAGAACACATGAAGATTTAGTTATATG
>ERZ824488.2511-NODE-2511-length-16080-cov-4.498970_pt1 | contig 16080 bp, 17 predicted proteins | sample MGYA00519936_ERZ824488 | MGnify/ENA primary metagenome ERZ824488 (study PRJEB31778, sample SAMEA3449153) | human gut metagenome | biome: human gut; feature: human-associated habitat; material: faeces | place: United Kingdom | collected 2010/2012 ... | reverse complement strand
CTTGTCGTTTCAACGAGCTTTTGTTGGTTGCGGAGACAGGACTTGAACCTGCGACATCCGGGTTATGAGTTCTATATTTTGCGTTTTGCATCATTTATTATCGTTATGTTTCTCTCGATAATTCGCGTGTTATGTCTCATTATCGTTGTGCATCGTATTGTGTTGTTGTTGCACTTTTCATAAAGTTGTTGAACTATTGTTGAACTACTTCTGATTATACACATCTTCCAGAATGTCTGCGCCGCGCTTTTTAGCTGCTTCGATTATATGCGCGTATATGTTTTCTGTTGTACTTACCTGTGCGTGTCCCAGCGTTTTGGATATTGTCACCGGGTCAACATTCCGTCCAAACAATGCAGATGCCAGACTATGACGAAATGCGTGCGAGTGCAAATGCGGCAAGCCGTTTTTCTTTTCCACACGTTCCAGCCAAGAGGCAACCGTTCCCGGATTTAACGGTTCGCCCTTTTCTGTTGCAAATACATATCCGTTATCCGCTCTATACCCATTAAGGCGCTTAATCTCCTCTGTTTGCCATTGCTTATAAGTAACGAGCATATCAATAACGCTCTGCGGTAAATACAATAAACGAACGGAAGATTCGTTTTTCAAAGTATCTATGTAAACGCCATCCTTATTATTATATAGGACATTTCGGCGTAAACAAACCTGTCTATTTTCAAAATCTATGTCCGTCCAGTGCAACCCTAAAATCTCACCACGCCGCGCACCTGTGTAAATGAGCATATACCCAAATACGCGCCAGCGTAATTGTTCTTTATCAAAAGCCTTTTTGATTTCCTCTATCTGCTCTGGCTGGTAAAAGTCTACTTCTTTTTTATGGATTTTGGGTAAAATAGCCTTACTGGCCGCATTGTAAGGAACGAGCATTTCTTTTTCCGCCTGAGCGAGAATCGAAGAAATAAGACCATGATATTCATTGATTGTTTTTGCAGATAAATTCTTATTCTTTTCAATGATCTTGAAAAGTTGTTCTGTTTTATATCCCAAGACCATAGCTACAGCTCCGGCCTTATCTGCCTTAACCTCATTGCCTCGTAACATTAACGATACGGTTGACGATGATATATTTGCACATTTTGCAATTAGTTTACGCGAGACTTTCTTGCCCTCGGCCACAGCATCAATAATTTGTTGGTGTGCGGACAGCCCCAAACGTTTCTCATCAACAACTTTTTTCAGTGTTGGTTTCGGCTTTGCCGTTCTATCTATATTGCCCAGTTCCTGTAGTTTTCCGTAAAAATTAGTGAGGTGCTGCGGACGCAAATCCTTTAACTTAATTGCACCGATTTCGGGGTAAATTCTGCGGGTCAAATCTCTGTATCGAGCGAGTGTACTCTTTTTGAGAACACCCGCTTTTTCTTTTTCTCGGAGAACATACTCGGCATAATCGTGAAATGTCTGTCGATTGTCGGTGGCCTTTCCCTCTAGGCAATCCCTTTCAAAATCTCGCGCAAACGCTTCGGCCTTTTTCTCTGCGGTGGATTCAGACCATGTATCTTTAACCTTAAATGTTGTGGTATATGGCTTTAGCATTTTTCCATCAGCATCACGTCCACGATATACACGGATGCTGTATGAAATCAATTTTCCATCCTTATTATATCTCGGTTGCTTATTTGCCATTTTCTTTCTTCTTTCTTACAAACAAATACTTATATCTCGGATTGTTCTTGAACTCGCTCAACCGTTTCTTTGCTTCCACTACACAATATACATCTTTAGTCTTAGTTTCTGCAATTGGTTTTGAACACTTTTTTGCCAAATCTGAAACGGCATTTGACAGTCCAAAGAGCGCTAGCATCCTAGCATTATTATCCTTTGTTTGTTTTTGTTTCCGATTTCTACACTTACAGTATAATTGCGCCAACTCTGCTCTATTCGATGGCAACTCACCGCTGGCCATCTTTTCAATATAGTCGTCTATGTATTTATCTTTTAGTATACTTTCTTCTGTCGCAATGCACTCATGAAATTGGAAAAGAACATGTTCTAGTAGCGGTTCTTTAAGTACTACTTCAAAGAAATCGCCAAATCGTTCCGCATACATCTTCACATATTTTATTGCATCATCAGACAGCCCTGTCACCTTTGTCGCTGCTTGCATATTTTCTTCGTACTGTTTACAGTTTGAAACTCCAAGTAAATAGTCAATGGAAACATCAAAATGTTTTGCGATGTTTACGAGCGGGACTAATTTAGGTTCGGCCTCACAATTGAGATACTTCGATATAGAACTTTCTGCAATCTCGGCTTCAACTGCAAGTTGCTTTTGACTTATGCCCTCTTCTTCAATTAAATTTCGCAGTCTCTGAGCAAAAATTTCTTTACTTTCATTCATGCTTTTTCTTCACGCCCCTCATGAAAATTTCCAATTAGAAATTTAAGTCTAAATAATTTCAGTGTCAGTAACATAAGAAAACCCCCTTTTATCGTGAATTTTCTTGTAGTATAATATAGTCACAGGATGATTCTTAAAAGCAATCATCTTCTCCAATATTTCTTATTATAAATGTTCCTTGTGAATATGTCAACAGAGAGGTTCACACATGAACTCACCGCCTCGCATGATGTCGATACGCAGCGTTGCGGCCACTGGCCTTTTGCCAGAACACGCTCTCCGGGTTATGGAGAAGCAAGGCAGACTTCCGGCGCTGTACATCGGCAAAAAATGCCTAATCAATTATGATGCGCTTGTTGCACAACTTAATGAACTAGGCAATTCCAACTCCGGTATCAGTGGCACGGCATAAGCCGTCCACTTTTACATACATCTTTCAATTCTTTTCATTAAAAAGGAGATACCTCTATGAAACTCACTAATTCTTCCGTCAAACTCGTTTCCGTTTCCCCCGCAACGCTCGGTGAGCGCCTGCGTCTGTGCGGTGTCCGTCCGTACTATGAGTACAACAATGGCAATCGCACCGACACCATCTTGGGCTACACCTACACCGTCACCTGCTCTGGTTTCTTTGGCGAACGCTTGGATGTTAAAATTCCCGGAAAGCAGTTGCTCGGCGAAGAGGCCTACGACCATCTTGCCAAGTTCAGCAACTTGAAGCTGGGAATCTACCCCTCTTATATCAAGGGACAGCCCGGCATTGATGCCATCAATCTCAAGGCATCTGCAGATGGTGTGACCGTCATCAACGGTTAAGCTCCAAGCGGCGGCAGGAGGGGGATGCCCCAAAGCATCTCACGCCAGCCGCCGCTACTTTTTTCCCTTTGGGTCGCCCCGCCACGCGGGGCGATCATGAATTGTTTGTTATGTGGTAGGCTTGCTTACCACCATAACACAAACTATATAACACCCTCAAAAGCCTACCGTTATAGTATCTGAGCCAATCAGGGGGCTTGTCCTGATTGGCTCCTTGACAGGTCTGTATGTGGTAGATATGTGGTAATCAAAAGGAAGTGATAAAAACAAATGGGTCTGCGTGTTTGCGAAATCGTACAGCAAATCGAGTATCTTCCGGGTTATCCCGACAAGTGGAAAGAGAAGCTCGAAGAGAATCTTAACAGCAACGATAAAATCGAACATTGGGTATACATTATCCACGACAAAGACACAGATGAAGATGGCAACCTCAAAAAGCCTCATATACATCTGATTCTAAAATTGAACGATTCCTATGAGCCTTCAACGATTGGCGGCTATGTCGGTGTCAGTAAAAACTACGTCAACAAAATTCATCAAAAACATCCCGCTGGTAAACGCATGGTTTCGGATATTGGCGGTGCAATCTCCTATCTAACGCACCGCAACGCGCCAGAAAAGCACCAATACGATGATAAAGAAGTCGTCGCACAGCCGGGATTCAACTGGAAAGAAATTCGTGCCGAAAGCGAAGCGTGGCACGCACAAAACAAGTCGTTTCGAAACGTCCTTAAAAAAATCGAAGAGGGCGAAATTCGCCCCTACAACCTCATGGAATACATTTCAATGGGGATGTATATGGACCACAAGACCGATTTTGAAAAGGCATTTGAATATCGACAAACGAAAATCAAATCCTGCGCTGACCGTGAAATTGAGGTTATTTATATTTACGGTGAACCGGGAGCAGGAAAAACAACACTTGCAAAGCAAATCTGCGAAAAGCGCGGTCTTAGCTACTGCTTATCCGGCAGCAGCCGTGACCCGGTACAGGACTACGGCGGGCAAGACGCTCTCATCTTGGATGACCTGCGCCCCGAATCCTTTTCGCTCAGCGACCTTTTGAAAATGCTAGACAATAACTCAGCTTCTTCTGTAAGCGCCCGCTACCGTGACCGCTGGCTGGAAGTCAAGCTGATAATCATTACAACGGTTCTAACTATCGAAGATTTTCACACCGCATATGAAAATCCAAGTGAACCCATCGAACAGTTAATGCGCAGATGTAAAGAAATGATTATGCTCACAAAGACACATAAAAGTCTTTACATTTACAATGACAACAAACAATCCTATCAACTTATTGGCGAGGGGAAGAACAATATTCCTGCACAATTTGCAACTGAAAACAGTTTGCAAAAGGAATCCCTTAAAAAACTTTGTTCTGATTTTGATGTTTCCTATGTCGAAAGTTACGATTCTGTTCAGCAATCTTTCATAGATGTAACCAACAGAATCGACACAAAACTATTTACAGGCTAAATAACAGCCGGAAAGGTATTGCCATGACTAATCCAAGCAATAATGACCTCAACGCTCGTACCAATCTCCGCAACTTCCTTTACACCGTGAAAAACGGTTTCTACAATGCGGCCACCAATCCCCGCAAGCGCAGCCTGCTTATCACACTGCTTCTGCTGGATGCCCTGCTCTGTGCCGCAATCTACTGGCCGCACAATATTCCTGCTGTACTTAACAACATCATGGTCATTTTCGGTATCATGACTTTCATCTGCTTTGTTCCTCTGTGTGCGGCGCTTGTCGGCTATGTACCGGGTGCGCTGGAAATGCAGCGCAATTTTTCCCGCGTAGGTTTTGTCAACCATGCGGGCGAAGCGCCATACCTTATTAGAATGGAATTTCTCGACCACAATGTAGTGGCATACACCTACTCTTGTACCGGCTTTCCCCTCAAGAAATGGATTGACGCGCAACTTGTAATCGAAACCGCCCTCAATATGTTAATCGAATCAATCCATGAGGGGCGTGACCGTAGGACAATCACGCTGCATTGTGTTCAGCCGGGTCATGTTTTCGATTTACTCCGTTGGAGTGATACATATGTATTGCGTCACAATGACAACCTACTGATTGTTGGTCGTGGTCTGACTGGGGATATAATTATTGACCTCAACAAGACGCCACACATTCTAATCGGTGGAAACACTGGAAGTGGCAAAACCGTACTTCTTCGCTGTATCTTATGGCAGTGCATCCAACAGTCCGATATTGTGTACATTGCAGATTTTAAGGGCGGCGTTGACTTCGGAAAACTCTGGCATCGTTTTTCCCACATCATCACAACCGAAAAAGACTTGCTTGAACTGCTGAATCGTCTGGTTGATGAATTGGAAGAGCGTAAGAAATTGTTTGTAGAAGCCGATGCTTCAAATATTACCGACTATTTCCAGAAAACAAACCACTTTCTAAACCGCATCATCTTTTCGTGCGATGAAGTCGCCGAACTGCTGGATAAGACCGGAGCAGATAAAGAGCGTAAAGAACTTCTCTCTCAAATTGAAGCCCGTCTTTCGACCCTTGCTCGGCAGGGCCGCGCCTTTGGCATCCATCTGGTCTTGGCCACGCAGCGCCCGGATGCTAACATCCTGCCCGGACAGATTAAAAATAATCTTAATGTCCGTATCTGTGGACGTGCAGATGCTACGCTCTCAACCATCATCATCGGAGATGGCCGCGCAGCGGAACAGATTCCATCGGATGCACAGGGACGTTTCATCATGGACAACGGCACTGTATTTCAAGCATATTATTTCGATGACTCCTTGATTTAAAAATTGAAAAGTTAACATCAAAACAGAGGGCGCGATCCGCGCCCTCTGACTTTTTTGTTCTTCATTACAAAATTTCATTTGCCGCACAGCACTATTTGTGTTATAGTTATATGGATAATGCTTACAGGATTGTCTGGAATATATTCTTCCACTAATCATAAGGAGCGGATGTAAAATGAATGAAGATAAGTACGAGCGCACACTCGATGAACTAGAAACACACGCTTGTAAATGGTGGCCTAAAGAGGTTCGAGATGAAGCCCAGAAAATCAGCATTCTCCAAACCTTGATAGATTCGCAGGAGAAGTTCATTTCTATTTTGAAGCTCACTGATAAAAATGATTTATCCAGCGTGTTTCTCCTTTTGGATGCTTCAAAATTTTCATATAACCTGTTTTTAAAACACCTTGTTGTTCTTGTAGACTTTGGAAGCGAACCTTTGCAGCGCGTCAATAAAGACTTCCGAACAATTTTCCCATCAAACAAGTTTATTTATAATGTTGGCAACGGTGACATTGAGTATGAATTTTCTGCACTCCCCACAAATGGAGTTTTAAACAACAAGCGTATGAAAATTGATACTGTTGAAAATCTTGTTTCTAACCGTGCAGATATTCAGCTTTGCAAAGATTTAATTGCACTTTTAATGTATGGCGGCGCTGCTGTTGATGCAAGCGTCCGCGCCATCTTATTCAAATGCACTCCCTATGAATACCTTGGCAATGATACAAAAGTAGAGGATTTTGTTCGTCAAAATTATATTCGCGTCAGCCGTATTATCGGTGGAAAAACTGCTTCTGACCTTGGAAATGTTGCCCAACAGTATGTTGTTCACTATTTAGCTAATTCTCTCGGCAGCAACTACAATGTTCGGAGTAATGGTACTATTCCGGGCGTTACACAGAACGACGGAAACACTTTAACTAATTTCGATGTCGTGATTGACCGCAAAGACGATGCAAGCCGTCATAAAAAGTATGTTGCTGTGGAGGTCACTTTTCAAGAAACCACAAACAGCACCATTGAGCGTAAAGGCGGGCAAGCGCGTGATAGATTTGAAAAAATCACAAATAGCAGGAACTACATTGCGTATATTATCGACGGTGCTGGCAACTTTGCCCGTCGCTCAGCCGTCAGCGACCTATGCAATAATAGTCATTGTACTGTTGCCTATACACCGGATGAATTCGAGTTGCTTATCGAGTTCATAAAGGAGCGAATTGGATGATTAAGTTTATCGACTTGTTCGCTGGCGTAGGTGGAATCCGCCTAGGTGCCGAACAAGCGTTAGCAAAACATGGCATTGCTTCACAATGCGTTCTTTCCAGCGAAATTGATGAAAAGGCTTGTGAAACATATAAGCTCAATTTTCAAGAGCATCCCAGCGGAGACATACACAAAATCACTGAAATCGAACCGTTCGATTTTCTTTTGGGCGGTTTTCCTTGTCAACCATTTTCATATGCGGGAAAGCGGCAAGGCTTTGGTGATACTCGTGGTACGCTCTTTTTTGAAATTGAAAGAATCCTTGAAACATATAAACCAAAAGCCTTTTTGCTCGAAAACGTTCGCGGCCTATATACGCATGATGGTGGCAGAACCTTTGAAACCATTATGACAAAGTTGCACGATTTAGGCTATGGCACACACGAACTCCTTCTTAATAGCTCAAATTTTAATGTTCCTCAAAACCGTGTTCGCTTATATATCCTCGGCATTTTAGGTGATACTCCTAAAATGTCTCTTGTTACAAATCTTGGCGCAAGTGATTCCCACGCATACAAGAGGTCAAAGCTGCAAAAACGATGCACTGTTTCTGATATTTTGGAAGATAATGTTGACCGCAAATATTATTGTTCTTCAGAATTTGAGGCACAGCTTCGCTCTGTGATGGGAGATGACTTAACCAAACTGCACGGCTATCGCTTAATCGATTATCGCGGTGGACAATCTCTCCATTCATGGGAACTCGGCAAAAAAGGAAAGTGTAGTAAAGCCGAAATAAACTTTATGAATCTTTTAATCCAGAACCGCCGAAAACCCATCTTCGGAACACAACAGGACGGTAAAAAATTAACTCTCGACCAGATAAAGACCTTTTATACTGATGATGACATTTTGGATGTTATTGAATCCTTAAAGGAAAAAGGCTATTTGAAAGAAGAGGATGGAAAATTCAACCCTGTTTGTGGCAATATGTCGTTTGAAGTGTTTAAATTCTTAGACCCTAACAGTATTGCTATAACGTTGACTTCCTCCGATTCCAACCGATTGGGTGTTATCCAAAACAACCACGCCCGGAGAATTACCCCACGTGAATGTGCAAGGCTACAGGGATTTCCCGACACCTTTATTGTTAATCCAACAGACAGATACGCATATAAGCAGTTTGGAAACTCCGTTTCTGTTCCTGTTATTGAAGCCGTTGTAAGTGATTTCTTAGAGCAAAATAAAAATTTCCTCGGTTGGAAATAATATTTTTTCTTTTCTGCTGATTGGCTTTGCCGATCAGCAGATTTTTTGCCATTTTAATATTTTTCTTGGAAATAAGTATCAAAAGCATTTACGTCTCATCGCTCAAAACGGAAGTTCCTATCTAATGTCGTCGTGAAACGCGACAACATTAGACTGTCACTATATTTCTTGAAAAGTTAACATCAAAAAGTCCGGGGGCTGTATTGCTCCCGGATTCTCCTTTTATTCCGTCTTCATCGGCTCGTTGCAATCCATACACATGATATGCACCGCTTTGGTAGCTCTTACGCTGTTTCCACAGCAGGGGCAGACATATTTGATGCTATGGCTGTTCGGGTTGTTATTGCCGCCTGTGGGCTTTCCTGTGGCGTTTCCTGCCCCTTTGCCGCGCGGTGTGTAGCTGCTTTCGATACGGTTCATATTGATGTCATCCCAGCCTTGCTCAATGACAAATTCGCAAAGGGCTTCTGCCGGCTCGGTGATACTCCAACCGATGCGCGGGTCGTAGCTTATTTTTAGGTCGCGGGCTTCAGCGGCCTCTTTGAATTTTTTGTTGTGGTATGCGCCGCCCCTGCTACAATCCTGTATACCGTTTTGCAGATTGTAGATGTGTACACACTCATGGAGTTCCGACGCGACAACCTCAAAAATACTTCTGTCCAGCGTTCCTGCGCCGATGTTTAATTCCCTGCGGGTTGTATCTCCGCGTTGCCACGCCTTGGCAATGGTGACGTGTGCGTATGCCTTGGGGGTGCTCTGTATCGTGATGATAGGTTCTTCCAGTTCGTTGTCGAAATATTTTGCGTTCAGCGCCCGGAAAATTTTCTCTAGGTAGCCAGCCGTCCTCGATGTCTTGACTGTATCTTTCATTGCTTTTGTCCTCGCTTTCGTTTTCCCAATCTCGGCCTACGTTATCCCATCGGGATAAGTGGTTGCGGGTTGTTCCGCGATTAGCGGACAAAAGCGGGATAGGGGACTGTCAAGGGGAACGTGGAATACCGCAGCCCGGTTTTCAGAGCGAGGATATGCCGCGAAAGCCCCTTGATAGGCCACTACTCCCGCTTTTATAATTTTGCGGGGAACAACAGCACCGGTGCCTTGCCTTTAGCAGCACTTTCCGGGTCTCTGCATGTGCGTGTTGAACTTTTGTTGAACTTTCGATGGCTGCGGCATTTAATAGAATGAAAAAAGAGTGTTAGAACTTTACGTTCTAACGCTCTTTTTAAGTGGTTGCGGAGACAGGACTTGAACCTGCGACATCCGGGTTATGAGAAATCCAAAGTTTGTGCGTTACAATGCTGTTTTGTTGGGTTTGGTGGTATTGCGTACCAAGGCTCAGAATGGGTTTTGTCCCATGTGTACAAAAGAGTGCCACATCGTGCTGACCCGTTCCAAATCCTTTTGGGGGCAGTTTTGGGGGCAAAATGGCAAGGCGGATTCTCATACGCACCAATCAAATAAATGCGCAGCTTTTGTCTCATTGAGAAAAGCAGATACCAGTATCACAGAGTTCCCACGCAGGAAAAGCCCAACGAACCAATATATAAGTTTTACTCTCCAGCAAGAAGTTGCACGCAAGCACTACTCCACGCAATCACCGCACACTGCCCCTGTCACCGCGAGAAACGCCCCTGTTTGGGCGCATTCACATCGCATCGTCGCGATACTCGTCCAGCTATATACCGCCCCAAATTCCCCGCTTCTGAGGCTTTTTGCCCAAGAACGGCTTTTCCTGTGCAGGCTTTGCCCGGACGGGTTTTACCTGTACAGGAAAAGCCTGCACAAATAAATACTAAATAGATAAAATACTAAAAAAGCAAATACGAATCCTATCTTATCCGCAAAACATAGAATCCGGATTTTTCCGCCGGAATCTTGCCGTGATGCGTACAACTTAACACCGGAGAGTACAACTTACGATTGCACTTAGGCACTTCGTGCGGTATAATTTGCTTATCTGCCACACCGGTTGAATACTGTTGCGGAAGGCGCAGGAAAACACTGCTCGTTGGAGGTAAAGCCGACGGTCTCCGTGGCATCGGCATAAACAAAAAGTGTCTGCATAGCGGGCGCACAGTGTAAATTTTCTTGTTTTAATAAAAGGAGTTTTTATGAAAACCGTGGATCTTCTCTTTTTTATGGGGCAAAGCAATATGGCAGGGCGCGGGGATGCTGCTCTTGCCCCCGCCGTGACCCCCGGTATGGGGTACGAATACTGCGCCGTCACCAACCCCGACACCCTGCACCCGCTGGCAGAGCCCTTCGGCGTGAACGAGAACGACCCCGCCGGTGTCAACGAGCCGGGCATGAAAACCGGGTCGATGGTGTCGTCCTTCGTCAATGCCTGCACCGCCCAAACCGGCGTGCCGGTGGTGGGCGTGTCCTGCGCCAAGGGCGGTTCTGCCATTGCCAAGTGGTTGCCCGGCACACCGTACTATCAGGATGCCGTGCGCCGCGCCCGCAAGGCGCGCAAATTCTTAGCCGAAAACGGCTACACCATCCGCCACAGCGCGATGGTCTGGTGCCAGGGCTGCACCGACGGCGACCTGCACACCCCCAAGGACGTTTACAAAGCCGACACCGAGCGCGTTCTGCACAGCTTTATGCAGGACGCAGGCGCGCAAACCTGCTTTTTGATTCAGATCGGCAACCAGCGCGACGAGCCGGAGCTGTATGTACCGATCCAGCAGGCGCAGGAGGAGCTGACTGCCGCCTGTGACGACATTATTATGGTCAGCCGTCGGTTCAAAACCTTTGCCGCCAAGGGATTGATGAAGGACCGCTTCCACTACCTGCAGCCCGCCTACAACGAAGTGGGCGAGGAAGCCGGACGCAGCGTGGCCGCCTATTGGAATCGCTGACAAAATACGAAAAACCCAACCGCAAAACGGTTGGGCTATTTTTTTCTTTTACACAGTGTCAGTCATCCTGCGCAGATACCGCACATCGGCGGTGTCGACGGGCAGAATGACCTCGTCGCGCAGCAGCGGGGCGGCGGGGGCGTGGGTCGCCAGGAAGGCACGAATGGCAGAATAATCCATATCGCCCGCGCCCAGCGGCAGCAGCGTTTTGCTGCCGTCCGCCTCGATGCGGCAGTCCTTGACGTGTACGGCACCGAGCTGACTGCCGATGACCTCCAGCCAGCGGCTCCAGTGGGCGGTCTGGTACGCTTTGTCCTGCCCGTCCTTGGCACAGAACAGGTTGACGGGGTCAAAAATGACCTTGCAGTGCTGTGTATCGGCGGCAGTGTCCAGCACGGTGCGCAGCAGCTCCGGCGTGCAGAGAGGGTGTACGTCCACCGATTCCACGGCAAAAACGACGTTCAGACGGGCGGCTTCCTCGGTGATACGGGCGATGCTGTCCAGCATCAGCGGGCGGCGGGCAGCCTTTTCCTCGTCCGTGCAGGCACCCCATGCCGTTTCACTGCCCACCATTTTGGCACCCAGCACCTTTGCATAGCCCAGTGTGCGCTTTACGGTATCCACAGCGGTGCGGCGGGCGTCCGCATCGGGGGCAGACAGGTCCTGATAGCAGCTCAGCACCGAAATTTCCACATCCTGCGCGGCAAACGCCGTGCGGATCTCTGCAAGCTGTTTGTCGGTGATGTGGGCAAAATCCTCAATGCCTGCAATGGCGCGCGGCATGGCGAGCTGGGCGGCGTTGTACCCCTTGGCACGCAGCGTGGCAGCAAGCGCGGCAGCGGGCAGCTTGCCGTAATCGTGGGCGCGGCATCCGATCCTTGTCATGGTTCAGTCCTCCGTTCCCGCAATGCGGGGCAAAAATACAAAGTTGTGGCCGCTGTCCGGGTGGGCCTTCTGTTCCGGCGTAAAGCGCGCAAAATGGCTTTCGGGGTCGGCGGCGATCCAAGCGTCCAGTTCGGGGCTGTGTGCGCCCAGCTGATGCCGGATATTGACATTGGTGCGCGGTTCCTCAAGATAAGAAAACAGCACGCCCTCCTGCACGCAAATCAGGTGCCAGCGATCCCCCTCGACCAGCCCCTCGGTGACGATGCGCAGATGGTGCTCCATATAGCTGCACCATTTGTCGGGCGGCAGCAGGGCAATGCGTCCCCGGCGGCGCTGCGGGCAGCGCCCCTGCTGCCAGTCGGCGGCGGTAGTGGGTACATCGTGGTAAAAATACGGCTGCATGGCGGCCCATGGGCGGGGTGCTGTCTCACCCAGAGCAGGCGGCCACGGCAGCAAAGCTGCGTCCAGCGCGGGGCAAAGCCCCTGCGGTGTGAACGGGCGGTTCAGCCCCTCGGCGTAGAAAAACAGGTGGGCTTCGCAGCGGAAAAGGCTTGCGGTCAGGATTCGGCCCTCCGCCTGTGCTTTTTGCAGCGCAGCGGAAAACGCGGCAAAAACGGCGTCAGGGACGTCCGTGCGTAAAACAGCATGGAAGGAGCCGCGGCAGACGGCAGCATCGGCAAGCGCGGCAGACAGTGTGCAGGGCATAACATTTCTCTCCTTTATCTTGTGATTATTCTTTATTGTACAATGCCAAGGCAGCAAAAGATATTCGGCATAGTGCCGTTTTCTTTGTGATAATTGCACTTTACACACCCCTGCTTCTGTGCTATGCTGAAGGAAGAATACAGACAAAATAAGGAGCAGGAGCGATGGACTATAGTATCTTACGCTGCGGCGCTGTGGCAGACGGTGTGACCAACTGCGCGGCGGCGATCCAACAGGCGGTTGATGCAGCCGCAGCGGCAGGCGGCGGACGTGTTGTCGTACCGGCGGGGCGGTTTTTAAGCGGCTCGGTGCTGCTGAAGGACAACGTGGAGCTGCATCTGGAAAGCGGCGCGGTGCTTATCAGCAGCCTGAACCCCGACGACATCGTGCCGTTCCCCCAGGGCGGGGACGGCACCGACCCCGACGACACCGCCGACGGCTGGGAGGGCGGCTTCTTTTTGGGCGCCAGCCACGCCAAAAACGTGACCATCAGCGGGATGGGTACGATCTACGGTCAGGGCGACAAGGTGTTTTTGGACAAAGACGCGGACAACGGATTCCACGAATGTCCGAAGTTCTGCGATGTATTCCGCCCGCGCATGATGCTGTTTGAGGCAGTCGAAAACTTTACCGTGCGCGATGTGACCCTGCAGGACGCGGCGTTCTGGACGCTGCACATGGCGGGCTGCCGGCATGTGCGCATCCAGAACATCCTGATTTTAAACGATGACCGCGGCGCCAACAATGACGGCATCGACCCCGATTGCTGTCAGGATGTGGTCATCTCCAACTGCATCGTGCGCACCGGCGATGATGCCATCGTGGTCAAATCCACAGGACCGATGTCCCGCCGTTACGGCGCAAGCGAGAACGTCGTCATCACGGGGTGCGTCTTACATTCCCGCGATTCAGCGCTGAAAATCGGCACCGAGACCCACGGTGTGATCCGCCATGTGACCCTGAGCGACTGCGTCATTGACGATTGCTCCCGCGCGGTGGGCGTCTGGGTGCGGGACGGCGGCACGGTGGAGGATATCCACGTCCACCATCTGACCGGCTGCACCCGCCGCTACGCCGACGCCTACGCCCAGCCCGGTGCGCCGGGCTGGTGGGGCAAGGGCGAGCCACTGTTTGTCAGCGCCACGCCGCGCAAGGGCAAGACCGGGTCGGCAGGCGTGATCCGCCGTGTCAGCTTTGACCATCTGTACCTGACAAGTGAAAGCTGCGCTTTTGCGGCAGGTGAGCCGGACAGCGAGATCCGGGACCTGCGCATCAGCGAAATGCACCTGACGCTGCAGCACCGCGGCACCCAGCCCGGCGGCTTGTTTGACGAGCAGCCCTCGGCGCGGCATATCTACCCGCACGCCATCCCGGCGCTGTACGCCCGCTGTGTGGACGGGCTGACCGTTACGGACAGCACCGTGCGCTTTGTCGGCGAAAACGAGGCGTGGGACGGCAGCGTAGCCGAGCTGGAGCACTGCCGCCGCGCAAAGCTGGATTTGGAAAAGCTTGTATAACAAAAGGAGCGGATACAAATGGAGCATATAGCATGGAAAGGGCGCATCAAGCCCGGCTGCAAGGAAGAATATCAGCGCCGCCACGCGGAAATCTGGCCCGAAATGGTCAAGGTGCTGAAGGATGCAGGCATCTGCAATTACAGCATTTTTTACTGTAATGATGAGCTGTTCGGCTATTACGAGTGCGAAAAGGGCGTCACCTACGCGGAAAAAGTGCAGTCCGAAAGCCCTGTTGTGGATCGCTGGAACGAGTATATGAAGGACATTCTGGAGCTGGAAATGGACCCCGTAACGGGCGCCCAGCCCAAGCTGGAGCAGGTGTTCCGGCTGGATTGAGAAAGTGTGAAACATCGATGCAGGCAAAAGCCCCCGCTGCTTACGGCAGCGGGGGCTTTTGCCCTGCCGGACAGTTTACAGCGCGCCGTCGGAACGGACGTTGTCGTAGTTCAGCACACCGGCAAAGAACGCCAGCGCCAGACCCTGACCCCAGCCCTGGATCCAATCGCGGCTGATGCCGCGGTAGCCGTCGGCGTCCTTCATGACTGCCGTCCCGCCCGAAACATTCAGCACGCGGCCATCGGGGCTGACATTGGCCAGCATGCCGGGAATGGCCTTGTTGATGTACTTGATGTGCAGGGGATTGCCCTTGGTGATCATGGCAGCGGCGATGCCTGCGCTGGCGCTGACCTCCTCATAGGATGCGGCATCGTCCACAATGGTGCGCCACAGACCGTTTTCGGTCTGGTACAGCTTGAGCGCGGCAAGCTGGTCGTTCAGGCTGCCGACCACATCCAAAAACTTGGGGTACAGGTAGCACTGCGGCAGCCGCACGCCGACCTGCGCCATCGTGTAGGCCGCCCACGCATTGGCGCGCCCCCACTTGATGCCCGACATGTGGTCGCCGGTAATATTGTTGTAGCCGTGGTAGTACAGCCCGCTTTCGGGGTCCTGCAGGTACTTGATGTGCCAGTAATATTGGTTCAGCGCATCGTCGATGAGCTGGTCATCTTTCAGCAGCACACCCATGCGCAGCAGGAAGAAGCCCGCCATAAACAGCGTATCGGCCCAGGCCTGCTCGGGGAAGTCGTTGTTGACCGAGACGGTGTGCTGCAGAACATGATCGCCGAAGCGCAGCGCCTCTTTTTCCAGATACTCGACCTTGCTTTTGGCGATGTCCAGATACTTTTCATCGCCGGTATGCTCATACAGGGTGATCAGGCAGTGCCCCATCGAGCAGGTGTTGACCGTCCAGCTCGGCAGGCCCAGCTCAATATACTCGTCCACGCGGTCCTTGACCAGCTGCAGGTAGCGCTCGTTTTTGGTGACTTCGTACGCCTCGCAGATGCCGTAGTAGGCGACACCGCAGGGCCAGTCCCACGTCATATCCATCCGCATCGTGCGGTCCACGATCTTGTCGATGGTAGCCTCAATTTGGGCCTTGTCAAAAATCAGGTTTGCCATTGCTCTCTCCTTTTTAAATTGCGAATCCGCTTATACCAGCGCCACTGTCTTTCCGGCGGGGATCTCATAGTGGCGGCCGTCCACCTCGACCCAGATGGACTGGGCGTTGGGGTTACAGACCTTATCGCCCGCGGCGGTGTACTGCAGGCGGGCGGCATCGGCCATGTAGTCCACGATCTCGATGTTGGTGGCGTACCAGGTGTCCT
>ERZ824488.2509-NODE-2509-length-16083-cov-3.023896_pt1 | contig 16083 bp, 15 predicted proteins | sample MGYA00519936_ERZ824488 | MGnify/ENA primary metagenome ERZ824488 (study PRJEB31778, sample SAMEA3449153) | human gut metagenome | biome: human gut; feature: human-associated habitat; material: faeces | place: United Kingdom | collected 2010/2012 ... | reverse complement strand
AAAGCATATAATCCTTATAACTGGCCATGATTACTTCTCCTCCTCATAACGGTCGATGATCTGCTGCGGGGTGATGAGCATACCGTCGGTACGGTTGGCCTGAACGACCTTGCAGCCATAGTCGTTGAACTTGCGGACCTCGCCGGCGAGCTGGCCAAGGTTGAGCTCAGCCACCACAACGGTCTTGGCCTGCTTGAGAGCCGCACGGATCTCCTTTTCGGGCATGGGCCAGACAGTGACGAGCTGGAGCATACCGGCCTTGACTCCTTTTTCGCGCAGCTTGTCCACCGCGGTGATAGAGCTGCGAACGGAACAGCCAAAGGAGATAATAATGACCTCGGCATCATCCAATTCGTAGGAGCGGGTGATGGTGATATCATCCACGTTCTTCTCAATCTTGTCGGTCAGATAGTGGGTCACGCGGTTGATGTTAGCAGGGTTGGGGCCAAACTCACCCTTTTCATCATGGGTGGAACCTGTGGTGCGCATGAGCAGCTCGGGATCACCGACATAGGTCATGGGAACAGGCATATTGGAGGAATAGCCGTAGGGACGAAAATCTGCCTGCTTGGTGCCCGCAGGAGGAGCCGCGCGGTTAATGATCTCGCTTGGATCGGGGGTATAGAAAGTCGCGCTCTCACGCAGATGGCCGATGACCTCGTCTGCGAGGAAGATAACCGGAGTACGATACTTCTCGGCGAGGTTGAAAGCGGTGATGGTCAGGTCAAAGCAGTCCTGCACAGAGGACGGGCTGATGGCGATGATGCTGTGATCGCCATGCACGCCGTAGCGCGCCTGCATCAGGTCGGCCTGTGCGGGTTTGGTGGCGGCACCGGTGGAGGGACCGGAGCGCTGCACATCAACAATCACGCAGGGCAGCTCGGACATAATGCCGAGGCCGAGGTTCTCCTGCATCAGAGAGAAGCCCGGGCCGGAAGTGGCGGTGTATGCCTTCTTGCCGGCGAGAGAAGCGCCAAGCATAGCCGCCATAGAGGAGATCTCGTCCTCCATCTGCACATATAGACCGCCGTTCTTGGGCAGCTCGCGGGAAGAACCCTCAGCGACCTCAGAACTCGGAGAGATGGGATAGCCGGCATAGAACTTGGCACCGGCTGCCATTGCACCGGCAACGATTGCGTCGTTGCCCTCCAGAAACACCTTATGTTCGTTGGTTCTCATTTCTGCACCTCCACGTCGATGGCGAAATCAGGGCATCTGAGTTCGCAAAGTTTGCAGCCGATGCAGTCCTCGATGCGGGCTACGATCGGATCGCTGCCGGTCTCCTGATCGAAAACATGCTTCGGGCACAGCGCTGAGCAGATACCGCATTGCTTGCAGCGCTTTTCGCTGATCGTGATCTTAATTTCTTTGCTCATTGTCACAGCTCCTTTGTTTATCATTCCGATGCAGATCGCATCAAAATTCCTTATTTGAACTTTTCCCTTGCGTATTTCATCAGCTCCTCGCGGAAATCAGGGTGCGCGATGGCAGCCATCGCCTCCGCGCGCTCGCGCAGGCTCTTGCCAGAGAGCTCAGCGATGCCGTACTCGGTCGCAACGTACTGGATCATCGTGCGCGGCGCAGAGATCGTGCTGCCGGAGGGGATCGCAGCGACGATGTTGCTCTTGCGCTCGCCGTCCTTCGTCACGCGCGAGGAATTGATGCAGATGAAGCCCTTGCCGCCCTTCGAGCGGTAAGCCCCCTCGAGGAAATCCATCTGCCCGCCGATGCCGGAGAGCTGGCGGGTGCCGGCGCTCTCCGCGTTTTCCTGCCCCATCAGCACGCCGCCGTTGATGCTGATGACATTGCTCAGACGCGAAATGCGCTCGACCGAGTGAATGTAGTCCAAGTCGCCGGGATGGAAAATGTCCGGCTCGGCGTCGAGCCAGTCGTAGAGCGCCTGCGAGCCCATGGCGAGGTTCCACGCCGAACGGCCTGTATCCAGCTCCTTGCGGGCATTCGTCAGCTTGCCCGCCTTGTAAAGCTCGAGGAAGGCGTCGGAGATGGTGCCGGTGTGGCAGCCGAGGTCCTTCTTATCCGATTCGGCAAGCATCTTCGCCACCGTGTAGGGCACGCCGCCCACGCCGAGCGACAGCACCGCGCCGTCGGGGATCTGCTCGACCACCAGCTTGGCGATGGCAATATCCGTTTCGCTTGGCTCACGGTAGCTGCGAAGCGGCAGCGGCTCATGCGTACCCTCAACAACATAATCCGCCTCAGAAAGATGTACGCGGTGCGAGCCGTCCACACCCTGCAGGCAGGGGTAATGCTCGTTGATCTCAAAAATGACCGTGCGGGCGCTCTCAAAGATGGCGCGCCAGGCGTAGTTGGAGATCCCAAGACCGCAGTAGCCCTCCGCGTCCGGCCTGGAGACCGGAACAAATGCCACGTCGCAGCGGATGTACTTATCGCGGTAGAGATAGGGCAGCGAGCGCAGCATGACCGGCAGGAATTTTACCAGCCCGCGGGTCTGGAGCTTGCGCTCATAGTCGCCGATGTGCCAGCTGTAGTAGGTGAAGCTCTCCTGCTCGGGATCACTCTCGACGATCTCGATGCGCGGACGGATGACAAGACCGCCGCGGACCTTGACGTCCTTGACCTCTCCCTTGCGCGCCGCGAGCGCCTTGTCCAGCAGCTCAGGGAAGCCCGCGCCGAAGCCGTAGTCCACCCAGTCGCCGGACTGTACCGCCTGCACCGCCTGCTCAGGTGTGACGTATTTGATACGATGGTCGGTCTGCATAATGGAAAGCCCTCCTTTGGATTGGCCGTTTTTTTCAGCATAAGACGGGCATTTGAAATTGTCAATTCGCCTGAGCTTTTGCCGGAAGATTTGCAAGGTATTTGATAAAAAAAGCAAATAGCAGGCATAATGTGCCTGCTATTTGCCAGCAGTTTTGACTTGTACAATTGCTTACTTCCCAGATTTGGCGCGCCAGACCTCGGGCTTTGATCAGGCAGTCTGTGCAAATTTTCCGGGCGAACAGCCCATTCGCTTCTTAAAGATGCGGATAAAGTTTGCGGTCGTTTGAAAACCGACTGCCACGCCAACATCCTGTACCGGCATACCGCCCTGCAATAACGAGCAGGCGCGTTAATACGGTACATGATGAAAAGCCGGTCTCATTCTTGAAAACCTGACTGAGCTGTGAACGGCTGATGAAAAGCTCCTTTGCGATGGTATCGAGCGTAAGTTCATGTGCATAGTTGGCGTGAATGTATTGCAGTATTTCGCCAACGCGACCCTCATTCTCCAAGGCAAGGTGCGGACCGCGTTCCATGCTCTTAAAAAAGCGGGCAACCGTCAGCAAAAATCTTTGAAACTGAAGGTTCCGTGCAATATCGTCGCCAAACGCCGTTCCTGGTTCCTTGACAAGGGCCGCCAAATCGCTCAGCAGCATCGCCAGAATATCATCGGAGGCCTGATAGACCAACGGCCCTGCGCTGAAGAGTTCCAGAAGATCGGTGTGGCTGGTGCTCATCTCCTTGAGCATTTCACGCCTGAAGTGGATGATATAACGGTCGTATTTCTGGCTGCCGTTACAAAAGCAGCGATGGATCTCAAACGGCGGCAGGACGAACACTCTTCCAAAACGCAAAGCATAGCCGTGTTCGCGTACAAAAAATGTTCCTTCGTTGCTCAGGGAAATCAAAATCTCCATATCCTCATGAATATGTGAGTTGGGATTACGGTCCTTTGCGTATTTCAAAATCTCGTATGCGTTTCCCACTATAAGTGCCTCCGTTCAGCAGGTCTTGAGGTGTATGATTATTATATATCAATTGCCGAAAAAATTGCAAGGCAAACGCATAGAAGCCGAAAAGTAACCGTTTTGAATAAAGTGATTGCTCTTGCAACTTCAGGCATACGCCTCTAACTTCGATAGGCAGATATGCATTGAATCTCTGTTCAACCGGGAAGAACATATCGGTAAAGAATATGTTTGCTTTATGCCCTCAAGTGAAAATGCTCACAGAGCTTTTGTGATATCATCTCGCCAATTGCCTCCTGCGCCTCCACTGTACATGCTCCAATATGAGGTGACACAACATAATTTGCATCAAGTTCAAACATTGGAGAAAATAGTGCCGCATCAGCAGAAATATCAGCTAACTCTCCTTTTATTACATCCATCCCCACACCACCAAGTTTTCCAGACATTAAGCCAGCAGCAGCCGCTTCTTCATTCAAAACGCCGCCGCGGCTCATGTTGATCACAATCGCTCCATCTTTCATTTGCGCAATATCATCATAGCTGACAAGATTATTGGTCTCAGGAGTAAGAGGAAGCTGAATCGTAAAGATGTCAGCAGTACTCAAAAGCGTTGGTTTATCTACTTTCTCTGCACCAGAATCCGCACATTGCTCCGCGGAAAGATATGGATCGTAAGCGAAAATACGCATTCCAAAAGCTTTTGCAAGCTCAGCGACGCGCCGACCGATACGTCCATAGCCAATCAGTCCGAGAGTCCGACCACGAAGTTCATGTCCGATAAAATGATTTTTTTCCCATATACGATCGCAAACCACCTCTTTGTTTGCAGGAATGGTATGACGGCTCAACTCAAGCATCTTGCACAAGGCGAGCTCAGCGACCGAATTTGCACTTGCGCCAGGCGCATTGATTACTGTAACTCCCTTGCTTTTTGCATATTCAAGGTCGATGTGGGCCGTTCCAACACTACATACAGCAATCATTTTAAGTTTTTTTGCGGCGTCAAGTATAGATCTGTCTATAGGTGGCAGGACTCGCATAACCAATAAATCGACGTCCCCAATAATCTGTACAAGACCATCTGCACCAGGCATAATGTGTGTTTCGGTTTCAATGCCGTTACGCCTAAGCGTAGTAGCAATTTTATCAGAAACATTATCAATAATTAATGCTTTCATGGCAAGAAATTCCCTTTTCAAAATGTAAATTTTTTGCCTGTTTCAGCCGCGACATACGCGCCGTAGGTCACTTTCATAACGAGATAGGCAAACTCGAAGTCCAGATCAGCGTCGCGATCCTCGCCAATGGCAGTCAGGAAGTCGCGCAGTTCACCGACATAGCCGCGGGACACAGCGTCGGTCGTAAAGGCATTGTACCAGCCGATTTTCTCCTTGTTCAGCTCAGAAATGAGCACATCCTCAATACCCTTGTCATCCATGAAGCAGGTACGCAGTTCGTCAGAGATGAGCAGCCTGCACTCCATTGCGCCATCGTTGGTGAAGATATCAATGGTATTCTGCGAACCACCCACAACCGTATCGGACATAATGATAGTCGCCTTGGCGCCGTCAGAGAACGTGATGGTCACCGTGCTGTTGTCCTCCACGTCGAACGGACGGGCGTTGATGTGTTGGTGCTCCTCCTCGGTCAGGGTCTGCGAGACGCGCCCCATGTCCGCCGTCACGCTGACGGGATAAATGCCCTCGCCGCGGGCCTTGCCCTCACGCTGTTTGAGGTAGAGGACTGCGCCGAGCGGATGCACGCCGTTGCGGTACCAGCAGCCGCCGCCGAAGGCGGCCCAGTCACCTGCAAGCGGGGAGCTCGATCCTTTCATGCCAAAGAAGGCCTTCATCATCAGAATCTTGCTCTTTTTGCGGCAAAGCAACTCGGCGCTGCGTTGCACGCTGGGAGCGTAGACAAAGTTTTCGGCGTAATAAAAGTGCCGTCCGCTTTTTTCCACAATAGGACGCAGTGCGTCCATCTCCGCAAGTACGGAGCGGTACATCTCTGCCTTGGACACCTTTTCGCCCACCGGTTTAGGGTCATCGGGCTTGGCAAGATAACCTGTCAGGGGCTTCTCGCAGATCACATCCTTGCCTGCTTCCATGGCTTCGCGAATCATGACGGTGTGGCTCAGCGGCGTGCCGACGATATCCACAACGTTTACCTCCGGATCGGCAAGCATGGTGTGGTAATCGTCCGTAATACTCTCGAAGCCATATTCTTTCTGCTTCTCCTCCGCACGGCCGCGGTTGCGATTGTAGCAGAGGGTTTTGAGCGTAATGGGCACACCGCCGATGTACTTCATCGCGTCGAGATGCAAAAATGCACCGGTTGCTGCACCAATCATGCCGAGTTTGATTTCTTTCATGGTTTCGTCCTTTCACCAAAGCCTTCCGCCCGCACACCGCAGGCGTCTGGGGTGGACCAGACACCTGTGTATGTAGGAAAAGGAAAGGAATCATTACTGAATTTCGCCGATCTTGACAATGCGCTTTTCCTCTGTGCTCTTTTCGATCGCCATAGCAATTTTGAGCGCCATCATGCCATCGTGAAAGCCAACGGGCGGCTCCTCGCCCTTGAGAATGGCGTCAACAAACGCGCGGATGCACTGGAAGTTGCCGTTGATAAAATAGGTGCTCTCAGTCAGCTTGCCGGGATTGCTGTAGTTGGGACGCAAGATTTCCACCGGCACCGCATGTTCGGCAACGGCCTGCGTGTTCTGGTTGGACGCGCCATCGGCGTAAGAGTTAAGGATACGAGAGGGCTTCTGCCACATGAAGTCGCGGCCGTTGTCGGCGCAGACCATATTGCGGTCGCCGCGCACATCGACCGCCTCCATGCCGTAGCCGCATGCCCAGGAGCCGACGGAACCGAGTGTGTAGGAGCCAACTGTGCCATTGTCAAACAATGCGGACACGGCAAACACATGCTGGCCAGGCGCCTGCTCATACTTGTAGGCAAAGACCTCCTCAATCTCGCCGATCATGTAGCGGCCGAGGTCGAAGAAATGGCACGAGCCGGTGCGCAGCAAATCGGTGGGAGTAGAGCGGTAGCCGCCGATAAAGCGAACATTGAACACTGCCGGATGACCGAAGCCCTCGGAGTCAATGGCTTTCTTCATGTCGCTGTAAGCAAGTCCATAGCGCTTATTGAATGAAACACCGAGCTTGCGGCCAGTCTTTTTCAGCGCAGCCTCCAGTTCATAAAGATCCTGAATATCAGTGCCGAGAGGCTTCTCTGTGTATACATCCAGTCCAGCCTCCACGCACTTTTTCGCCAACTTTGGGGCAAGGCGAGGAACCATAATAACGAAAGCGACATCCGCCTTCACGCTGGTAAGCATTTCGTCCAAGTCCTGATACGAACGGGCCAGCCCGAAACGCTTGGCGGCAAAGTCCGCGCGCTCCTTGTTCAGGTCGCATACACCGACCACGTCCAGCGCTCCGATGTAGGTGATCGCATCGTGCATCAAGCAGGTAGCCTGTTCGCCGCAGCCGACCAGCACAGCGCGTAGCTTCTTTTCGGGGATTTCAAGTTCTGGGAAGAGATACATCATTATTTCCTCCTCTTACTTTTTCTTTTTCAGCATCTTGCAGAACTCTGCAATCTGCTTGAGCTCATCATCGGTAAGCATGTAAAAAACGCCAGCATTAAGGACGTTGTTGTAGTTTTCCTTACTGAACAGATCGAAACCAGGAAGATCGTAGATCCAGCCCTCCTGTGCGCGGCAAATGACAACGTTGGGGTTGTAGAGCCATGCAATGTCGAACACCTCTTCGGGATTGCCGAGTACAAAGACCAGCTTGCCGCGGTACTCGCCGTGCACATCATAGACGCACGGTACGATGCGCTCGACCGTCCACCCCATCTTAGCCAGCGCCTCACGGGCGTATATCTCAAGAATCTTGGGATCAAAGCTAATCTCGACATTCATGTGGACATGGGGATACACGGCGCTCTGCTCATGAACATAGCTGCGCATTTCTTTCCACTGCTTACCAAGGAAGAAATCCTTGATCTCAGCCTCCTCGCGCGGGCCAACGGTCAGAAACTGATACTTCTTCTGGCCGAGATACCAGTCCTGATACTTCTTGCCCCAGCTCAGAGCGTTATGGCCATGCTCTGCCTCGGGCGCGTCAAGCGGCATGGGACCGAGCACAACGTCCGCGTTGAAGCGGTTAAACATATCAAAATGCGCGTAGCCGCGGGGGTAGACGGTGTGCAGGCCGATCTGGCCGGGGTGCGGGGAGACTGGATCAATACGGCGGGAGAGGGGATGTCCAATGCCGTCGAAGTAGTGGGACAACACCTGCTTGAGAGACTCGGGGTGGATACAGGTGTCTCCATAGATATGGGCGTGATAAACCTCCTCATCGGGATGCTGGAGGTGATTGTCTACGAAATCGTTCCAGAAATCACTTTTGAGAAATTCAATAATACCGTCAACATGCTTCTGTGCCATTTTAATATCCTCCTAATAATATTGCGATTTTTGTCTCTATCTCTCAAACCGAGCAATAATCTCTCGAATATACGCCGCCTCATCAGCAAGATCCTTGTCCTGCTTCGTACTGCCGCCAGCAAGAGGCGATGTTGCAATACACAACCATCCTCTGAACTGAATTGCACAAAGTGTTTGTATAATGCGTTCAATATCTAGAAATCGCCTGCTTCGAGTAAACATTGTATTGTCTGCATCAATAAAATGAATATTATGCGTAATGTCGCGGTGAACGATCAACGCACGGATAATATCTTCTTCCACATTCATATGCTTTAGATCTAATGTCAACTGAAAACCATCATACCCGACACGATCAATAATGCGCGCGCAATCATCGGAAGTGTTGAGCCAGTTCAGAAAAAAACGATTTTCAGGCTCTATCGTAAAAGCCGCACCAGTTTTTTTTGCGTAAGCTGCAATTCCTCGCAGAGTCTCCACCAGCCGATCCTCGTAGTAAGATACTGGCTTATAGGTATCTGGAACATTTCCACGGATCTGACCAATCGCCACAGGTGTTCCAATCTTTGCTCCAATCTCTAAGGCCTTCAAAAAGGTCTGAATCGACCGCTCCGCAACTTTTTCATCCTCACTGATGATATTCATTCCCATACCTGTGACCCAGTAATATGAGCCAATAATTGATAGTTTCGCGCCTGTCTCACGCATTCCCAATTGAATATCCTCGACATCCAATTCTTCCACAGGACTAGACGAATACTCAAGGCCGTTTACGCCACAGGCAACTGCTCTGCGCATTGCCTGTGAAACGCTGTTAACCGTCAACTGTCCATCCACCTTAAGATTTGGGTAGTGGGCAAATGCGGACAATTTCATAGAAATCAACCATCCAGCCATTTCAAATCTGCACAACAAAAAGTACGCGAAGGAAGTGGCTGCCTTTCTGTATAAATTATGCTTGGAAAGCCAACTTAACCGCTAATTTTCACTTACGCCCAAATACGCTTTGACGATGCGATCATCGGAACGCAAATCTTCAGATCTGCCACTAATGATGATCTTTCCTCGCTCCAAAACATAGGCATACTGCGAGACGGTCAAAGCCATCTTTGCGTTTTGTTCGACAAGCAGGACAGGGGTTCCTTGCTTATTAATCTCAATAATCTTATCGAACATCTCTTTTATGACAAGCGGAGCAAGTCCCATCGATGGCTCATCTAGTAATAGGAATTTCGGTCGAGCCATCAATGCACGCCCCATTGCAAGCATTTGCTGTTCCCCGCCGGAGAGGCTCCACGCGCCTTGTTTTCTGCGTTCCGCCAAACGTGGAAATAGCTCATACACATTTTCAAGATCTTCCTTGATAGATTTCCTGCTAAAATACCCATGCCATGTAATGGTCCCCGTTTCCAGATTTTCCTCTACACTCAAAGCCGGAAAAACATGTCGGCCCTCAGGTACATGCGCAATACCAAGTTTTGCAATTTTCTGAGGTTTTAGCCCCATCAATTCAACACCATCAAGTTCAATCGACCCCTTTGCATTACCCATACCGCTAATTGCACTAAGTAGCGTGCTCTTACCGGCACCGTTGCTTCCAATCAGGCATGTAATTCCGTCTGCTGCCTCCATATCTATCCCGCTAAGCGCTTCAATAGAGCCGTAATAGGCGTGAAGGCCTTTGATTTTCAGCATAGTATTAACCCCCTAAATATGCTTCAATAACGCGCGGATTGGAAACAACTTCCTTTGGCGTACCGCGCGCAATGATTTCTCCAAAGCAGAGCACATCAATTCGGTCACACAACTTCATCACCATATCCATGCGGTGTTCAATCAGAAGCACGCCAATATTACGTTCTTTTGCAGCCAAAGTCAGCAGTGCACTGACATTCCGAATCTCAAGGCTATTCAAACCTGCTGCCGGCTCGTCTACAAGAATTACTTTCGGATGTGCCAACAGAGCCCGCACAATTTCAAGAAGTTTGCGTTGGCCAAAGGGGAGTGAGGCAATGTCATCGTCTATGTCCAGAGAAAAGCCTGCATATTCCATCAATTCTTGAAGTTCTCTGCTAAAATCGGAACCGCGCTTACCAAAAAAGCTGGAAAGAAAGCCAATCTGATCGTGTAGATCTACACCAAGGTAGAGATTGTCCCGAATGCTAGAACGATCCAGAAAACGCGGTGTCTGGAATGTCCGACCTATCCCGTTACGGGCACGGAGGTATGCGGGAACATTAGAAATATCTTCTCCATTGTACCAGATGCTGCCAGAATCCATTTTGTAAATACCACTGATGAGATTCATCATCGTAGACTTTCCGGCTCCATTTGGACCGATCAGTCCGTGCAGTTCACCTGGAACAATGTCAAGCGTAACATCTTTTGCAGCAATAACGCCGCCAAAACGCTTGTAAACCCTATCAAGTCTTAAGATAGATTCCATTATTCACCCTCCGTTTTATTTGCCAGTTTTATCGCATCTTTCTTTTTCTGCCAACGATAGAGCTTTTTAAAGCCGTTTTCGAGTAAGCCGCCAATCCCCATCGGCATGAAGATCATCAGAAAAATGACGAGAACACCGTAAGTCAGCATAATCAGTCCGCTGCTGACATTTCGCAATAATTCCGGGAGGAATGTCACTAGTACCGCACCAATCAAAATACCTGGCGTACTGTTAATACCACCAAGCATTGCCATAACAAGCACATTGATACTTTGGTTGTAAGAAAAGCTGTTAGCAAATACGAACTTGTTATGCATAGCAAAAAGCGATCCGCCAAGGGCGGCAAAAAGACTGGCAATAACAAAAGCAAACACTCGCGTCCAGTACAAATTTACGCCCAGCGTCTGCGCCGCAATCTCATTGTCGCGGACGGCTGAAAGCGCCCTGCCGAAGCGTGATCCTCTTATCCGTTCCATAACAAGACCAACCAAAAGGACAATTATTAAAAGGACATAAAACCACTCGCGGTATCCCTTGAGAGTATGTCCAAAAAGTGTCCAACTTGGAATTCCAGAAATGCCATCCGGCCGTCCGAATAGTGGTTGATAGAACGCAAACAGGCTGTAGCAAATTGTCACAAGTCCAATCGTTGCAAAAGTACAGAACACCCCGCGCAACCGCATAAAAAGCATACCGAATACTATCGCAATGATGCCCGCAACTAAAAGTGAATACATCATTGCCGCAGTACTGCTACATGTAATGCCAAGGCGTCCGGTAAGTAAATTGGCTGTGGTGTAGGCGCCAATTCCCATGAAAGTAATTCCACTGAATACAAGCTGCCCTCCTACACCAAGCATTAAAGAAAGGCCATACGCCACAAGCGAGTTAAGCAGCGCAGTATTTATAACCTTAATCGTATAATTCTTTGTAACTGTGCCAGTGTAAATCAGAATGGCGAACACTACAACGAGAAGGCAAAGCAGGGAACTGTGTTTTTTAAGAATTTCATCATCTTATCTTCCTCCTATGCCTTATCTCCAACAGAACTCTTAAACAGTCCTTGGGGACGGACTAGCAAAAATACCAGCAACACGCAGAAGATAAAAGCATCTTTATACATAGAGAAAGTAACGGAGGCAAAGGATTCAACCAAGCCAACAATCAGGCAGCCAAAGATGGCCCCTTTGATGTTCCCGTAGCCGCCAATAACCGTGCCGACCATTGCTCGTAATTGCAGAGAAGATAGAGACGGGGTGACCGTATATATGGGCCCAACCATGTAGCCGCCCATAGAAATAAGAAACACAACCAACATATACGTCATGGACGTCGTAAAGAACGGGGAAATGCCGACTATGTTTGCCGCCCATTTATCCTGTGCCGCCGCCTGCATCATACGTCCAAAATACATTTTGTTGAAAATTAGGTGAACACCTAACATGGCAAGGCCAGAAATTGCGAACAACGCAAGAAACTGTACCTGAATGTTTGCTCCAAAAATGTGAATAATTAGAGGTGTCCCGTCCGCGGTAGTAAAAAGGTTCGGCAACGTACGCGGCCACGAACTAAACAGAATGGGAATCAGCTCTGTGATAACAGTTGACATACCTATTGTCGCAATTACTGCCGCAACCGGATAAGATGCGTTTCTGAGCGGCCAATAGGTAGACAGCATAAACAGAAAACCCGTGATCAAATAGATAGCTATCATTGCCGGAAGGAGAAGATACAATGGAAAGCCACAGTCTGATAAGAGGAAGCTTGCAACATATGCGCCTAAAACAGTCAGAGAACCTTGGGCAAAGTTAAGAACGCCTACAGCACGAATTAGAAGGACAAGTCCCATAGCTAGCATTCCGTACAGCATTCCCATGGAAACCCCGTTGATTATAATTGAGGAAATAGAAGATACATTCATTTCAGGGACTCCTCATTTTTATTGCAGGAAAGCCTGCATCAGATAGTTGTAAATGTCAACGCGTCAATGGAGAACCGGATTTTGATCCTCCATTGACGCATTGCATTAGTATGGTATTTGCCAAAAGCAGAAACAAGATACGGCCACTATTCTGTTTTGGGTGTGAAAGAAGCGAAGATTCGCTTTCCCTTGTCGGCTTTAGTGCAAGAAATTTTACAGGAATGTTCTTTCCGTTTTCTGTTACGCCTACAAGAACATCGCAGCCAAGAACATTATGCAGATCGTCACCTGCTCTGTAATAGCTACCAACACCTTGATAATCAACTTTTTTAAGGCCATCATTAATTGCAGCACCGCTTTCAGTCGTCCCTGCCTGCTCACATGCAAACTTAGTCATATACAGGCAGTCATAACTCCATACAGATTTATCTGCACTTCTGTCCTTAAACATTTCACGATACGCCGCTTCGAACTTAATCGCTTCCTCGGGAATCCCCTCCAACTGGTCTGCATAGTCAAGCAAATCGGGAGACCAATCAGAAGCGTTGTACCAGCCGCTGCTGGCTTCTGCAGAGACAGATTCCAAAAACGCTGTCGCAGCAAACACATTTGCACCAACAAGATTCATTTTGCTGTAACCGCCGGCATCATAGAACTGCTGGGCAAAGGGAATAGCAAATGGGGCAGTACCACCATTGCAGAATAGCGTGTCAGCGCCACTCCCGAGAATTGTGGCAATCGCAGATGTGAAGTTAGTTTCATCCTCTGCTGCGTAGATGATTTGGCTTTCGGGAATCTCGATACCATAGGTGTCCTTAAGCTTTTCAATCATCCGCTTGGTCGAAACCATGGAAGAAGAGTTCGTAACGGAAATCACGGCAATATTTTTAGCGTCAAAAATATCCATTGCAATATCCGCGTAAACGCCAGCGCGCTGGGTTTCGAGGATGCGAGGCTGCCAGGTATACTCGTAACCCTTTGCTGAAATATCAGGGCTTGTACCCAGTGCAAAAAGGACAACCTCCGCTTCTTCGATGTCATCCATAACAGCCAGCGAATTGTTAGACATATAAGAGCCAATAATAACTTGAACACCATCGTCAACCAACTTCAATGCCGCGTTACGAGCCATTTCCTGATCATTCGTGCCACAATCCTCGTACTGAATCACAACTTCCTTGCCGAGGATGCCGCCCGCAGCATTAATTTCGGTTTTAGCGAGTTCAAGACCATTTTGATAATACTGACCGTCAAGCTGATTAGTTCCGCTCAACGGAAGCAAGCAACCAACAACAAAAGTCTCGGACCCCGTCCCATTTTCGGGCGGATCGTTGTTTTCAGGATTTTCCTTACTGCATGCGATGAGAGATAGCGCCATAATCATTGCTAAAATCAGTGCAAGATATTTTTTCATCTCTATTCTCCTTATTATTTTAGTGGTGCCGTATCATTGATAACTCATTTATGCTTTAATTAGCATTGTATTTTTTACTGTGCAAGCTTAAAGATGTTAACAATATCCTCTGTATTAAGTTTTTTCAGTCCGCCAACCGTTCCATCCGGATTGGTGATACGTACTCTGCGTGCCATCTTATACATAATCTCCTCCGGAACAATGCCCACATCAGGCATTTCTTTCATCGTGGTTGGGACGCCCAAGAAACGGAAGAAATCCTCTAGACGCCGGATTGCCTCCAGTACGGTCAGCTCCGGCTTATCATAATCATAAGATACGCCCATAACTCTCGTCGCCCATTTCAGGAAAATCGGCATATTTTCTTTATATACATACTTCATCCATGCAGGTGTAATCACTGCCAGCCCAGCGCCATGTGTGACATTGTATTCGCCTGAAAGCTCGTGCTCAATAAAGTGAGAACTCCAGTCGCCGTTATTTGCTCTGCCCATTCCAGTCAAACCATTATGCGAAATAGTTGATGCCACCATAATGCTTGCACGAGCATCATAATCCGTGGGGTCATCCATCAGTTTACGACCACAGTCCATGCAGGTATGAAAAATTGCCTCACACAGGCGATCAGTCAACTCATTTCCACTCGATTCACAACTGAAGTAGCGTTCCATAGAGTGAGACATAATGTCAATCACGCCGCAAGATGTCTGAAACTTTGGTAAAGTCATCGTCAGTTCGGGATCTTCAATCGCAAACAAAGGGCGATGCAGATCATTATCGCAAAAACGCTTGAGTTGCTCATCCGCCTTTGTGATAACACAACTATTAGATGCTTCACTGCCCGTCGCCGCCATCGTCAGCACCACACCAACAGGCATACAGGGTTCCGTCTCTACCGCTTTTGCCGCACCGCTCTCATTGGAAGCGAACAAATCCCATACATCACCATCATACTTTAGTCCCATAGCGATTGCCTTTGTAGAGTCGATCACACTGCCTCCACCAATTGCAAGCAGAAAATCAATTTTTTCCTTGCGGCACAATTCAATTCCTTCATAGACTAATGACAGATGCGGATTGGGGACGACGCCACCCAATTCAACGACCTCAAGTCCAGTCTCTCTAATAACATCAATAATGTTATCGACCAAGCCGCTCGTTTTGCAATATCCGCTGTCATGATGTACCAATACACGTGTGCCGCCGTACTTTTTGATCCATTCCCCCGTTTGCTTCCACGCTTTGTGTCCCACAATCAAACGCGTTGGACTCAAAAATGTGAAATCATTCATAATCTGTGTTTCCTCCTTTTATTTGTCAGATTTGTTGTAGTTGTTATATATGGGCCACGCCACTCCTGCGCGCGGCTTCGGCGACCGCCTTCGCCACTGCGGGGCCGACGCGCGGATCGAACGCCGCGGGGATGATATAGTCCTCGCTGAGTTCATCGCCCACAAGTCCCGCCAGCGCTTCCGCCGCCGCGACCTTCATCTCTTCGTTGATGTCACTCGCGCGTACGTCGAACGCGCCGCGGAAGATGCCAGGGAACGCCAGCACGTTGTTGATCTGGTTCGGATAGTCGCTGCGTCCGGTGGAGATGACCCTTGCGCCGCCCGCCTTTGCCGCGTCGGGGAAGATCTCCGGCGTCGGGTTCGCGCAGGCGAAAATGATCGCGTCCCTGTTCATCGTCTTGACCATCTCGGTCGTGACGGTATTCGGCGCACTCACGCCGATGAACACATCCGCGCCCACGAGCATGTCGGCGAGCGTCCCCGCCTTGCGGCTCAGGTTCGTGACCTCGGCCATCTCGGTCTTGATCCAGTTCAGCCCCTCGCGGCCCTGGTAGATCGCGCCCTTGCGGTCGCACATCGTGATGTCGCGGAAGCCCGCGGAGAGCAGCAGCTTCGTGATGGCGATGGCCGCCGCGCCCGCGCCGGAGGTCACGACCTTCACGTCCTCTTTCTTCTTCCCGACGACCTTGAGCGCGTTCGTGAGGCCCGCCAGCGTGATGACGGCGGTGCCGTGCTGGTCGTCGTGGAAGATGGGAATGTCGCACTTTTCCTTCAGCTTGCGCTCGATCTCGAAGCAGCGGGGCGCGGCGATGTCCTCCAGATTGATGCCGCC
>ERZ824488.2508-NODE-2508-length-16090-cov-4.482632_pt1 | contig 16090 bp, 14 predicted proteins | sample MGYA00519936_ERZ824488 | MGnify/ENA primary metagenome ERZ824488 (study PRJEB31778, sample SAMEA3449153) | human gut metagenome | biome: human gut; feature: human-associated habitat; material: faeces | place: United Kingdom | collected 2010/2012 ... | reverse complement strand
GGAAGTTCCGCTACTCCGCCGGTGATTTCCGATTCTCAGAAAACAGCGATTGCGGATCTGGATCATGTGATCAGTTCCACTTTTTATTACAGCAGTCAGTCTGCAAGTGTTTATTATAAGAACACAAGCTTTCAGGGTGGAACTGTGTACGGGATCGACAGCAGCTATCTGAAGACGATGGGATATCTGGTTCAGTCCGGACGGGGTTTTGTGCAGAAAGATTATGACAGCTACCGGAAGGTTGCCCTTGTGGATTCCAATGCCGCACAGAATATTTTCGGAAGCGAGAATCCTATAGGAAAAACCATTGAGGTGGGATCAGAGCCTTATATTATTGTAGGAGTGATTACTCAGAGCGAGGATAACATGCCGAAGATCAATACGCTTTCTGAATATGAGGAATATTCCCAGACAATTATGGGAAGCGTGATGATTCCGGATACTACCTGGCCTATTGTGTTCAAATTTGATCAGCCACAGAATGTAACTGTCCGTGCAGACAGTACGGATAATATGAGTTCTGTAGGAAAGGCTGCAGAGGATGTCTTAAATACAGGAATCCAGAATGAAAAAAGCAATTCCAATTTTAAATATAAAGCGGAAGATATCATGGAGAAAGTTAAAAATCTCCAGAAACTCAGTGAGAGTACCAATCAGCAGCTGATCTGGATTGCAAGTATTTCTCTTCTGGTTGGTGGCATCGGTGTTATGAATATTATGCTGGTATCTGTCACAGAACGTACCAGTGAGATTGGATTGAAAAAAGCCATCGGGGCAAGGAAAAAAGTCATTCTGGGACAGTTTTTGACAGAGGCTTCGGTGCTGACCAGTATCGGAGGAATTATAGGAGTAGTTCTTGGAATTATACTGTCAAAGGTGGTGGCCCAGGTGTCCGGGGCACCGACGGCTATCAGTATTCCGGCTATTATCGGCTCAGTAGTATTTTCCATGCTGATCGGCCTGATCTTCGGACTTCTTCCATCTGTGAAAGCTGCCAATTTGAATCCTATTGATGCCCTTCGCAGTGAATAATACAGAGAATTAAAAATACAGCACATGCATAAAAAAATCTTTTTTGATTGCATGTGCTGTATTTTTATGCTGGAAAACTTATGGGAAGAACAATGGTAAATGTTGCGCCGCCGCCAGGAGTTTCGGAAACCGCAATAGTTCCGCCATGAAGAGAAACAATCTCCCGGGCGATGGAAAGTCCAAGGCCAAAATGTTGTTTATCTTTTCTGGAAGAATCCATTCGGTAGAAACGGCGAAAAACATCTTCTCTGGAAGTTTTCGGAATGCCTGGACCATTATCGGAAACAGAAAAGCAGAGCTTGCCGTCTGCCTGCTTGCCGGATTGTGTTTTCTGTATGGATTAAGGGAATTTATATCTATACCCGGGGAAAATTCTCTTTCCGTTTTTCTGGAAGGAAGTTATCCGGATCAGGATCGGGCAGAAGAAATTTTAAAAACAGTCCGGAAACAGGAAAATAAGACAGATATCTGTTTTTACTGGGACGGAGGATTTATGAAGGCAGAGGAACTTTTTGGAACTGAAAATGCCGCTGGAAAGAATCCCTTTTTCTGATAAGACTCCGGAAAAAAGATACAGTGGTATCTGATATTTCCGAAGACAGCCATCCAGGCAGAACGGATACAAGGCATTTTTCGCGGAACGGCAGCGTTTGTTTTGTCACTTTTGCTGTATATATGGCAAAAAAAGAAAGCATAAATAGAATTTTTACAGGTTTTTTAAAGATCACGAAAAAAGCATGGCAGAATCTTCGGATTGTGTGTTATAATACCTCATAAGTGGGCAAATATAAAAACAGAAGGAGATAATTTCATGAAGGTTTTGGAAGGTAAATCTGTATTTTCCGGTATTGCGATCGGTAAGATCTCAATTCTTCAGAAAGTTGACACCAGTGTAAAACGTGTTCACGTGGAGGATCCGGAAGAAGAGGTAAAGCGTGTGGAGGCAGCCAAGGAGCAGGCTGTGGCACAGCTTCAGAAGCTTTATGACAAGGCTCTTCAGGAAGTTGGAGAGTCCGGAGCGGCAATCTTTGAAGTTCATCAGATGATGCTTGATGATGATGACTATCTGGATTCCATCCACAACATTATCCGTACAGAGTCTGTAAACGCAGAATATGCGGTTGCAACAACTGGCGACAACTTCTCATCTATGTTCGCACAGATGGACGACGATTACATGAAGGCAAGAGCTGCTGATGTGAAGGATATTTCCGACCGTCTGGTACGTGTACTTTCCGGTCACGGTGACGGAAATCTTGAGGCATCGGAACCGGTGATTGTAGTTGCGGAAGATCTTGCACCAAGTGAGACCGTGCAGATGGACAAGAGCAAGGTACTTGCATTTGTTACAAGAAAAGGTTCTTCCAACTCACATACCGCGATCCTTGCAAGAACTATGAACATTCCGGCACTGATCAATATCGAATACGACGAGTCCATGGACGGAAAAATGGCAGTCGTAGACGGAAAGAGCGGAAATCTGATCGTTGATCCGGATGCGGAGACCCTTAAGAAATACGAAGACCTGCGTGCAGATGAACTTGCACAGCGTGCAATGCTCAAGGAACTGAAAGGAAAAGAAACTGTTACCAAGAGCGGACGGAAACTCCACCTTTACGCAAACATCGGAAGTACCGGTGATGTTGCCAATGTACTTGCCAATGATGCAGAGGGTATCGGACTTTTCAGAAGTGAGTTTGTATATCTGGAAAAAGAAGATTACCCTACAGAGGAAGAGCAGTTCCAGGTTTATAAGACTGTAGCACAGAACATGGCCGGCAAAAAAGTCATTATCCGTACTCTGGATATCGGAGCAGACAAGCAGATCGATTATTTCAACATGGCACACGAGGAGAATCCTGCAATGGGATATCGTGCGATCCGTATCTGTCTGGACCGCCCGGAAGTATTCAAGACACAGCTTCGTGCACTTTTCCGCGCAAGCATGTTCGGAAATATTTCCATTATGTATCCGATGATCATCTCCGTAACAGAAGTAAAACAGATCAAGGCCATCGTAGCTGAGGTGAAAGCAGAGCTTACCGAGCAGGGCATTCCGTTCCGCGATGATGTGGAGCAGGGTATCATGATCGAGACTCCGGCTGCTGTTATGATCAGTGACCTTCTTGCAAAAGAAGTTGACTTCTTCAGTATCGGAACCAACGACCTCACCCAGTACACATTGGCGATCGACCGTCAGAACGCGAAACTGGATAACATTTATGATTCTCATCATGAGGCAGTTCTCCGTATGATCCAGATGGTTGTGGACAATGCACACAAAGAAGGCATCTGGGCTGGAATCTGTGGTGAGCTTGGTGCGGATACCACTCTTACTGAGAGATTTGTGGAAATGGGACTGGACGAGCTTTCTGTATCTCCGACCTTTGTGCTTCCGGTCAGAAAGATCGTAAGAGAAATGGAATAAGACACAGATCATAAATGGATAAAGATATTTTCCATAAATAATGTGACAGCTGCTGTACATCAAAATCTGTATGGCAGCTGTTTTTTACGGAATATTTATGGAAAATACTCATGGAAAATTTCCAATTGTGATATAGAAAAAAATATGATACACTACAATTATGGCTTTTTTAGGGCGGTTTAAAGAATTAGTCCATCAGGGGCTGATGTATTAATTCTTTAGACCGCCGAGATAACAAACCAGGAGGGAATAGATAATGGGCAAAATCGCCATTGTAACAGACAGCAACAGTGGTATCACACAGGCCCAGGCCGAAGAGCTTGGCGTTTATGTGATTCCGATGCCGTTTTATATTAATGAAAAAATGTATCTTGAAGGTGTAACTCTCACACAGGAAGAGTTTTATGAGAAGCTTAAAAAGGATGAAACGATTTCTACATCTCAGCCGAGTCCGGCAGATCTTTGTGATCTGTGGGATAAGCTTCTGAGAGATTATGAAGAGATCGTTCACATCCCAATGTCAAGCGGACTGAGCGCATCCTGTTCTACCGCAATGGGACTTGCCATTGACTATAACGGCCGTGTTCAGGTAGTAGATAATCAGAGGATTTCCGTAACACAGAGACAGTCCGTAATGGATGCAAAGATGCTCGCAGAGGCAGGAAAAAGCGCAGCAGAGATCAAGAAGATCCTTACAGACCAGAAATTTGATTCCAGTATCTATATCACACTGGATACCCTGAAATATCTGAAAAAGGGCGGAAGGATCACACCGGCGGCAGCAGCTATCGGAACAGTTCTGAACCTGAAACCGGTACTGCAGATCCAGGGAGAGAAACTGGATGCCTATGCCAAGGTTCGTGGCAAGAAGCAGGCCAAACGTGCCATGCTGAAAGCCATGAAGAATGACTGGGAGACACGTTTTAAGGAATATGTATCCAATGGTGAGATGTGTCTGCAGGCTGCTTATACAGGTAATCTGGAAGAAGCAGAAGAATTTAAAAAAGAGATCCAGGAAGTATTCCCGGGAGTGGAGATACATATGGATCCCCTTTCCTTAAGTGTTGCCTGCCATATCGGTTATGGTGCCCTTGCAGTCGCATGTTCAAGAAAAGTGACGTTATAAGCATAAAATACAGAAACAAAGATATGAGGAGTTTGAAACATGAAGAAGATTATGGAACAGATGGCGGAAGAACTTTCCGCAGCATTTGAAAAAGCAGGTTACGATCCGTCCTACGGTAAAGTTACTGTTTCCAACAGACCGGACTTATGCGAATATCAGTGTAACGGTGCCATGGCTGGAGCCAAAACATACCACAAGGCTCCGTTTATGATTGCGGATGATGTGGTAGCGCAGCTCTCAGACAGCCAGATCTTTTCCAGAGCAGAAGTTGTAAAGCCTGGATTTATCAACCTGGATGTGAAGACGGAATTCGTTGCGGAATATATGAATAAGATGGCAGAAGATGAGAAGCTTTCCGTTGAAACTGCCAAGAACCCGAAGACGATCATCATCGACTACGGCGGACCAAACGTTGCCAAACCCCTTCACGTAGGACATCTCCGTTCTGCGATCATCGGCGAGAGCATCAAGCGTATCGGACGTTTTGTAGGACACAAGGTGATCGGCGATGTGCATCTTGGAGACTGGGGCCTTCAGATGGGACTGATCATCACAGAGCTGAAACACCGGAAACCGGAGCTGGTATATTTTGATGACAGCTTTACCGGGGAATATCCCACAGAAGCACCGTTTACCATCAGCGAACTGGAAGAGATCTATCCATGTGCCAGCGGCAAGTCCAAAGAGGACGAGGCTTACCGCAATGAAGCACTGGAGGCAACCCATCTTCTTCAGCAGGGCAAACCTGGATACATGGCTCTCTGGAATCACATTATGAACGTATCTGTAACAGACCTTAAGAGAAATTATGCAAATCTGAACGTAGAATTTGACCTCTGGAAAAAAGAATCCGACGCGCAGCCGTACATTCCGGATATGGTAGAGGATATGAAGAAACGTGGGTTCGCCTATGAGGATCAGGGAGCTCTTGTTGTAGATGTAAAAGAAGAGAGCGATACCAAGGAGATCCCTCCGTGCATGCTTCTGAAATCTGACGGAGCTTCCCTGTATACAACCACAGACCTTGCTACGATCGTAGAGCGTATGAAGCTCTTCCAGCCGGATGAGATCCTTTACGTTGTTGATAAGCGTCAGGAACTTCACTTTATCCAGGTATTCCGCTGTGCAAGAAAGACCGGGCTTGTAAAAGATGATACAAAGCTTTCTTTCCTTGGATTCGGAACCATGAACGGAAAAGACGGAAAACCGTTCAAGACAAGAGAGGGCGGCGTTATGCGTCTGGAAACTCTCATTAAAGACATCAACGAAGAGATGTTTACCAAGATTGTTGAGAATCGCAGCGTGAAAGATAAAGATGCGAAAGAAACTGCAGAGATCGTAGGGCTTTCTGCGATCAAATACGGTGACCTTTCCAATCAGGCTACCAAGGATTACATTTTTGATATTGACAGATTTACATCATTTGAAGGTAATACAGGTCCGTATATCCTTTATACGATCGTTCGTATCAAATCTATTCTGAACCGTTTTGCAGAAGAGGGCGGCAACCTTGAAGCAGGTACAATCCTTGATCCTGTAAACGACAGCCAGAAGAACCTGATGCTTCAGCTGACAGGTTTTGGTGCAACCGTAGAGAACGCCTTTGAAGAAAAAGCACCGCATAAGATCTGTGCATATATTTACGAAGTATCCAATGCATTCAACAGCTTCTATCATGAGACAAAGATCCTCAGCGAAGAGAACGAAGCACAGAAAGCTTCCTTCATCCAGTTGCTGAAACTCACTAAGAAAGTTCTGGAGACATGTATCGATCTTCTTGGATTTTCTGCACCGGACAGAATGTAAAAATAAGATTCATCAATAAATCAACTTGTTGGCACACTAAGCCCTGTTTACATATATTGTAAATGGGGCTTTTCAAAAAGAACGAAGTGTGCTATTCTGTATTTATCTAATCTATACGTGATGAAATTCTTTCATCACATTTTCCATTTTTATTTTAAACGAATTGTGAATATCTGCTTGGCTCAGATAAACTGCGGAGCAGTTATTCGGTTATGAGCAAGTAGCGAATCTGATGATTTTATCTGTTTGACAATTGAACAGGAGGTGAACCAGTGAATTTATCTGGAACTGTATTAAAAGGGCGTTACTGTATTCTGGAGCCTGTTGGAAAAGGCGGTGGAGGGAAAGTTTACCTTGCCAGAGATCTGGAACTGGGCGTTTTGTGGGCGGTAAAAGAAATACCGGTATCCGACAAAAGTGAAGCCCGTATGCTTTTGAAACTTTCGCATCCGTCTTTGCCAAAGATGATAGATTACATAGAAGATAACCGAAAATGTTACCTTGTTATGGAATATGTCAGGGGAAAATCTCTGGGTGAGTATTTAAGAGGCGGAAAACATTTTTCCATAAATGAAATCGTTAAATATGGAATGGAGATTTCAGATGTATTCTCCTATTTTCATGGTCGGAAACCACCGGTTTATTATGGAGATCTGAAGCCTGACAATCTGATGCTGGGTGAGAATGGAAGATTATATCTGATCGATCTGGGCGGTGCTGTAAACGGATATAAATATCACCATAAAGTATGTACAGGCACTGCCGGTTTTGCTGCGCCGGAACAATATGAGGGAAAGATAAATGCAGCAACAGATATTTATACATTTGGAAAAACATTATCTGCCTTATGTGGAAAAACAGATTGTCTGTTATTCATCCGGAACATGTCATTATTCTGGCTTATTTTCAGATGCTGCATGAAGAAACCGGAAATGCGTTATCAAAATATGAAGACTGTACAGAAAAAACTAAGCAGAATCCAGAAGAGACAAAATCAGAGTAAAATTAAAAACATGTTGGTTTTGGCAGGGAGCAGTATTGCTTTTGCAGTAATAACTGTTTTTCTTCTGTTTAGTTCTGATCTGGTATCCGGTTCCAAAACATTTGATTTTTATGAAGAGCTAACTGATATTACAGACCTTTATTATCAGGAAGAATTTCAAAACGGCAGTAAAGCGGACAGGGAAAAAATTTGTGAACAGGCAGATACCGGACTGCGGAAATTACAAAAACAATGCACTGAAAAAGAGGAGTCCAGAAAGATATTACAGCTTCTGGCAGTAAACAGTGAGTACCAGGAAAATTATGAAAATGCAGGATTCTACTATGAGCAAATACTTCTTTATGATGAAACTTACAGAGCCGGATACGGTGAATATGGAATGTTCCTGTTCCGTACCGGGAAAAAGGAAGCCGGTCAGGCACTATGGACAGAATATAAGTCGAAAGAAACAATGTTAGACGATACAGTCAGCAGAAATCTGAGATTGTGGGAAAAGGAGATGACTAAGAGTGAAGAAAAATCATAACAGACTCTGGATTGTGACATTTGTATGTTTATGCCTGTGCCTGACTTCGACTATCTCTGCCATGCAGATGGGAGGTTTTGATATTGATGTAGGAAATGGAGAAAGCAGTAGCTGGCAATGGCAGGAACAGCAGTGGAATCAGAGCAGTTGGGAGAATACGTGGGAAAATAACCGGCAGACTGGAGACAACACATCAGAAACTCCTGTACAGAACAATCAGGCCCAGGACAATGGATATCAGTATGATTCTGATATAGAAAACGGAACACAGGATAATATACAGCAATGGGATGGTGTACAGCAGAATAACACTGACTGGAATAACAGCAGTCAATGGAACAATAATTCTCAGTGGGATAATAATTCTCAGAATAATAATGCCCAGAATAATAACGTTCAGAGTAATAATGCCCGGAATAATAATTCTGCATGGAACGCTCAACCTCAGACAGATAACAATATGCAGATAACATCCCGGACGGATAATGAATCCGCTGTTAAGATATCAGAAAAACCCACCCCAACATCAATACCTGTACCAACACCTAAACCTGCGAAAAATCCGAAGCCGACAAAAACACCCAAATCAACTCAGCCCTCAACTCCTAAGCCGTCAAAAAAGAAAAATAAGAAGAAACAAAATAAAGCAAAGAAAACAGAAAAAGAAAACAAGAATACAGGTAATTCCAAAGTGTTTCAGAATAAAGAAAACCAGAGGGATACTGTTGAATACACGCATGTAAAAGATGAAGTTGTTAAGTTTCATTGCACACAAAATACAGATAGTTTCCATACCCCGCGAATTCAGATAATATCCCGGGGCTCTGTTCAGATTCTTTCTTTTCGGCTTAACAAAACAGAATGTCCCTGGCATTGGGAAGGAGACTGGATCATACCGGATACGGAAGATGAAAATGTAAAAGAAATAGAATTGTTAGTTATCTCTCAAGGCGGAAAGCTGATAAAAATGAATCCCCGGATTTTTTCCTCATAGACGCTTCAGGAAAACAATGCTATAATCTATCATATTATATCAATTTTTCTGAGACAGGAGGAATCTATGTACAAAGTAATTTTGTTTGATTTAGATGGAACATTAACAGAATCCGGAGAGGGTATCACGAAATCTGTTCAGTATGCACTGGAGAGAATTGGAAAGCCTGAACCGGACCTTGAGAAACTGAAGGTTTTCATAGGACCGCCGCTTATGGAGATGTTTATGCAATATGCACAGATTGATGAGGCAACCGCAAAACAGGCGGTGGAAATTTACAGAGAACGCTATTCTGTGACAGGAATCTTTGAAAATGCCGTATATCCGGGAATTGAGAACATGCTGGCACAGTTGGAGAAGAAAGGATATATTCTCGCAGTAGCATCCTCTAAACCGGAAGTATATGTGAGACAGATCCTGGATCATTTTGGACTTACCCGGTACTTCACAGAAATTGGCGGAAGCGAATTGAATGGTCGAAGAACAAACAAGACAGAAGTGATCGAAGATGTTCTGAAACGTCTGAATATGGACAAACACAGAGATCAGGTTATTATGGTTGGAGATAAAGAACATGATGTATACGGAGCACGCAAAGCTGGCCTGGAATGTATTGCAGTTTCTTTCGGATATGGAACTGAAGAAGAGCTTAAACAGGCAGAACCTCTGAAAATCGTTGATTCTGCAGAAGGAATCGTAGATTTTTTCGCCTGAGCCCTCTGCGAAAACAAAATATTGTTTCTAAAATCTGGAGGGCAGGATATCCGGCAGGAATCCATTTTGTGATTTCGCAGATCGTTGCAGGGACTGCGTTGGCAGTATTTGCAAGAACAGCAGAAAATTCGGCAGAGACATACTATAATTACACGATTTTTCTCACAGGCTTAACAGGAATCCTGGCTATGATCCCGGCATTGTATTTTTATCGAAGAGATAAAGTTAGAAGAATTGCCGGCGGTCTGATCCCGGCACAGAAAAAAGTACCGCTTTCCTTACTGGAAATAATTCTTCTGCTTCTGGCAGGAGCCGGACTTGCACAGTATGGAAATTTCCTGATGGCAATTCTTCAGTCATTTATCAACAGCAGTGCCTACCAGGAAAGCATGACCAGAATTACAGAAGGAAAATCACTTCTTATGATGATTTTCTGGATGGGAATTATTGCACCTGCGGCGGAGGAAATGATCTTCCGCTGGTTAATCTATCTGCGTCTGCGTGACTGGCTGAAGATGCCGGTGGCAGCAGTGATTTCCGGGCTGATATTTGGTATCTATCACGGAAATATCGTACAGGGAATTTACGCAAGTATCCTCGGAACTGCATTTGCATGGATACTGGAAATGAGTGGAAATATTTACAGCAGTATGCTGCTCCATATGGGAGCAAACATCTGGTCACTGCTTATCTCAGAATATGCACTGGATTTGTATTCCATGAAATATGGGGTACAGATTCTCATATTGATCTATCTGATTCTGTTGATCAGTGTGGTATATTGCCTTACCCATTTCGAAAAGATGTGCAGTATAAGAAAAAAGAAAAGAATGATATAAAAATAGAGACAAGATAAAGACATCTGCAATTGTGGAATGACAGTACACATGCAGGTGTCTTTGTTATTAGAAAAAAGATTATGTTAAGGCAAAAAGAAAATAATCAGTATACGGAAATTTAGATGTACTGGAAAGAGTAAAACCTAACAGTTTGATTAGGATTCGGAAATAACCTTTTACTGAATTAAACAGAGAATATCTGTTTGACAAATAAGTATTTAGCTATTAAGTACTTGACAGATACAACAGTATTCTGTATCATGAATGTATCAATACAACTAATACACTAAATACACACATAAAATAAAACAACACATCATGAAACACGTAACAGAAAGGAGGAATCACCAGTGATTGTTTTGGATTATCAGGACAGGCGTCCAATCTATGAACAGGTTACAGATAAATTTCAGATCCTAATCCTGAACGGTATCCTGCCGCCGGGATCGCAGATGCCGTCAGTAAGGCAGCTTGCCACAGAACTGTCCGTCAATCCCAACACGATCCAGCGTGCATATATGGAGCTGGAGAAACTGGGACTGATCTATCCTGTAAAAGGCAGAGGAAATTTCGTAGCAGACAGCTCTCAGGTACAGAAGATAAACAGAGAGAGCTACCGAAAAGAATTCACAGCACTGATACAGAAAGGCAGAAACACAGGATTCAACAGAGAGGAACTGGAGAAAATGCTTGCGGAAATCTTTGAAAAGGAGGACGAATCATGATAGAGATCAGAAACTGCAGTAAAGCTTTCGGAGAGATCCATGCCATTGACCATGTATTAATGGAAATCGGTGAACGCCAGATTTTCGGACTGGTAGGGACCAACGGTGCAGGAAAGAGCACGTTGCTTCGAATGGCTGCCGGAGTGATAAAGCCGGACGAAGGAGAAATCCTGGTGGATCAGGAACCGGTCTATGAGAATGAAAAGATAAAACAGCAGATATTTTACATTTCAGACGGTGGATATTTTCCACAGGGATATACGGCAGCAGATCTGAAAGATTTCTACAGAGAATATTATCCGGACTTTATGACTGACCGTTACAGTAAATTAATGGACCAGTTTCATCTGGATGAGAAACGCAGGATCAGTTCCTACAGCAAGGGAATGAAGAAACAGCTTCTGGTCATTATGGGAATCAGTGCAGGGACAAAATATCTGTTATGCGATGAAACGTTCGATGGACTTGATCCGGTCATGCGTCAGGCAGTAAAGAGTCTGTTTGTGTCTGAAATCATGAATCGGGATTTTACCCCGGTGATCGCATCTCATAATATGAGAGAACTGGAGGACGTGTGTGACCATGTAGGACTCCTGCACAAAGGAGGAATTCTTTTATCCAGAGAACTGGAAGACATGAAATTCCATATCCATAAGATCCAGTGTGTACTGCCGGATCAGACAAAAGAAGAAGCACTTTTGAAAGAATTGGACGTTTTAAAGAAAGAACATCAGGGATCACTTCTGATACTTACTGCAAGAGGGACCAGAGAAGAAATACTTCAGAAAGTACAGACACAGAATCCAATATTCTGCGAAGTGATTCCATTGACACTGGAGGAGATATTTATCAGCGAAACGGAGGTGGCAGGCTATGAAGTCAAAAACATTTTCTGGTAGATCATTAAGAAGCAGCTTAAAAGGCAGTACCTGGATTCTGGTGCTGTTGTTACTGGGGTTTATGGTTGCATTTCCGGTAGCAGAACTGATGCTGATCGGAAATCAGACGGATGAAATCCACAGGATGACTTTTGCCATGATCTGTTCCTATCTGATAGTTCCAGGCTTTTTGGTTACAATGCTTGCGGCCGTTGTAAATGCCCTGAATGAATTCTGGTATCTTTTTTCCAGAGATAAGATTGATTTTTATCACAGTCTTCCGGTAACAAGAAGCAGGTTCTTTTGGGAAAAAGCAATCAGAGGTCTGGTGCTGTATCTGGTTCCATATGTGATCATGGAACTGATCACAATGGCGATCGCAGTCAGCAAAGGACATGGTAGTCATCTGATCACGGCAGCGGGGAAAATGTTTCTGGAACATTTGCTTATGTATCTGCTGCTGTATTTCGGAGCAGTGTTGGCACTGGCAATTGCGGGAAATATTCTGGCAGGTATTCTGTCATTATGCTGTGTTTACCTTTACGGACCGGTACTGGGCATTCTTTTATGGGTGCTGGAAATGATGTATTTCAGAACGAATATGGGACTTAAAGAGGGAATGGCAGAAAAGATATCTGTTTTTCTTTCACCTGTATCTATTTCCGCGGCATTGCGGACTTATTCAGGACAAAAGAATTTCTGGATCATTATAGTGGGCGGGATACTGCTTCTGATTGTTCTGGCAGTATGTGCATATCTGGCATATACAAAGCGTCCAGCTGAGAAAACAGGAAAATCTTTTGTTTACGGATTTCTGGAACCAATCCTTTTGTTTATGGTCGTAATCCCTGCTGCTCTGGCAATTGGAACGATGTTTGCGCTGATCGGACCGGAAGAGAACAGGACTGGCTGGTGGATATTCGGGCTTGTGCTGGGGACAGTTGTATTTTATGGAATTTTGCAGGTTATTTTTGCAATGGATTTCCGTAAAATGGCAGCACATAAGCTGCAGCTTCTGCTTTTGGGAATATGTGTAGCTGTCAGTGCCTGGATATTACACACAGATGCCATCGGATATGATACAAGAATTCCGACAATGGCAAAAACTGAGGGAATCAGTCTGAATCTGGAGTGGATAGGAACTGAGAGTGTGAATGAACCGCAGATGGAAGTGAGTTCTGGTTCATATAAACTGGACAGACTCTTTTATTTTATGGGCGGAAATTATGGCAGATGGACAGATGCAGGAATGTCAGATAAAATCTATGAAGTGTTAAAAGAAATTGCGTCTTATCAGAACAGTAAGGAGTGCAGCGGAACAGAAATAGGAGTTCAGTTTAAAAAGAAGAGCGGTTTCGATATTACCAGACAATATATAGTGACAGCGGAGCAGCTTGGCAGACTGCTGGAAGCATGCTATGAGCAGGGAACATTAAAAGATAATAAATATGATATTCTGGAAAAGTACAGACAGAAAGTGTCTTTTATAACAGTAGATCCTTTAAATGAATTAGATGATCAGTACTCTGTAACATTGGAAAAATCTGACAGTCAGAAGCTGCTGGATCTGCTGAAACAGGATATAGCAGAAGCCTCACCGCAGGAACTTATAGGAATCCCGTGTGGACAGATGGAGCTTTACGCTACTTCCTATGCAGATATGGATGAGCATATTGCACCGGAATCCTATGCAGAAGTAGGAAGATATATTTTCCCGACATTTAAGCGGACACTTGTTTTCCTGAAAGAAAAAGGTTATGCTTTTGTTATGGAAAAAGAAAATCTGAAACAGTACGATTATTCAGTGACATATAATGCAGAAGAAATGGATGTCACAGATTCTGAACAGAAAGAAGAATTAGCCCAGAGCCTGATCCGTGAATTGGAGTGTCCGGCATGGCTGGAAACGGAGGCGGGTGTGAGTGTGAAAGTGGCTCTGAACAGTACAGAGTCTGCCGGAGAATCGCTAAACGGAATAGAGTTTGCTGTACTGAAAGCGAAAGAGCCGGAATTTATAAAGAAAATAGTAGAAACTGGCGAGGAAGAAGAATGAAGAAAGCAGTTCGTCTGGACAAGTTCCTGGCAGATGCAGGAGCAGGAACCAGAAGTGAGGTAAAAAAATTTATTCAAAAAGGAAAAGTCCAGGTCAACGGTGTGCCTGCAAAGAAATCGGAGATCAAGGTCAGTGAAGAGGATGAAGTAGTTCTGGACGGAAACAGAATTTCCCAGGCACCGGAATTTGTCTATTATCTTCTGCACAAACCGGCAGGGTATGTTAGTGCCACAGAAGATAAGCGGGACAAAACAGTGATGGAACTTGTAGCATCAGACAGAAAAGGCCTGTTTCCGGTAGGAAGACTGGACAAAGACACGGAGGGTCTGCTCCTGATCACAGATGATGGAGCACTGGCACATGAACTTCTTTCCCCGAAGAAGCATGTAGACAAAACTTACTATGCTGTCACAGACGGATGCATGACTGAAGAGGATGTACAGAGATTTGCCGAAGGACTGGAAATCGGAGAAAAGAATCCGACCATGCCCGCGAAACTGGAAATCCTCAGCATGAGAGAAGTCAAAGAGACAGAACTGGAACAGTATCCGTCAGGATGGTCCTCAGAAATTCATCTTACAATTAAAGAGGGAAAATTTCATCAGGTCAAGCGCATGTTTGCCGCTGTCGGGCATCCGCTGATCTCGCTTTCGCGGCTGCGCATCGGCTGCGTGGCGCTGGATCCCGCGCTTGCGCCCGGCGAATTCCGGTTGTTGACCGACGAGGAAATATCAGGCCTGAAGAGAATGAGCGGCCTGCTGTGAGGAGATGGATCAATATGGAGCATTATTACAGCGCCGCGCCTGCCGCGGCCTCCGATCCCAAAACGGTGGAATACCGCGCGCTGGGCATGCACTTTAAGTGCACCACGGACGCGGGCGTGTTCTGCCGCGATGGGCTGGACATGGGCACGCGCATTCTGCTGGAGGCGCTGCCGGAGCTTTCCGGAAGGATACTGGATCTGGGCTGCGGCTGGGGGCCGGTGGGCGTCACCCTTGGAAAGAAATACCCGAATGCGGAGATCCTGATGACGGACGTCAACGAGCGTGCCGTGGCGCTGGCGGCGGAGAACTGCGCGGCGAACGGCGTGCATAACGCCCGCGCCCGCGTGAGCGACGGCTTTGCGGACATTGACGGCGCGTTTTCGGCCATCGTGCTGAACCCGCCCATTCGCGCGGGCAAGGCGGTGATCTACGGCCTGTTCGACGCAGCGCGCGCGCATCTGACCGAGGACGGCGCGCTGTACATCGTGATCCGCAAGCAGCAGGGCGCGGAATCGGCGCAGCGCTATTTGCAGGGCATTTATCGCGATGTGGCGCGCATCGCCCGCGACAAGGGCTATTGGGTGCTGAGATGCGCAGGGGGCGTTCTGGAATGAAGCAGACGAAAAAGCTCGCGCTCACCGGCATGCTCTGCGCGCTGGCGGCGGGCATAATGATGCTGGGCAACCTGATCCCGCTGGCAACGTTCTGCTGCCCCGCGCTGGCTGGACTGATGCTGATCCCCGTGTTCGTGGAATGCGGCGAAAGGATGAGCTGGAGCGCCTACGCGGCGATCGCGCTGCTTTCGCTGATTCTGAGTCCGGACAAGGAAAGCGCGCTGCTGTTCCTGTTCCTGGGGCATTATCCGGTGCTACGCTGGCGGCTGACGCAGATCCGCAGTCCGCTGCTGCGCGTGGGCGCGAAGCTGCTGGTATTTAACCTTGCCGCGGGGCTGACCTACGTCTGCGGCGTGTTCGTGCTGGGGCTGACGCAGCTGGCGGCGGAATACCGCGAAATGGGGCTGGCAATAGCGCTTGCCTGTCTGCTGATCGGCAATGTAACGCTGCTGATCTACGACCGGCTGCTGATGATAATGACGCAGCTGTATATAAACCGGCTGCGCGGCAGGCTGATGAAATAGGGAAAAACTGCGGTCAAGCACTTGCACAGGCGGAATTATTATGGTAATATGAAGACGATGGAAG
>ERZ824488.2505-NODE-2505-length-16109-cov-3.128068_pt1 | contig 16109 bp, 17 predicted proteins | sample MGYA00519936_ERZ824488 | MGnify/ENA primary metagenome ERZ824488 (study PRJEB31778, sample SAMEA3449153) | human gut metagenome | biome: human gut; feature: human-associated habitat; material: faeces | place: United Kingdom | collected 2010/2012 ... | reverse complement strand
GGTTCTCGCAGCCCAGATGCAGCACCAGAACGGCGGCAGCATTGGGGTGGCGCACCAGCGCAGCCAGCAGCTTGCGGGTCTGTGCATGGTCGTGGCCGGTCTGGCTGCAGCCGAAGGGATGGGTGAAGGTATACAGGCCCTCGATGGAGCCGGTGACCAGATCCTGATTGTCGGCAACGATCTTCTTGGCGATGTCATTGACGCAGCCCACGGTGGGGATGATCCAGATCTCATTGCGGATGCCGACATCGCCGTTTTTACGAACATAACCGTCGAAGGTAGCTTCCTTGCCTTCCGGAAAATCCGGATACGGAGTCAGATTCGGCTGATAGGTATATTCCAAGGTTCCGGACAGATTGGTTTTGATGTTGTGCGTATGGATCCAGGAACCCGCCGGAATATCGGTGATCGCATGTCCGATCGGAAAGCCATATTTGATGATATTCTCACCACAGGCAATATCCTTGACAGCAATCTTATGTCCCTTGGGGATCTCCTCCAGAGCGGTAACGCTGTAACCATCGGCAGCGACTACGGTTCCGGCCGGAATGATCTCCAGAGCGACAAATACATTGTCGTTCGGATGAATGTGCATATAATTCATTGATTTGTCCTCCCAATACTGAAGATATAAGAAAAGCGGCGGTAGCACCGCCGCTTTTTCAGAGCTTAGACAATAGAGGCGATAGCAGCCTTGGCGCCGTTCTTCAGGATGTTCTCAAGATGAGAAGCAACCAGATCGTTCAGACCCGCGACAGCGGTCAGATCCTGGCCCCACAGAGCGTCATTGGAGAGCACCTTAGCGGTCAGAGCCTTGACATCCTGGTCTGCAGCATATTCTTTCCAGATCTTTTCAAAGAATTCCAGAACCGGGACATCATCCTGAATCTTATAAGTATCGCCCTTAACGGTACGAACACCGGTCATAGCGCGTCCTTCTACGCCCTCGCCGTGATAGAACGCGATCAGAGCAGCCAGACCAAAGGTCAGAACCTGCGGCAGCGCATGCTTACGCTCTACATAGGTCAGGAGAGAGGGAAGACAACGAGCCTTGAACTTAGAGGTGGAGTTCAGGGAGATATCCAGAAGCATATGACGGATAAACGGATTTGCGAAACGCTCGGAAACAGCGGCGGTGTAATCCTCCAGCTCTTCCTTGGGCAGATCCAGTGTAGGAATGATCTCCTCAAACAGACCCTTGTTCATGTACTTATGGATAACATCATCATCCATAAATTCCTTTACAGTATCCAGACCGGACAGGAAAGCGCCCAGAACCGTCATGGTATGAGCACCATTCAGGATACGAACCTTACGGGTACGGTAAGGAGTCATATCCGGAGTCCAGATAACATTCAGACCAGCCTGCGCCAGAGGAAGCTCTTCAGAGAAGTCGCCGCCCTCGATAACCCAGAAGTGGAAGGGCTCAGCCGTATTCAGAACATTGTCCTTGTAACCCAGCTTCTCGGTGATTGCGTCTACTTCAGCTCTCGGATAACCGGTAACGATACGGTCTACCAGTGTGGAACAGAAGGTATTTTCTTCTTTTACCCAGGTCTTGAACTCTTCGCCTAAGTTCCACTGGTCTACATACTGCAGAACGCATTTTTCCAGTTCTTTTCCGTTATTGTCAATCAGTTCGCAGGAAAGGATGATGATTCCCAGAATCAGAACCGCCGTCCGGGAGGAGACCGCCGCAGAACCGAGCATAAGAGCTCTGCAGGCGATACAATGAGCCTTGGCATCAAGAAGCCAGGCCGTGATACAGGAAGAAAAGAAAAAGACAAAAACAAAGATTCTTTAAGAGAAAATAAATTCAGTGAAGACAGAGGAAGAGGCGGAAACCGTCCGAACCAGGGACATCATCAGCAGTCCAGACTCCCGAAAGCGCTCCAGAAACCGGTCAACAAACCGAAACAGGAAGCTCCGAAAGATGAGGTAAAGGAGATTACCCTGCCGGAGAAAATGACCATCCGCGAGCTGGCTGAGAAGATGAAAATGCAGCCGGCAGTCATCGTAAAGAAACTGTTCATGGAAGGAACGATGGTTACCGTAAACCATGAGATCGACTTCGAAAAAGCACAGGAAATCGCGCTTGATTATAACATCATCGCTGAGCCGGAAGAGAAAGTCGATGTGATCGAAGAGCTCTTAAAAGAGGACGAAGAGGATGAAAAAGACATGGTTCCGCGTCCGCCGGTAGTCTGCGTTATGGGACACGTTGACCACGGTAAAACATCTCTTCTGGACTGCATCCGGAACACCCATGTCACCGACCGCGAGGCTGGCGGTATTACCCAGCACATCGGTGCATACACCGTTTCGATCAACAAACAGAAGATTACGTTCCTCGATACCCCAGGACATGAGGCATTCACCGCTATGCGTATGCGTGGAGCCAATGCAACGGATATCGCCATTCTCGTTGTCGCAGCAGACGACGGTGTGATGCCGCAGACCGTTGAGGCAATCAACCATGCAAAAGCAGCCGGCGTTGAGATCATCGTTGCGATCAATAAGATCGATAAACCAGGCGCAAACGTAGAGCGTGTAAAACAGGAGCTCTCCGAGTACGAACTGATTCCGGAGGACTGGGGCGGAAGCACCGTATTCGTTCCGGTATCTGCAAAGAACAACGAAGGTATCGACGATCTGCTTGAGATGATCCTTCTGACTTCCGAAGTGCTCGAGCTGAAAGCAAACCCGAACCGGAAAGCAAGAGGTCTTGTCATCGAGGCTGAGCTGGATAAAGGAAAAGGACCGGTTGCTACCATTCTGGTACAGAAAGGTACCCTGCATGTCGGCGATTACATCGCAGCAGGCGCATGCTCCGGTAAAGTCCGTGCGATGATGGATGATAAGGGACGCCGCGTCAAAGAGGCAGGCCCGTCTACTCCGGTTGAGATCCTCGGACTTTCCGATGTTCCGAACGCAGGAGAGATCCTCGTTCAGACCGATAACGATAAAGAAGCAAAGAACTTCGCAGCAACCTTCGTGGCAGAGAACAAGAAGAACCTGCTTGAGGAGACAAAAGCGAAGATGTCCCTGGATGATCTGTTCAACCAGATTCAGGAGGGTAACTTAAAAGAACTGGCACTCGTTGTCAAAGCCGATGTACAGGGATCTGTCGAGGCAGTAAAACAGAGTCTTGTCAAACTCTCCAACGAGGAAGTTGCCGTACGCGTCATCCACGGCGGTGTCGGTGCGATCAACGAGTCCGACGTTATGCTGGCAACCGCATCTTCCGCCATCATTATCGGATTTAACGTACGCCCGGATGCGAACGCAAAATCCATGGCAGAGCAGAACGGCGTAGACATCCGTCTGTACCGTGTCATCTACCAGGCAATTGAGGATGTTGAGGCAGCCATGAAGGGTATGCTTGAGCCGGTTTACGAAGAGAAAGTTATCGGCCATGCCGAGGTACGTCAGCTCTTCAAGGCATCTGGTGTCGGAACGATCGCCGGAAGCTATGTACTGGACGGAACGTTCCAGAGAGGCTGCAAAGTTCGAATCAGCCGCGAAGGAAACCAGATCTTCGAAGGAAATCTGGCATCCCTCAAACGTTTCAAAGACGATGTCAAAGAAGTGCGCTCCGGCTATGAGTGCGGTCTTGTATTTGAAGGATTCAACGATCTTCAGGAGTTCGATCAGGTCGAGGCCTATATCATGGTAGAAGTGCCGAGATAGAAATGAGGAATTAAGTTGAGAAAAAACAGTATTAAAAACACCAGGATCAACGGGGAAGTACAGAAAGAGCTTTCCAACATCATCCGGAACGAGATCAAGGATCCGCGCATCGGAATGATGACCTCTGTCACAGCGGCAGAGGTAGCGCCGGATCTGAAGACGTGTAAAGTATATATCAGTGTGTTTGGCGATGATGAGGCGAAGAAAGAAACCATCCGCGGCTTAAAGAGCGCGGAGGGCTTCATCCGCCGTATGCTGGCCAAGACCATTAACCTCCGCAATACACCGGAGCTGACCTTTGTCCTGGATGAGTCGATTGAATATGGCGTTACGATGTCGAAACTGATTGATGAAGTAACACACAAAGAAGACAAAAAGGATGAGGAAAATGAAGAAAATTGATGAAATTCTAAACGGAGTCTCCTGCATGGCCATCGCCGGACACGTTCGTCCGGACGGTGACTGCATCGGTTCCTGCCTGGGATTATACCAGTATCTTCGCGACAATCGGCCGGAGATTCAGGCAGATGTCTATCTTGAGGATCCACGGCCGGAATTTTCCTATCTTCCGGGCTTTTCTGAGGTAAAGACAAGCTGTGAAGAGAAAGCGTACGACCTTGTGGTCCTTCTGGATGTATCCAGCGAGGAACGCATCGGCGTTGCCGTACCGCTTCTTGCAAAAGCGGGAAAGACGATCTGCATCGATCACCATGTGACGAATACAGAATATTGCGAAATCAATCACGTAGAGCCGGATGCAAGCTCTGCCTGCGAGGTGCTGTTCGGACTTCTGGAGGAAGAAAAGATCTCCGAGCCGTGCGCCGAGGCGCTGTACACCGGTATTGTGACCGATTCCGGCGTATTCCAGTACAGCAGCACCTCTCCGCACACGATGCGGGTTGCGGCCGCTCTGATGGAAAAGGGAGTTCCGTTTACCAGAATCATCGAGGATGCATTCTTCAAGAAAACATACGTACAGAACCAGATTATGGGACGCACGCTGACAGAGAGCATCATGCTTCTCGACAAGCAGTGTATTGTCGGTATCGTGCGGAAGAAGGTCATGGACTTCTATGGCCTGACATCGGGAGATATGGATGGCATTGTCAGCCAGTTAAAAAATACAGAAGGCGTTCACGTAGCGATCTTCCTGTATGAGCTGGAGCCGCAGGTCTTCAAAGTAAGCCTCCGCTCCGACGAGCTGGTTGATGTGAGCAAAATCGCAGCCGTATTCGGCGGCGGCGGCCATGCCCGTGCGGCTGGCTGCACGATGTCAGGTTCTCCGTATGATGTAATCAACAATCTGACTCTGTATATCGAAAAACAGCTTCTTGCAGAAGAGGAAGAAGAGACGACAGAGGAAGAAGCATAAACAGGAAACAGCCGGGCGCAGAAAATATATCCACGCCCGGTTTTCTTGTGAAAAAGAGGGAGACAAAACAACATGATAAACGGAGTTCTGAACGTATGGAAAGAGGCGGGATTTACGTCGCATGACGTGGTTGCGAAGCTGCGCGGCATCCTGCACCAGAAAAAAATTGGCCACACCGGAACCCTAGACCCGGATGCGACGGGCGTGCTTCCGGTCTGCCTTGGAAAGGGAACGCGTCTCTGCGATATGCTGACCGATGAAACGAAGACGTATGAAGCGCTGCTTCACCTTGGAATCGCAACGGATACGCAGGACATGAGCGGAACCGTGACAGCAGAAGCGCCAGTGACCGTGACGGAAGAAGAGGTGCGGGACTGCATCGCCTCGTTTGTCGGGGAGCAGCAGCAGGTGCCGCCGATGTATTCCGCGCTGAAGGTTAATGGAAAGAAACTCTACGAGCTGGCGCGGGAAGGCATCGAGATCGAGCGGAAAGCCCGCACGGTGCACTTTTACGAGATCAGCATTCTGGAAGTGAAGCTTCCGCTGGTGCGCATGGAGGTAACGTGTTCGAAGGGAACGTATATCCGCACCCTGTGCCACGATATCGGCGAAAAACTGGGCTGCCACGGACGTATGGAGCAGCTGATCCGCACGAGAGTCGGCCAGTTTGACCGAAACGGAGCGCACACGCTTGACGAGATCGCAGCGATTGTCGGTGAGGGCCGCCTTTCGGAGATCCTCGTGCCGGTCGATGAAATGTTTGCCGCGCTGCGCAGCTTTGCGACAGCGGACGATCATGCGAAAAAGCTTGCGGAAAACGGAAATCCGCTGAAACCGGCGCAGATCCGCGAAATCGGGGAAACTGCTTCCGGCGGGGACTTCGCAGAAGACGAGGAGTTCCGCCTTTATCTCGATGACGGAACGTTTGTCGGTATTTATCAATACAGACCATCACAAAACTTAACCAGACCGGTCAAGTTATTTCTGGAGAGAACATGAGATATCTAACAAAAATACTGGATTTTGACAGCAGAGGGGACAGCGTTGTAACCCTGGGAAAATTTGACGGCCTCCACCGGGGGCATATGCTTCTGATCCGCCGTGTCCTTGCAATCGGCAGAACGGAAGGACTGGAAACGGTTGTGTTTACGTTTGACGTGCCGCCGCAGTCGAAAGTGCAGCATGTCAAGCCGCATCAGCTGCTGACGAATGAGGAGAGAAGAGCCCGCCTCGAACAGCTTGGCATGGACTGCCTTGTAGAATGCCCGTTTGTGGATGAAGTGATGCACATGACGCCGGAAGCCTTTATCAAAGAGATTCTGGTGGATAAGCTGCACGCGAAAAAAGTTGTTGTGGGAAAGGATTTCGGTTTTGGCTACAAGAGAAGCGGCACAGCCGAAATGCTGAAAGAAATGGGCCCGTCCCTTGGTTTTGAAACCGAGATCATCGAAAAAGCAGAGGAAAACGGCCGCGAGATCAGCAGCACCTGGGCACGGGAAGAGCTGGAACAGGGCAATATGGAAGCCGTGAGCGGTTTGCTCGGCTACGATTACGCGGTTCACGGCGAGATTGTCCACGGTCATGCACTCGGCAGAACGATCGGCGTGCCGACCATCAATCAGATCCCGCCGGCAGAAAAGCTGCTTCCGCCGTTCGGCGTTTACGTTTCCGAGGTGAAAATCGAAGGAAAAATTTATTACGGTATCACAAACATCGGTGTTAAGCCGACGGTACAGGAAAAATTTACCGGCGTGGAGACGAATCTTTTTGACTGTAGCGAGGATCTCTATGGAAAACAGGCGGAGGTTTCTCTGCTAAAATTCCTGCGCCCGGAGCAGAAATTTGCTTCGATCGACGCGCTGAAAAACCAGCTCGATCATGATGTTGCGGCAGGAAAAAAATATGTAGAAAAAAAGTTCGCTCAGCAGTGAAACACTCGCTGTTTCGCTGCGTAAGAAAGTGATTCAGGTGTGAGCAGCTCTCCTTTTGCGAAGCAAAACTTAAAATGAGAGCTGCGAAAGTTACAGTTCGGAGAACTGTAACTACGTGAAAATTCATCGCGAAAACATCTGATTTTAGTATTTACAATTCGAAAAGCGTATGCTATACTAATCGAGTATGCGGGACAAAAAAGATCCCCGGACCCTGATTCAGAGGCAGGACACTCCGACCACTTCTTAGTCAGCGGTGCAATCAAAATAACAGGAGGAATTTAAAATGATTTCGAAAGAAAAAAAACAGGCAATCATCAAAGAGTATGCAAGAACTGAGGGAGATACAGGATCACCGGAAGTACAGGTAGCTGTTCTTACCGCAAGAATCGAGGAGCTCACTGAGCATCTGAAAGTTCACCACAAAGATCATCACTCCAGAAGAGGTCTTCTGAAAATGGTTGGTCAGAGACGTGGTCTGCTTGACTACTTAAAGAAAACTGATATTGAAAGATACCGTGCTTTAATCGAGAAGTTAGGAATCAGAAAATAATCAGCTTGGAACAACGGGCGGGATACATTTTCCGCCCGTTTCTTTGCTTGTAAGATCAAAGACGCAAACGACATGGAGCCATTCTGAGCTGCATTGCATCCGTAAGAAGCTGCCAGTGGCAGGTTCTGGAGGTGCAGGAATTTTATCCGAGACCACTGAAAAACACATTGAAAAGCTGCATCCTGTCCGTATTCCGGTGTGCTTTTCAGTTGTTTCGGAAATTCTGCTCAGAAGAAAAAAGGAGATTATTTATGTACAAGAGTTTTTCTATGGAACTGGCAGGCAGAACCCTGACCGTAGACGTAGGCCGTGTAGCAAAACAGGCAAACGGCGCAGCATTTATGCATTATGGCGATACTGTAGTTCTTTCTACAGCAACCGCATCTGAGAAACCGCGTGACGGCATCGACTTCTTCCCATTAAGTGTTGAGTACGAAGAGAAGATGTACGCCGTTGGAAAAATCCCGGGCGGATTCAACAAAAGAGAAGGAAAAGCAAGCGAGCACGCAATTCTGACCAGCCGTGTCATTGACCGTCCGATGCGTCCGCTGTTCCCAAAAGATTACCGCAACGATGTTACATTAAACAACATGGTAATGTCCGTAGATCCGGAGTGTGATCCGGAAGTAGTCGCAATGCTGGGTTCCGCAATCGCAACCTGCATTTCCGATATCCCGTTTGACGGTCCGTGTGCCATGACTCAGATCGGTATGATCGACGGCGAGTTCATCGTAAACCCGACTCTCGCACAGAAAGCCGTATCCGACCTGAAACTGACCGTAGCTTCCACCAGAGAGAAAGTCATCATGATCGAAGCCGGAGCAAAAGAGATTCCGGAAGCAAAAATGATCGACGCCATCTACAAAGCACACGAAGTAAACCAGGAAATCATCAAATTCATCGACAGCATCGTAGCAGAGGTTGGAAAACCGAAACACGCTTATGAGAGCTGCGCTATTCCGGAAGAGCTGTTTGCAGCGATCAAAGAGATCGTTCCTCCGGCAGAGATGGAAGAGGCTGTTTTCAGCGATGATAAACAGACAAGAGAAGAAAACATCCGCGTCATCACCGAGAAACTCGAGGAGGCATTTGCCGACAACGAAGAGTGGCTGGCAGTATTAGGCGAGGCTGTTTACCAGTATCAGAAAAAGACCGTTCGTAAGATGATCTTAAAAGACCACAAACGTCCGGACGGCCGTGCGATCACAGAAATCCGTCCTCTGGCAGCAGAGGTTGACATTATCCCGCGTGTTCATGGTTCCGCTATGTTCACCCGTGGACAGACTCAGATCTGCAACGTAACAACACTGGCTCCGCTTTCCGAAGCACAGAAACTGGACGGACTGGATGAGTTCGAGACCTCCAAACGTTACATGCATCAGTACAACTTCCCATCCTACTCTGTAGGTGAGACAAAACCGTCCCGCGGACCGGGACGCCGTGAGATCGGCCATGGTGCTCTGGCAGAACGTGCCCTGGTTCCGGTACTTCCGACCGAGGAAGAGTTCCCGTACGCAATCCGTACCGTATCCGAGACCTTCGAGTCTAACGGTTCTACTTCCCAGGCAAGTATCTGTGCATCCACCATGTCTCTGATGGCTGCCGGTGTACCGATCAAAAAACCGGTTGCAGGTATCTCCTGCGGTCTGGTAACAGGCGAGACCGATGATGATTACCTCGTACTGACCGATATCCAGGGTCTCGAAGACTTCTTCGGCGACATGGACTTTAAGGTAGCTGGTACCCACGACGGAATCACTGCAATCCAGATGGATATCAAGATCCATGGACTGACCCGTCAGATCGTAGAAGAGGCGATTGCCAGAACGAAACAGGCAAGAGAGTACATCCTGACCGAGGTTATGGAGAAAGCGATCGCAGAGCCGCGTAAGACGGTCGGCGAGTTCGCTCCGAAGATCATCCAGATGATGATCGACCCGCAGAAGATCGGTGAAGTTGTCGGCCAGAGAGGAAAGACCATCAACGCCATCATCGATGAGACCGGCGTAAAGATCGACATCACAGACGACGGTGCAGTTTCCATCTGCGGAACCGAGCAGGCTATGATGGATCAGGCAAAGAAATATATCGAGATCATCGCAAGCGACTTTACCGAGGGACAGATCCTGACCGGAAAAGTTGTCAGCATCAAAGACTTCGGTGCTTTCCTTGAGTTCGCACCTGGAAAAGAAGGTCTGGTACACATCTCCAAGCTCGCAAAACAGCGTGTTGAGAAAGTAGAAGACGTTGTCAGCCTTGGCGATGTTGTAAAAGTAGTCTGCATGGGCAAAGATAAAATGGGCCGTGTAAGCTTCAGTATCAAGGATGTTCCGGCAGACGCGAAATAAATAGATCTGCCAGACGATAAAGAGCGGGGAACACAGAAAAAGGGATCTGCAAAACGGTTCGTTTTTCTGTGTTTTCTTATGTCCAATAGGAGTGAAAGCTATGAGATACCATAATATAACGAAAGACGATATGCTGAACGGAGACGGCCTGCGCGTCGTGCTCTGGGTCGCCGGATGCGGTCATCACTGCAAGGGATGTCAGAATCCGATTACCTGGGATCCAAATGGCGGCATCCCGTTTGATGACGCGGCAAAGGCAGAAATTTTTGAACAGCTGGACAAGGACTACATTTCCGGCATCACCTTCTCCGGCGGAGATCCGCTGTATGAGGCAAACCGGGCGGATGTGACGGCTCTGGCAAAAGAGATCAAGGAAAGATATCCGAAAAAAGATATCTGGGTTTACACCGGATATGAGTGGGAATCCGTCTGTGATCTGGAACTGATGGATTACACGGACGTGGTTGTGGACGGCCGCTTTATTCTTGCCCAGAGGGACGTTACCCTGGAATGGAAGGGCAGCCCGAATCAGAGAGTCATTGATGTGAAAAAGACGAGAGCACGCGGCGAAGTCGTACTGTTCGGCGAAAAGTAGTCACGCAAAAAGAAAAGGAGACGCTTTATGGAAACCATTAAAATTCAGTATTTAAACGATGAAATTGAGCGCCTGCGCTATATCGACGGAAAGTCCGACTGGATCGACCTGCGCGCGGCAGAAGAAGTAGAGTTAAAGGCCGGAGAATTCAAGCTGATCCACCTCGGCGTTGCCATGCAGCTGCCGGAGGGCTACGAGGCGCATATTGTGCCGAGAAGCAGCACCTTCAAGAACTTCGGTATTATCCAGACGAACCACTGCGGTATCATCGACGAGAGCTACTGCGGACCGAACGACTGGTTCTACATGCCGGCGTATGCCCTGCGCGACACCGTGATTCATGTGAATGACCGCATCTGCCAGTTCCGCATCGAGAAACACCAGCCGACCATCGGCTTTGAAGAAGTTGACCACTTAAACGGCGAGGACCGCGGCGGAATCGGAAGTACAGGAAAACAGTAAATCTGAGCTGTGAATTATTATAGAAAGACCCCGGAAACATCAGTGAAAACTGGCGTTTCCGGGGTCTTTTTTATTTTATCTGAACCGTATTATTCGTGATTTTGAATTTTTTAAAGCTGTTGATGAAGCTCGAAATCCTGCTGTACCCATACTGCTTCACATCAAAGCCCGGGAAGCGGCTCCGCAGAGCGTCGTGGATGATGCTCAGGTTGTCGATATGGCCGCCGTTGGAGCAGATCAGGTCGATGATGCATTTCTCAATCTGCTGGCGCGATACGGTGTTCTGACGCTCTTTCACGAGGTAATTGTGACCCGTCTTCAGCACCTCGATATCATTCATACTCTCCAAAAACGTAGAAAGCTTCGAATAGCCGTAATTTCGAACATCAAACTCCGAAAATTTCTTCTGTAAAATACTGCCGATCTCACTGAGCGTCGTATTCTTTCCGTGGTCATTATTTTCCGTCAGCACACGGGAAACCGTCCGCTCAATTTCTGCCTTGCTTGTAATGGAAGGGGTTTCGTCCTGAGAAGTGCCGTAGCGTGCTGGATTTTCCGAGACAGCGGTAATCGCAGGAGAGATATCATCCTCATTCTGGGAGATCACCTCAAGAATTTTAAAGGCATCACACGCCACACGGAACGACGATGGAGTCTTCTGCTCACCCATACCGAGCACGAACATTCCAGATTCGCGCAGCCGCTGTGCCAGCTTCGTAAAGTCGGAATCCGAGGAGACCAGGCAGAAGCCCTCCACATTTCCGGAATAGAGAATGTCCATCGCATCGATGATCATCGCGGAGTCAGTCGAGTTCTTTCCGTTCGTATTGCTGTACTGCTGGATCGGGTTGATCGAGTAGCGTAAGAGCTGCTCCTTCCAGCTTTTCTTCGAGATATCGGTCCAGTCCCCGTAGATTCTCTTGTAAGTAGCGACGCCCTGGTCCGAAACCTCGTCCAGGATATATTTGATGTATTTCGGGGAAACATTGTCCGCATCGATCAATACGGCAAACCGGCTGTCTTTCTGTTCCATAGATTCTGTCCTTTCTGCAGCTTGAATAGTTACGAAAATAGATACCTCTAGTTTAGTACATTTCAGCCCACAAATCAACCGGGAGTTTGAAATGACAAAAAAACTTGTCAAAACTATTGACAAATAAAGTTGTCAATAGTAGAGTAGTAGATGACAAGAAAAGTTGTCAAATAGAGAGCTCATCTAAAAAACGTGACAAGAAAGGAGATGCTGCGATGCCGCTGTACAATCAGTTAAAAGAGTACCGTTCGAAGCTCGGCATCAACCAGACCGACCTTGGGAAAATGGCGGGGGTATCGAGACAGACCATCAGCCTGATCGAGAGGGGAGATTATTCACCGTCGGTGACACTGGCGTTAAAACTTGCAAAAATCTGTGAAGTAAAAGTAGAAGATATTTTTCAATATGAGGAGGATGAATCATGAAAGAAAAACAGGGGAACAAACCAAATTCCTACGGAAAGTTGATGAAACGGATGCTGATTTATCTGGGAATCGGCGGAGTCTGCGGTTTTTTTGTCGGAATTTTTATGACGTTCGGAGTGAAAAATGGCATGAGTGATCTGAGCGATCTGGTCCGCCCGCTGGCACTGCCGATCATTGCGGTAATTTTCGTTGTAAGCATTGTCCTGATGGAATTTTACAGCCGGAAATTAAAGGATACGATGAAGCATCTCGAAGAAGCAGAGGATGAACAGTACGAAGTCTTAAGCTATGAAGAAGAGAAATACGGCGCGATGCTGATGAACTGCAATGTGATTTCGCAGGTCTGCGATTTCATCGTGCTGTCATTTACCTTTTCCCGTTCCTGGCTGGAGGAAGCATCGGGAAAAGAGATTGCTGGATTCCTGGCAGCCTGTGTTCTGTTTTGTATCAACTTCTTTCTCTATGGCTATTATCAGATGCGTTACGTGAAAATGGTTCAGGCGGCTCATCCGGAGAAGAGAGGAGATATGAACTCGAAAAACTTCCAGAAAGACTGGATGGCAAGCTGCGATGAGGCAGAAAAAGAGATGGTATACCAGAGTGCCTATAAGGCCTATACGGCGCTGGGTAAGATGCTTCAGATCCTGCTGTGTGCGACAATGCTCCTGCATCTGGTGTTCCATACCGGTATTCTCGCAGTCATTGTTGTAGGCGTCGTTTATCTGACGATGACACTCACGTATAATCGTTCCTGTGTAAGTCTGCAGAAAGCAAAACTGAATCTGTAATCCTGTAAATACAAAAAACTGCGTGGAATGCATTTCAGAATCGTGCATTCCGCGCAGTTTTGCGTTTGGTATGAAAAATGTCAGCTGATCGGAGCCGTCGGTGTCTTTGAATCATACTTTTTGTCGATATCCTTCATGACAAACAGATACGAAACACCGGTAAAGACAGCTGCCGTCACCCAGGCTGCCGGGTCACAGAAGCAGGCGAGCGGATAGCTGATGACTTTTATGGCAATCACAGCTACAATAAGGCGCGCAAAGAGTTCAGAAACACCGCCCATCATAGGCAGAAAGCCGTAGCCGCAACCCTGCATTGCATTTCGGAAAATAAAGATGGTGCAGAGCGGTACATAAAAAAGAGCACACATATAGGAATAAGTCTTTGCCCATGGCATCATGGCGGCCATATCGACATCACCCGAGAAGAAGAGGGAAAGACATGGCTTCAGAAGAAGGAAGACGAGAACAGCGGCTGCGATCGAATATGTGATGGAAGTCAGAAGTGCAGCGCGAACTCCCTTTTTAATCCGTGGAATATCGCCTTTTCCGAAATTTTGCCCGCTGTAGGTTGCCATCGTCTGTCCCATTGCGGAAAAGCCCTGTGTGACCAGATTCTGCAGCTTACAGGCCGCCGTGAAAGCGGCAACTGCCTCCGAGCCGAACAGGTTAATGGCAGCCTGCATAATCATTGTACCGGATGCGGTGATGGCAAACTGGAGTGCCATCGGAATGCCCATCGAGAGCTGATGGCGGGAATCTGCCGCATGAAGCTTCCAGTGGTGTTTTTCCGGCCACATATCCGGCATGGAGCGATAAATATAAAAAAGACAGAGCACAGCAGAAATTCCCTGGGAGAAAACGGTTGCATATCCGGCTCCCGCAACGCCCATTTTAAAATGAATGATGAGAAGCAGATCCAGAAGAACATTTAATACAGCCGAAAAAATCAGGAACATCAGCGGAGTCTGGCTGTTTCCTACTGCACGCAGATAGGAGGAAAGCAGATTGTAAAAAATCGTAGCGATCAGGCCACCGCAGATAATCATAATATAGGTATAAGCGTCCTGAAAAATATTTTCCGGTGTGTTCATGAGATGCAGCAACGGCCGCATGGAGATCATGCTGAAGAATGTCAGGACAACCGTGAAAAGGAGAGCCAGTAGAATGCCGTTTGCCACACTTCGCTTTACTCCGCTCGTATCCTTTGCACCGAACCGTTGCGATGTCAGAACCGTAAAGCCTGCTGTGATGCCCTGCGCAAATCAAAGCACCAGGAACATAATCGTTCCCGTAGAACCAACTGCAGCCAGTGCATCCGCTCCGACATATCGGCCAACGATAATCGTGTCTGCCATGTTGTAGAGCTGCTGGAAAATGTTTCCGATAATCAGCGGCAGCGTAAACTGCAGAATGACCGGAAGCGGACTTCCCTTTGTCATGTCTTTTTCCATGAGAAAACCTCCTCGAAATGATGGTAAAATAAGTTTTGTCTTCGCTTAAAACGAAAGTTATTTTATCACATTCTGAAGAGGTTGTCATACCCTTATTTTGACATTTTTTCTGCGAAATTTGACGAAGGGAAAAGTGAACGACTTGAATAGACAGTTATAAAAATTTTTCATATGCAGACTTTATTTTTTCCGCCATTTGCTGCAGCCTTTGCGCGCGTAGACCGAAAATACGAACTGCAAGATCACCGCAGGAAAGTATAGTTGCGCCGCCGTCAATTTCCGGATCGGAGGCAAGAAATTTCCGGATTTCATCCAGAAGGGTATTTGCGTGCTCCGATCGTGAGAGAAAGAGATTTACGTCTCGAGTCCCTGCGAGTGTGAATACGCACCGATTGGAAATAAAGCATCGTTGATCTGAAGAAGATAAAAATTAAGTTCGGACATAAAAAGTCTCCTGAAAATCATAAGATACGGAATGAGCCTGCCCGCGAAAAGAGGTCGGCCCATTCTTCCGAAGGTACGGACAAAAACCGCATCAGTGATGATGGTCGTGGATGGATGCGGAAATTCGCTGGTCAAAATCGAGCTTTTTCACCTCTTTTACTGCCGTGACGCCGTGAATCTTCTGCAGCATAATAAGCATGGGCTCGTTGTAGATTGTAATAAACGTATCGTCTTCGCCCCAGAACAGCGGTGCATGGCGGTTGCCGATCTCTGTTCCGTGATCGGTTGTCTTTTTATGTATTTTTTTGAAGGCCTCGTGCCATTCAATATCGACATATTCGACAGTTTTTCCGGAAAGATCAAAGTCCGGAAGTTTCCCCCAAATTTGTTCGCAAAGCATGAAAACACATCCTCCTTATCGAATTACCAGAGCTGAAGCAACATCATGACACCCGGGATCCACGCAGTGACGATGCCCTCAAAAACCTGAAGGCATGGCACAAATTTTCCGAGTTTCTTTCCGCAGATATCCTCTACGAAGGAAGTACCCCAAAGAATTGCCCAAAGATACCAGATTCCGGCCCAACGCAGATCCGGTGTAATACCAAGTGCGGCACTTCCGGTAAAGCCCTCGATGGTTCCGAAAATCACAGCATTGACGGCGACAAATGTGGAAAACCAGGCAAACGGAATCGGGCTTGCATTCAGAAACTTATTGACCGCAACAAAAAGGTACGTAAAGCAGAACAGCAGTCCCGTTCCGGCTGCATAGTAATTTCCCTGCACCAGATTTACAAAGTTGATGAAAAGGGAAAGCCCGCCGGTAAAAATATTCATTACAGCGGCCGAGCGTCCGTCCACATGATACAGGGCGCACATGCCGTTATTGATCAGTACAATTCCTACAAATAAAAGACACGCTCCAAGTATAATAAAATTCTCCTCGTATGGTTTTATATGATTAGGCGTTTGCGAAACGCCAAAAGCCGCATAAATACGGCATTTTTTTGTTGTTAA
>ERZ824488.2486-NODE-2486-length-16205-cov-3.700310_pt1 | contig 16205 bp, 15 predicted proteins | sample MGYA00519936_ERZ824488 | MGnify/ENA primary metagenome ERZ824488 (study PRJEB31778, sample SAMEA3449153) | human gut metagenome | biome: human gut; feature: human-associated habitat; material: faeces | place: United Kingdom | collected 2010/2012 ... | reverse complement strand
TAGAAGATTTATTCTTTGGACAAATTGACATAGGTTACACCTCCTTAAAATTCTTAAATACATCACGGATAACTGACATTCTAGGGTCGAGCCCCGTATCTTCACAGTTACAGGTACCTTTATTCAGGTTCTGACCACATACGTTGCAAATACCTTTACAGTCTTCGCTGCATAGAATTTTCGTCGGCCACCCTACCAATAACTCGTTGTAGACCAATTGTTCTACATCTAAGCTATATCCGTCAATATAGTTATTCTCGTCTAAATCTTCTGACTGATCATATGCATCTGACTCTGTATCAATCTTATGCTTGAAGTCAAGTGTCACCTTCACTTCTACATCTTCCAGACATCTGTCACATGGTGCAACTGATGTAATCTCAGCTTTACCAGTCACTTCCAACTTGCGGTCACCTGCATATTCTACAGACAATTCAAGTGGTGTCTTCTCTGTAATTGCATAATCTCCCATCTCAGACTTGAAACAAGTCATTTCAATCGGAACAGATTCATGTATTGCTTTATGCTGCTCAGACAGAACGTCGGATAGGTTTAATATCATAGTATCGTCTCCTATTCACACACTAGACTATTATATCATGTAAAATTATTTTGTCAACAGAAATTTACATTCTTTTAGTCATTTAGTCTTAAACTAATTTTGCTGTTTCACGAGCAATAGCTAACTCTTCGTTTGTAGGAAGGACAATTACTTTTACTTTTGATTCTGGTGTAGAAATTACGGTTGTCTCTCCGTGAACATTCTCATTCTTTTCTTCGTCGAGCTCTACGCCAAGATATCCAAGGTAATCACAGATGTCTTTTCTGAGGTCCGGAGCATTCTCTCCAACACCGGCTGTAAATGTGATTGCATCTACACCGTTCATTGCTGCTGTATAAGATCCGATATATTTTGCAACACGGTATTTGTAAGTATCCATTGCAAGCTGTGCTCTTTCGTTTCCGTCAGCAGCTGCCTGTCTTACATCACGGAAGTCAGAAGACACACCACTGATTCCAAGAAGTCCTGACTTTTTGTTCAGGATATTCAGCATCTCATCTACGCTGATATCTTCATGATTGCAGATGAACTGAAGAACTGCAGGATCAACATCTCCACTACGTGTTCCCATAACAAGTCCTTCCAAAGGAGTAAGTCCCATACTTGTGTCTACGCATTTTCCACCGATAGATGCGGAGATACTTGCACCATTACCAATGTGGCATACAATAACCTTTGCATCTTCTTTTCCAAGAAGTTTTACAGTTTCACCAGATACGAACATATGGCTTGTTCCGTGGAAACCATATCTTCTGATGCTGTATTTCTCATAATATTCATATGGGATTGCATACATAGCTGCTTTCTTTGGAATATTCATACCAAATGCTGTATCGAATACTGCTACATTCGGTTTGCCAGGCATTGCTTTTTCGCAAGCTTCAATACCGATCAGGTTTGCAGGGTTATGAAGAGGTCCGAGGTCGAAGCAGTCACGAACAACTTTCTTCACGTCTTCTGTTACAAGTGTTGCATCACTGTAAATAGTACCTGCATGCAGTACACGGTGTCCGATTGCTGTAATCTCATCCGCACTTTCGATCACACCATGCTCTTTATCCTGTAAAGCATCCAGTACTAACTGTACTGCTACACCATGATCTGGCATTGCCTGCTCTACAACATATTTATCTTTTCCTGTTGGTTTGTGTGTTAATACAGATCCATCGGCTCCGATTCTTTCACAGATACCTTTTGCAAGAACGCTCTCGTTCTCCATGTCGATCAACTGATATTTTAAAGATGAACTTCCGCAGTTCATTACTAATACTTTCATATTATTTCTCCTCTTACTTTATCTCTTACTGATTCTGGCACTGAACTGCTGTGATTGCAACAACACCTTCAATATCCTTAGCACTGCATCCTCTTGAAAGGTCGTTAACAGGTGCTGCGATTCCCTGTGTCATTGGTCCGTAAGCTTCTGCTTTTGCAAGACGCTGAACAAGTTTGTATCCAATGTTACCTGCATCAAGGTTAGGGAAGATCAGAGTATTGGCTTTTCCTGCAACCTGGCTTCCTGGTGCTTTAGCTGCTCCAACAGAAGGAACAAGTGCTGCATCAAGCTGCATCTCTCCGTCTAACATAAGATCTGGATTCTCAGCTTTTGCGATCTTAACAGCTTCCTGTACTTTTGTTACGTCATCGTGTTTTGCACTTCCCATTGTTGAGTAAGAAAGCATAGCAACTCTTGGATCAGCACCAACGAGCTGTTTGAAGCTTTCTGCTGAAGACTGAGCGATTGCTGCAAGCTCTTCGGATGTAGGATTCTGGTTCAGTCCGCAGTCAGCGAATACAAATGTTCCGTTCTCTCCCATGTCGCAGTCAGGTACTACCATAACAAAGAATGCAGATACAAGCTTTGTTCCTGGTTTTGTCTTCAGGATCTGAAGGCATGGACGAAGTGTGTCAGCTGTAGAGTGGCATGCTCCGGATACCATTCCGTCTGCATCTTTCATCTTAACCATCATTACACCATAATATAAGTAATTAGTAAGAAGAATCTCTCTTGCCTGCTCTTCTGTCATTCCTTTTTTCTTTCTCAGTTCAACAAGTGTTGCTACATATTCGTCTGTCTTCTCATATGTAGCAGGGTCTACGATTGTAGCTCCTGTGATGTCGAAATCCCCTTTATTCTTAGCGATCTCTTCTTCGCTTCCGATCAGGATCAGGTTAGCTGTTCCTTCTTTTAAAATTGCCTCTGCTGCCTCATAAGTTCTGATGTCTTCGCTCTCTGGAAGAACGATTGTTTTTTTACAACTTTTTGCTTTTGCTTTGATTTCATCTATAAATCCCATGATAAATAGACTCCTTTCCAAATATTTTTCTCAGTATTTTCATTATAATACAAAGAACCCCTGTGGACAAGGGTTCTTCCTGTAATCTTATGTCTCTTTTTGCGTACAATGTACAATATCCGTTATATTTTGCTTCTGATATATTACATTTTCACGACATTATAATTGAAAAACGTAACTTACGATCGCAAAATACACACTGATCGTACTGATATCAACCAATGTAGAAATCAAAGGCGTTGCCATGATCGCCGGATCCAGCCCAATCTTTTTCGCAACCAATGGCAATGTACATCCAACCACTTTCGCAATCAGTACGGTACATGCCATAGTAAGTCCAATGGTAAACGCCATGGTGGCATCTCCCTGGCCCATCAGCATAATTCGGATTCCATTCACTACCGATAAGATAATGCTGATACAGAATGCAATTCGGATCTCTTTCCAGATCACCTTAAACAGATCAGAAAATTCAATCTCTCCAACTGCCAGCCCACGAATCACCAGTGTCGAGCTCTGTGATCCACAGTTTCCACCGGTTCCGGTAAGCATCGGAACAAATCCCGCAAGCTGCGGCATCAGTGCCAGTGCATTTTCATAGCTGTTCATGATCATCTGTGTTACGGTTGCAGACAGCATCAAAAACAGCAGCCACGGAATACGACTCTTTACATGTTCAAATATCGATGTCCCGAAATACGAATCTTCATTCGGATTGACACCAGCCATGATACTGATATCTTCCGTTGTCTCCTCCTGTAATACCTGCATGGCATCATCAACCGTTACGATACCCACCATGCAATTTTCATGATCCACGATTGGCAGTGCGATCAGTCCATACTTGGTAATGGTATTTGCTACATCTTCCTGATCGTCTGTTGTACGTGCATACAGCATATTGGTATCCATGATCTCTTCTATTGTCTTGGATTCACTGCTTGTCAGCAATTCTTTTACATCAACCTGACCGATCAGATGGCGCTGTTCTGTAACATAACAGGTATAGATTGTCTCACGGTTCAGCCCAACCTGGCGGATCTTCAGAATCGATTCTGCAACCGTCATTTCTCTGCGAAGCGCAATATAATCTACATTCATCACGCTTCCGGCACTGTCTTCCGGATATTGTAACAGTTGATTGATCTGTTGACGCTTTTCTTCATCTGTAACCATCAGAAGTCTGTCCACTACATTGGCAGGCATCTCTTCCAACACATCAACGGTATCATCCAGATACATTTCCTCCATGATCTCTTCAAGCTCGGAATCCGTCAGTGCATTGATCAGGTCCTCTCGCGTATCACTGTTCATATAAGAAAATGTCTCTGCAGCTTCTTCTTTTGCAAGCAAACGGAATACCAGCACCATATGCTTCTGATCAAACTCTTCCAGAATCTCCGCAAGGTCTACAGGATACATATTTGTTTCCAGTTCTTCTTTCAGTTCTTTATATTCTCTCGCATCCAGCATGTCTTTGATACGTTCTTCAGTCAGCTCTTCTCTGTCTTCTACGTAATCAATATCATCCTCTTCTCGCTGTCCGTCCTCCAGGAACTGTTCCTCATTCATCTTCTCTTCCATAACAATATGCATCCTCCTTTCTTCGAATTTTGCTGGGTAAACATCCCATTTGCGTACCCCACTATTGTATAGTATAATCAATTCCAGAATGTTATACAAGGAGATTCTTATGAAAACTGTTGGACTTATCACAGAATACAATCCATTTCACAATGGACATCTTTATCATATAGAAAAAGCAAAAGAACTGACCGGTGCCGACCGGGTTATAGTCATCATGAGCGGCGACTATGTGCAACGTGGAACTCCCGCCGTTCTTTCCAAGCATTCAAGGGCACATATGGCCCTTTTAAACGGTGCATCTGTTGTGCTTGAACTTCCGGTCTGTTATTCCTGCGCAAGTGCAGAATTCTTTGCAAAGGGTGCAGTATCTGTCTTAGACGGTCTTGGCTGTATAGATGCGCTTTGTTTTGGGAGTGAATGTGGTAATCTGGAACATTTAACATCCATTGCACACCTTCTGTCTGCCGAACCAGAAACCTACCGTCACCATCTCCAGAGTTCATTAAAAAATGGCATGTCTTTTCCGGCAGCAAGATGTCACGCTCTCGAAAAAATGACTGGCGATGCCTATGCTTCACAGATTCTTTCTGATCCCAATAATATACTGGGAATTGAATATCTGAAAGCTCTTAAAAAACTGAACAGTCCGATTGTTCCCTTTACCTTAAAAAGAGAATTTTCCAGATATCATGACACAGAACTTCATGACTGCTCCAGTTCTGCTTCTGCAATCCGAAAAGTCTTGATGAATATTCCGGCATCCCCGTACCTGCCGAAAAACATATCCGCACAGCTAAGCGAGCAATTACCACCCGGTTCTTTATCTATTATACAGAATGAATGGAACTTTTCCTGTCCTGTGGAAGCAGATGATTTTTCACTGTTGTTAAAATACCGCCTGCTGAGCGAACCCCATGAATCTCTTTGCAAATACCAGGATGTATCTGAAGAGCTTTCCAACCGAATCATCCGGAACCGGAATCAGTTTCGCTCTTTCGGACAATTCTGCACCCTTTTAAAAACAAAAGAACTGACTTACAGCCGTATCAGCAGAAGTTTACTGCATATTCTGCTATCCATAACCACAGAAGATATGCATGCATACCAGGACAATTCCTGTTCATATGCGCGTATTCTTGGTTTCCGAAAAGAACATACCGATGTCTTACGCGCGATGAAAGATCATGCTTCCATACCGATCATTACCAAACTAGGCAAATCAGCATCTCTTTTGTCACCGGAAGCTTCACGTATGTTGAACCAGACTTCTTTTGCTTCCGACCTGTACGAAAGTGTTATCTCCGATAAATTCGGCATACCGTTCACAAGCGAACAGCAAAAGCAGATTATACGTGTATAGTACTTCGACATATGATATTTTCTACGTTTTCCTTTGCATACTTTTGTATACAAAAGCATGCGGCGTATGACGAAATATCTTCTTCCTGCGAATGGAAGCTGAACTTATTTCATCATGCGCCGCACATTTTATTATACATTACATGGATTTATTTTTAATTTTTGAAACTATGTACAGGAGCCGGAATTCTTCCTTTTCTATTTACAAATGCACTACAATCATATTCGTTAACAGGAATGATCGGAGCATATCCCAGCAGTCCGCCAAATTCGGCAGTCTCTCCTACATCTTTTCCGATAACCGGGATCAGACGTACAGCTGTTGTCTTCTGATTCACCATACCGATTGCCATCTCATCTGCAATAATTCCCGAAATAGTTGAAGCTGTTGTCTTACCTGGAATTGCAATCATGTCAAGTCCTACCGAACATACACATGTCATTGCTTCGAGTTTTTCGATCGTAAGAGCACCCATCTCTACTGCATCGATCATGCCTTTATCTTCACTGACAGGAATGAACGCACCACTTAAGCCGCCTACATAAGATGAAGCCATGACGCCGCCTTTTTTCACCTGATCATTCAGCATAGCAAGTGCCGCTGTTGTTCCCGGTGCTCCAACACGCTCCAGACCAATTTCTTCCAGGATCTCAGCCACACTGTCTCCTACTGCCGGAGTCGGTGCCAGTGACAGATCGATGATTCCGAACGGAATGCCAAGTCTCTTCGATGCCTCTCCCGCAACAAGCTGTCCCACACGAGTTACCTTAAAAGCAGTCTTTTTGATTGTTTCGCATAATTCTTCAAAGCCTTTGCCACGTACCTGTTCAATTGCATGTTTTACAACTCCCGGTCCACTGACACCTACATTGATCACTGCATCTCCTTCTGTCACACCGAGGAACGCTCCCGCCATAAACGGATTATCATCCGGTGCATTACAGAATACCACAAGTTTTGCACATCCCAGAGAATCATTTTCTTTTGTTGCTTCTGCTGTTTCCTTAACAATCTCACCACACAGACGCACCGCATCCATATTGATTCCCGTCTTTGTAGAACCTACGTTGATGGAACTGCAGATTCGATCCGTACATGCAAGTGCCTGTGGTACAGAACGGATCAGATTCTCATCACTCTTTGTCATAGACTTTGACACCAGTGCCGAATATCCGCCGATAAAATTCACTCCGACTTCTTTTGCCGCTTTGTCCAATGTCTTTGCAATTGTCACAAAGTCTTCCGGACTCTTACATGCAGCACCGCCAATCAGCGCCACTGGTGTAATAGAAATTCGTTTGTTTACAATCGGAATACCGAATTCCTGTTCAATCTCTTCTCCGGTCTTTACAAGATCTTTTGCAACCGTAGTAATCTTGTTGTAAATATTTTCATTTAATTTATTAAGGTCTGCATCTATGCAATCCAACAGGCTGATTCCGAGAGTGATCGTACGTACATCCAGATTTTCCTCAGCAATCATCTGATTTGTCTCATATACTTCATATCTGTTTATCATGTATTTTTTCCTGCCTTTCAGTGATTTTACTTATAATCTGTGCATTTTTTCAAATATTTCTTCTCTCTGGCAGTGAATAGCAACACCAATAGAAATTCCGATCTCTTCCAGTTCTTTTGAAACTACGGCTACTTCTTTACTGCAATTTGTCACGTCAACAATCATCATCATGTTAAAGTATCCATCCACGATGGTCTGCGAAATATCAAGGATATTAATGTTAGTTCCTGCAAGATATTCACATACTTTTGCAATAATACCTACGGTGTCTTTTCCTACAACTGTAATTACACATTTCTTCATGATTTGTTTTCCTCCTGTTGTCTTCACATCGTTTCTTACATTTTTGCTTCATTCTTATAATGTAATGATATCAGATACCTGATCTCGTTTGGCTACCATCATCGGAATATCATCTCCTTTATAAGGATTGTCACCGATACTGATCTCCAGTTTGACCGTTTCGTATGCCAGTTCTTCGTAATTGTTCTCTTTACTCAGATGTCCCAGAACTACATATTGCAGGTCATCATGTAATATATCGCAAAGAAGCTTTCCAGACAGTTCATTGGAAAGATGTCCCTTGTCGCCCATTACCCTTCGTTTCAATGGATATGGGTAAGGTCCTACTTCCAACATATGTATGTCATGGTTTGCTTCCAGAACGACCGCATTCAGATCGCTCAGATGTTCTACGGTATAATCATCATATACCCCGAGATCCGTTGCAACTGCAACAGATTTTTTTCCATTTTCAATTCTGTAACCAGACGGTTCATTTGCATCATGGGAAATTGCAAACGGATCTATATTCAATGTGCCAAGTGAAAATGGATGATCTATTTCTATCTCATGTAAAAGGCCTTCCGGAAGTTTTCCGAGACTTTTACAATTCCTGATTCCTTCAATGGTTCCGGGCGTTGCATAGATTGGAATCTCATACTTTCTGCTGAACACACCAAGTCCCTGAATATGATCTACATGTTCGTGTGTGATCAGTATTCCCTCCAGCTCATCCCCTTTTATCTCCAACTTTGATAATCCTTCTTCGATTCTTTTCTTGCTGATTCCTGTATCGACCAGAAGATGTGTCTGATCATCTCCTACATAAATACAATTTCCACTGCTTCCACTCGCAATGCTGCATAATCTCATACTAAATAATATCTGCCTTTCCTATAAATCTTCCACGATCTTATTCAGCTGGATCTTTGTCTCTTCAAACTGTCCGCTGTTATCGATCACCCGGTCACAATGACGCATGAACAGATCTTTCGGAAGCTGTGCTTCAAAAATCTGATCGACCTTGCTGTCTTCATATCCTCTTGCGTATTTTAAACGTTTTCTTCTGATGGAATCCTCTACATACACATACCAGAGTTCATCACAAATGTCCTCATAATGATCTTCTATCAGAAGTGCGCCTTCTATCAGCATCAGATTCGTATTCTTGCGTTCTTCTCTTGTGATCTTTTTCTGAATCTCTTCTTTTACCCTCGGATGTACAATTCCATTTAACACAGAAAGTTCAACTCTGTCGGCAAATACAATGTCAGAAAGCTTCGCACGATCCAGTTCACCTTTTTCATCCAGGATTTCATTCCCGAAATGAGCCACAATTTCATCAAAGCATTCTGTTCCTTTTTTCTGTAGTTTCTTTCCTACTTCATCCGCCATACAAATAGTCGCACCATACTTATTATTCAGATATTCCAGAATCTGTGTCTTTCCTGCGCCTACTCCTCCGGTAATTCCTATAATCTTCATCTTTCACACCTCTTATTTTGCTTCGTACCAGTTATCTCCTGTATGCATATCTATCTCAAGCGGTACTTTTAATTCTGCCGCATGTTCCATTTCTTCTTTCAAGATATTCTGAACCTCATCCAGCTCCGGCTCATACGCCTCGATCAAAAGTTCATCATGTACCTGTAATACAAGTCTTGATTTCATCTTCTGGTCTTTCAGTCTCTGATTCACCCGGATCATTGCAATCTTGATGATATCAGCTGCTGCTCCCTGAATCGGTGAATTCATTGCCACACGCTCACCGAACGAACGCTGCATGAAGTTGCTGGAAGAAAGCTCTGGTACCGGTCTGCGTCTTCCAAAGAGCGTCACCACATAACCTTCTTCTTTGGCATGCGTTACTGCATGATCCAGAAATGTCTTAATTCCCGGATAGGTTGCAAAATAATCATCAATATATTTTGCAGCTTCTTTACGTGTAATACTTAAATCCTGGCTTAATCCGAACGAACTGATTCCGTACACGATACCAAAATTTACAGCCTTTGCATTTCGCCTCTGCTGAGGAGTTACTTCATCAAACGGTATATGAAATACCTGTGATGCCGTAATCCGATGGATATCACTCTGTTCCTTGTATGCCTGGATCAGATGCTCATCTCCTGAGCAATGTGCCAGAACACGAAGTTCAATCTGCGAATAATCGGCATCCACAAATCGATATCCTTCTTCTGGAATAAATACTTTACGGATCAGACGTCCAAGTTCCATCCTTACCGGAATATTCTGAAGATTCGGTTCGGTACTGCTGATTCTTCCGGTCGCCGTAATCGTCTGGTTAAATTTTCCATGAATCCGCCCATCATCCTGAATATAATTCGCCAGCCCGTCTGCATATGTGGACTTGAGTTTGGTATATTGACGATATTCCAGAATCTTTGCGACTACCGGATGTTCCGGTGCAAGCTTTTCCAGTACATCTGCCGCAGTCGAATAACCTGTCTTTGTCTTGCGCCCACCCGGGAGCTTCATATTTTCAAACAGTACAACTCCAAGCTGCTTTGGTGAATTAATATTAAATGTCTCACCTGCTTCTTCGTAAATTTCTTTTTCCAGTTCGGCAATTTTACCCGCGAGTTGATCGCCATACTGTTTCAAAGCATCCGCTTCTACACGGATTCCATTTTGTTCCATATCAAACAATGTGAATACCAACGGCATCTCAATATCCCGGAACAACGTATCCATCTTTGTATCCCGTAATTTCTGCCGCAGAACCTCTACCGACGCATAATTTACATAAGACTCATAGCAGGCTTTCATATCCTGATCGATCTTTTCATCAATCATCAGACCCAGATGTTCTCTTGCAACATCTTCCCATGTATAATTATTTTTAAGTGGATTCAAAAGATATGCAGCCACACTAACATCAAAGCAGTTTGCCTGATTCCGGATTGTTACCTGTTCCATAGACTCTTTTAAATGGAACATTGCATACGTTTCTGCCTTCTCAGCCACATCCGCAAGTTTTTTCAGTAACCATTCTCCGGTTATGTCTTTTTCAACTTTGATACAATAACTTTCCTCTTTTGAAAAGCACAGTCCGATACCTCCAAGTCCGGCCTGATCTGCAAACAACGGTAATACATTTTCCAGATCTTTGAAGATTACGGCGCCTATTGTACTTGCTTCTTCCGCCTGTACAAAGACTTTCTCCGCTTCTGATTTGGAAGTAATGATCTTAAATCCGTCCTCGACCTTGTTGGCCGGTGCCGAAACATCGAATCTGGAAAGAAGATTTTTAAATTCCAGTTTCTGGAAAAAGATATATGCTTCTTCCGTATATAGATTACCGAGCTTTGCTTCGGATAGTTCATACGGGAAATCAGCCTTTACATTGATCGTTGCCAGCTCTTTACTGAGCATCGCAAGATCCCAGTGTTCACTTAAAGCCTTGGATGCTCTTGGCGGTTTCAGCTCATCCACATGTTCATGCGCTTCTTCAATCGAATGATACTGTGTAATAATCTTTGTCGCTGTCTTCTCCCCGATGCTTGGAACTCCTGGAATATTATCTGCCGTATCTCCCATCAGTGCCTTCAGATCAATAAATTCTTTTGGCGTCACCTGATAACGTTCTTCAACATCTTTAGCGTAGTAATCTTCAATTTCTGTCTTGCCCTGCTTAGTCTTCGGAATTCGGATTTTTACATGCTCTGTCGCAAGCTGCAGCAGATCGCGGTCTCCGGAAATAACGGTAACTTCCATACCCTCATTCTCACATCGATTGGATAATGTTCCAATCAGATCATCTGCTTCCAGGCCGGCACATTCAATCGTCTTAACCCCCATTGCGTGAAGCACTTCTTTGATCACCGGAACCTGCTGCCTTAACTCATCAGCCATCGGCTTTCTTGTTCCTTTATATTCTGCATACATCTTGTGTCTGAAAGTCGGGGCGTGAACATCGAATGCCACCGTCAGATATTCTGGTTTTTCTTCTTCCAGAAGTTTAAACATAATCGTTAGAAATCCATATATTGCATTTGTATGAAGGCCCTCCGCATTCGTCAGATCCGGCAGCCCGTAAAAAGCCCGGTTAAGAATACTGTGGCCGTCAATCAGAACAATTTTACTGCTCATTTTGTCTCTCCACCTAAATAGTTCATTTCTTATAAAATCACTATCTTACTATACACCAATTTGTGCCTTTTTAAAAGGTTAATTTTTCTCACTGATTTTCTTTCTACGGTTTCTTTTCATTTTTAGAAAAAGGGGATTGACAGACATTACATTTATAGTTATAATTTATTTTGTTGTGTAAGCAACATATATGCGGATATGGCGGAATGGCAGACGCACAAGACTCAAAATCTTGCGGAGGTGACTTCGTGTGGGTTCAAGTCCCACTATCCGCATTCAAAAAACCCAGTAAAATCAAGGGGTTTAGCGATTAGAGACATTTACTATTCTTACTATTTTTGTTACTATGGTTTCGTAAGAAGTAAATGTTTCTTTTTTTTATACTCTTCCGGCACATTCCATGAATTTGCTCTTTTCTTCCATGGAACTCACATCGTATGTATAATTTTCTTCATTTACTTTTTCCGTATGACCCAACAAAGACGCTGCTACTGTTCCAGATACACCGGCACATTTCATATTAGAATTCAATGTTCTTCTGATAGCATGGATACTTTTCTTGTTATGGAATTCTGCTGTTGTCGTGTTATTAACTGCACAGTCTGATATTCTTGAAGCATACACTCTTCCCCTGTCATCTTGAAAAACATACTCGCCTAACCAGCCATTCTTAAATTCAAACTCTTTTACTTTTCTTAATACCCTTGCCATATCATCTGTCAATGGAATAACTCTGATTTTATCATTTTTCGTAGAAGAAATATAACGTTCCTTTTTCAAACGGCTATTCTTTTCTGAACGACAGATTCTTATTGTTCGATGTTCATAGTTGATATCTTCCCATTTCAACGCTGCAAGTTCACCTACTCGCATTCCTGTATATAGCGAAAGCTCTACAGCCATACTTGCTACATTGGAACTATCATTCAGGATTACCTTATGCTGATTTCTTATATGAAACTAATCAAAAAGATCTATATGCCTTTCTTCGTGATATCATGCAAACATTAGATTCATTTAGCAATGAAGGCCTTGATTCCATAGACTCAAAAAAACAAAATTATTATTATTCCAAGTTAGAAGCACAAATTTCTAAATATATTCATAAAACATTTATGAACATATTTACTAATCGTGTAGAGCTTCTTCCGCCAGATGAAATAGAATTCTAAATATTAAAAATTCCCTCCGGCACAATAACCGGAGGGTTTCTTATTATCTTATGCTTTATGATCGAACGTGTTTCTTCTTATTATATATTACATTATAGAACTCTTCTCTTTATAATACTGACAATGGCTTGATCCTCCGCAACGTGAAGTATAATACGGAGATTTTACACACCTACACGTAGCGCTTCTCTTATCATATTCAATACATCTGCTTTTATGTCTCTTCCTATCCCCTTCTGCCATATGTAAATATTCTACATGAGACGGTGTTCCCATATTTCGAGACAAACTAGCATTAACAGGATCTGATTGGACAACATACGTATCTTTCCTAAATCTATAATCATCTGAATTTTTATTATTCTTATTATTGCCGGTAATTACCGATGTGCGATTACCATTGGACGAGGCAGATGCTTGTGTTCGATAATGATTAACTGTTCCTTTTTTTACAGTATTTTTTGAATCAGTATTCTTAACAGGTACTTTTTTGCCGGATTTACTTTCGCTACTCTTTTCAATGCACATCTCTGTTTCCTGGATCTTCTTTTTCAAATCTTTTAGTTCTTGAATTCTTGTATAGTATTCCCCGATTTTAGCAAAATCTCTTTTATCTACTTTTTCCATCTTCTTCTCAAGTATTGATTGAGTATTATCTATATGATTATGCAAACTTTTTAAATCGGGCAAAAACTCATTCGCATGAACTGGTGTTTCTTTAATTATAAAATCTATAAGTTCTTTCATCTTCTTCCGCTCCCCAACTAAAAGTATGAAATAAGCGTAACACATATATGTTATACGGACAAGATTATTCATCTGTATTGTTATAAGATATTTCGTTACAACACCCGTATCCAGCAATTCTTCCAATTCTGGTATCATTTCAGAAAGTATTTTGTAATTTTGAAGAGTATCAACCGATATACCCATTTGTGCTGCTAAATCGGATTGAGTCTTTTTCAGTTCCGAAGAATTCGGTTCTGATTTTCTATCCCCTCCATTTTGAATTCCGTACAGCCTTTCCAATTATTCAAAAACTGAAAACATTTCCCTATCATCCCTTTAATATTAGAAAAGTTTTAACGAAAATTACTCAATCAATTCATCACTTAACTGTATAATCATATCCATAGATAAGATTGCTTTTAGAGCTAATAACCTGTTTCCATAATTATATTGTTCTCCGTGACATATCTTATTTCTTCCTGGATCCTTTGCAAAATGTGTCATCTTCTTATTAGATGAATACACAAAATAAACCAAATAATTTGCACATCTATACCAATTAAACAATCCGGATTTCTGCAAGTCCATCATTACTACAGCCTTCATTTTTTCAGAATTAATTTTTGATATATTATATATTTCTGTTAGCATTTCTGTTTCGTATTCTTCTACTTTTGGATCAATATTAGCCAATTCATATAGTCGTGTAATAACTCCTCCTATTTGACACATCAATGTACTTGTTGACGCTGCATAATACCCCAATTTATATACTTCTACCGCCTCCTTGAGTATTTCTTTACGCTCCTCTTCTATCCATTTTTGCTCTATCCAGTAATCCAGAATATTATCAATTTGTTCGTTATCATAATAGTTTAACATAGCTTCTTCAAGATTATTTTTCAGCTTATCTTTACTCGAATTTTTAACTATTTTCAAAATGTTTTCTTGTAGCGGAGTATCCGTTTCAAGAAATATTGGTAAAGCATTTTCTTCCGCAATATTCAAAAACCTCCCCCTGTTTCTTGCTTCTTGACTTATATTAATCTCTGGTATCGTATAGGAAGCAATACTATCTACAATTTTTTCTAATGAATTGTGAATGCTTTCGCCAATAGAACTAATAATATTTACCCCTGATACCAAGTCACTAATGGAAGACATAATGCTTTTATTTAACTCTTCCATCGTTTCTTGCATTCGAGATATTGATTCCTGTATCATTTCAGAAGTTGGAAAATCCATTATTCTTTTTGCTTTAATTATCTTTGGTGTTTCCTTAACTGTATGTAAATTACAAATGTTCTTTATAATAATCTTTTGATATTTTACATTAGTATTAATTTTAATTGTCAATTCTCTATCATCCATAAAAATCACTCCGTCTTACACTCGTACATACGTTCTATTTTTTATTATATCATATACTACTATGAATAAGAAGCGGTAATTTTCTAATTTATTTGTTCTAATTGAATATCAAATATTCGCACTCTTACGGTTATGAAATAACGTCTTTGATTACTCCTCTTCTGCCATACGTTCAGCAATTTCTTTCATTATATAGGTGTTTGACTTAAATTTTTCCCCAAGTTTTTTGACATCTACAATCCAATCATGTAATACATATAAGTATTCACTTATAAAGCCACTTTCTATATCTAACCTTAAAACATTTCTTATTAAATATAACCTTACGACACAATATAAAATTTCAAAATATATTAACATCATCGTTCCATCTCCTATTTTTTTGATTTTATCTTTATCATCTTCTTTCCACATATGCGAGTACCAATTTCTTGTATCTTTTATTGTTTGTAAAAATGTATATTCATTACACTCAAGAAGTTTTAATATATCTGCATTATAAATATTATCTGCTTGAATAAAAGGATCTGTAACAACACTTGCGTGAATAAAATATTGTCCCAAACTTCTTCCTTTTTCAACATTGTATTTTTCTTTTAATTCTATATTTATCTCACTTCTCTTTTCTCGCTCAATATCTACAACCCCCTCAACAACATGTGTCATCAGTGTAAGTCGATGTGCTGGCATAACAACCTTATATTTTGATGATACCAAATACTGCATAGAATAGAATGGAATTTGTAACACATCATTTTTGAATGCCTTATTATAAGCGAACATGACTTTCTGAATCTGTTTTGCCGAAAGAACAGATTTTAATTCTTCTGTCAACTGCTCTCTTATCTGTTGCCGTATCTGTTCTGACTGGATATCTTTATTAGTGATCTGCATTGTTTCTATCCTCTCTTGTCATCCTGAGTTCTATGAATATCTTCAATACTGTAAAGAACATATATATTGCGAATGGAATTCCAATAAACAAAAGACTTATGATTTTGTTGTCAATCAAGATGGATGTAACCATTCCAGATACCCACAAGATCATGCTGATATAAAATCCATAAGTTACTATTTTTAACCACCGCATATCAATTCATCCTCTTTAAAATGTTCTTCTATTTCTTCCATCGTGAGAAACAATTCTTTTTCAGGGACGACTTCTCCATCTACACGATATCTAATATTTATATCCTTGTCTGATACAGTAACA
>ERZ824488.2478-NODE-2478-length-16256-cov-4.226900_pt1 | contig 16256 bp, 15 predicted proteins | sample MGYA00519936_ERZ824488 | MGnify/ENA primary metagenome ERZ824488 (study PRJEB31778, sample SAMEA3449153) | human gut metagenome | biome: human gut; feature: human-associated habitat; material: faeces | place: United Kingdom | collected 2010/2012 ... | reverse complement strand
TACGTGGGTATCTGCGATCATTAGTGTCGACCTCTTCGTGAGGTCGTGAGTTGAAACAAAAAGGACAACGAACGTTATTTTTTGGTGGTATGTCGACCTCTTCGTGAGGTCGTGAGTTGAAACATTGCAAGTTCGCTAAAAGATAATAAGATCTTAGTCGACCTCTTCGTGAGGTCGTGAGTTGAAACATTTCTGTTATTCAAGCATATGAAGAAACCGTGATAGTCGACCTCTTCGTGAGGTCGTGAGTTGAAACTGAAGAATAAGAGGACGTTCTTAAAAAATCTGTGTCGACCTCTTCGTGAGGTCGTGAGTTGAGACAAAAGAAGATAAACGCGAGAATGCGAAATTAGCAGTCGACCTCTTCGTGAGGTCGTGAGTTGAAACGGCAAAAGATCATGGATACATTGCGCGATTGCCAGGTCGACCTCTTCGTGAGGTCGTGAGTTGAAACATCGACAACTTGAGTCTGGAAGACGTACAAAACGTCGACCTCTTCGTGAGGTCGTGAGTTGAAACAATGGCAGATGGCCATTTTACGAACAAAGAAAAGAGTCGACCTCTTCGTGAGGTCGTGAGTTGAAACGTCCAAGTGATTATGGGTATCTTCATCATTATTGTCGACCTCTTCGTGAGGTCGTGAGTTGAAACAATTGCATTGATTGCCTAAAGCTCTATGCCACAAGTCGACCTCTTCGTGAGGTCGTGAGTTGAAACATCCTCCACTAAAGAATCTGTGGAATCTCTGCAAAGTCGACCTCTTCGTGAGGTCGTGAGTTGAAACGTCAACGAAGCAAACCTCTATAAGACCATCTTCCGTCGACCTCTTCGTGAGGTCGTGAGTTGAAATTCACTCCGTTCAGAATTGTGCTTGCATTGCTCTTCGTCGACCTCCTTGTGAGGTCGTGAGTTGAAATAATCAGAAGGCCTGTCTCTGGATCATGCGGCACGGTCGACCTCCTTGCGAGGTCGTGAGTTGAAATATCCAGCTCATGCTCAGTGGTCTCCATTTGCCACGTCGACCTCCTTGCGAGGTCGTGAGTTGAAATACTTGTACATACTTTCTATTGTATTGTGGTGGATAATGTCGACCTCCTCGTGAGGTCGTGAGTTGAAATGCAGGTGTAGCGCCAGTGCAGACATGGCTTCCGGTCGACCTCCTCGTGAGGTCGTGAGTTGAAATATATGAGCCAGATGGCATACGTTCTGTAAGAATGTCGACCTCCTTGCGAGGTCGTGAGTTGAAATAATAGCAGACCTGCTCGTCTCGGACAATAGCTAATGTCGACCTCCTCGCGAGGTCGTGAGTTGAAAGACTTGATTTTCCAATTTTTTCTAAACGTCACTCTGGTCGACCTCCTTGTGAGGTCGTGAGTTGAAATATCAAAGCAAATCGTACATACTACGGCTTGTTTGTCGACCTCTTCGCGAGGTCGTGAGTTGAAATGACAAGCTTGCAGCAGAGCTGCGAGTAATCAAGGTCGACCTCCTCGCGAGGTCGTGAGTTGAAATGGCAAAGAGGCTATGGTTGGTATGTTTGCTATTGCCAACTTTTTCAATTAGCCATCAGGTGCCTGTTACCGGAAAAACGGAGGCGTGAATTGAAATATTGTTGAGAGGAATATTTCCTTCGGCATGAATGCACTCGTCGAAGTGTTGTCTATTAAATAATCGTTACAGTTCGCGGCTAAGTTAATACGTAAATCTAACCCGAAGGTGAATGGCTTTCACGAGGCGGACACTTGAAGCAGGTCTTTCAAAGTAATGTATAATAAGAAGGAACATAACAGGAGCCTGCGGAGTTTGGTCCGGCGACGAAACCATTACACCGAAGGGATTTCGTAACCTAACTTCGTGAACAACAATCTAACATTAAGAGTTTTGAAAGAAAGAGGGGGTTGACAAGCCCCCTTTTTCTATGGTATTGTAAAAAAGTGAAAAAAATGCAATGACAAGGAATAGTAAGCAGGGGAGAGCTTCAGAGAGCTGCCGGTAGGTGAAAGGCAGCAGCTTATAACTGCCGAACTGACCTTAGAGCACCGGCAGGGAAACGTCATTATATAAAGACGGAGTAGTTGGCGGCGGGTATTCCCGTTATAGAAGATCGAGGGCAAGGCAGATGGCTGCCTTGAAATAGAGTGGTACCGCGAAGTCTTTTCGTCTCTATACAAAGAGAAAGAAAGGGCTCTTTTTTTTCATAAGAAGAGACCCGGAAAGGAAACACAAAACACAATGAACAAGAATTACGATCCAAAAGAAATTGAATCAAAATGGCAGAAGGTCTGGATGGATGAGAAGGCATTTGCCGCAACAGATGACTACACCAAGCCAAAGTATTATGCGCTGGTTGAGTTCCCATATCCGTCAGGACAGGGACTTCATGTAGGTCATCCGCGTCCATACACAGCACTTGATATTGTTGCCAGAAAGAGAAGATTACAGGGCTACAATGTACTGTATCCAATGGGATGGGATGCATTTGGTCTTCCGACAGAAAACTACGCAATTAAGAATCATATTCACCCGAAGATCGTTACAAAGAATAATGTAGCGCGTTTCAAAAATCAGCTGCAGTCTTTAGGTTATTCCTTCGATTGGGACAGAGAGATTAACACAACTGATCCGAATTACTATCACTGGACACAGTGGATCTTCTTAAAGCTGTACAAAGCAGGCTTGGCATATAAGTCAGAGATGCCTGTTAACTGGTGTACTTCCTGTAAGGTAGGTCTTGCAAACGAGGAGGTTGTAAACGGTGTATGTGAGCGCTGCGGAAGCCCTGTTGTTCGTAAGATGAAGAGCCAGTGGATGTTAAAGATTACCGAATATGCAGATAAGCTGATCGATGGTCTTGACAGCGTTGATTATGTTGAGAAGGTAAAGGTTTCTCAGAGAAACTGGATTGGCCGTTCAAATGGTGCAGAGGTTGATTTCTCAATCGCTGGTGCAGATGATAAGCTTCGCATCTATACAACACGCCCGGATACTTTATTTGGTGTAACATACATGGTAGTATCCCCGGAGCATCCATATCTTGATAAGTATAAGGATCAGATTTCCAACTGGGATGAGATTGTTGCATACCGTGAGGAAGCAGCAAAGAAGTCTGACTTCGAGCGTTCTGAGCTGGCAAAGGATAAGACCGGTGTTGAGATCAAGGGCTTAAAGGCAGTTAATCCGGTAAATAAAAAAGAAATCCCGATCTGGGTTTCTGATTATGTACTGATGAGCTATGGTACTGGTGCAATCATGGCAGTTCCGGCTCATGATGAGAGAGACTGGGCATTTGCAAAGAAGTTTAACCTTCCAATCGTTGAGGTTGTAGCAGGCGGAGATGTTCAGAATGCTGCATTTACTGATGTTCAGACAGGAACACTTGTAAACTCAGGATTCCTTGATGGACTTGAGGTTGCTGATGCAAAGAAGAAGATCATTGAGTATCTTGAAGAGAATAAGATTGGTACACCAAAGAAAAACTATAAGTTAAGAGACTGGGTATTCTCAAGACAGCGTTATTGGGGTGAGCCGATCCCGATCGTAAAGTGCGAAAAGTGTGGATATGTTCCGTTATCAGAGGATGAGCTGCCGCTGGAGCTTCCAGATGTAGAAAGCTATATGCCGACTGATAATGGTGAATCTCCATTAGCTGCTATGACTGATTGGGTTAATACAACATGTCCGTGCTGCGGCGGTCCGGCAAAGAGAGAGACTGATACTATGCCTCAGTGGGCAGGTTCATCATGGTATTTCTTACGCTATACTGATCCGCACAATAACGATGCACTGGCAAGCAAGGAAGCTATGAAGTATTGGCTGCCGGTAGACTGGTACAATGGCGGTATGGAGCATACTACACTTCATCTTCTGTATTCTCGTTTCTGGCATCGTTTCCTGTATGATCAGGGTGTTGTTCCGTGTCCGGAACCGTATCAGAAGAGAACTTCTCACGGAATGATTCTTGGTGAGAACGGTGAGAAGATGTCTAAGTCACGTGGAAATGTTATCAACCCGGATGATATTGTAAACGAGTTTGGTGCAGATACACTTCGTACTTATGAGATGTTTATCGGTGCATTTGAACTTGCAGCAAGCTGGAGCAATGAGGGCGTAAAGGGATGCCGTCGTTTCTTAGAGCGTGTATGGAAGCTGCAGGATATGCTGACTGATGAGGAAGGTTTCTCTAAGGATATGGAAACTAAGATGCATCAGACTATGAAGAAGGTTTCCTCAGACTTTGAGACCTTAAAGTATAACACAGCAATCGCTGCAATGATGGCACTTTTAAATGATTTCTACAAGAAGGGCAGCATCACAAAGGGCGAGTTAAAGACATTTTTGATTCTGTTAAATCCAGTAGCACCTCACATCACAGAAGAAATGTGGGCAGACTGCGGTTTTGGCGGACGTCTGTATCAGCAGGCTTGGCCAGAGTATGATGAGGCAAAGACTGTTGAAAATACAGTAGAGATTGCCGTTCAGATTAACGGAAAGACAAAGGGTACTGTTTCTATCGCAAGAGATTGTGATAAGGATACTGCTATTGCAGCAGGAAAAGAAGTAATCAAGGATAAGCTGACTGGAAATATTATCAAAGAGATTTATGTTCCAGGAAGAATTATCAATATCGTTATGAAATAATGTGAAATAAAGCCGCAGCATACAGTCGCATAATGCGGCAGTGCTGCGGCTTTGACAATTTTTGAAACGAGTATTGTGATTTTCAGGTCTATACGCAGAATGCAATTTTGTATGGTTCTGAGTATTTACCAGATTTCGGAAAAGAGGTTTCTATGAAGATTTGCAAAAGGATAAAAGCAACAGTTTTGTCATTGTGTCTGATAATTGGTATGTGTGCAGCTTCACTTCCACAGACTGTTCGTGCTGAGTATGGCGATAGTGCATATGCGTTCATGAAGCAGCTGCAGTCTAATTATCCATATCGTCAGGTCAATTCATCAAACGGAATGCTGTCAGGAGCTGAGGAATGGTTAAAGGCACAGATTGTTACGATGGGCTATGAGTATATGGCACAGCCGTTTACCATGACATCAGCTGATGGTGTGACACCATGCTATGGAGAAAATCTTATTTTTTCAAAGCAGGGAGCAAGTGATCGTGTTATTGTAGTCGGTGCACATTATGACTGTGTGGAGCAGACTTTTGGTACTGATGATAATGCATCGGGAGTCGGCGTACTGTTAGAGCTTGCAAGTATCTACAGCACAAAAGAATCTCCGTATACTATTCGCTTCATCCTATTTTCAGCAGAGGAGCCGGGTTGTCTTGGCAGTCAGTATTATGTAGATAATCTTAGTCAGGAAGAGCGCGACCGCATTGCATGTATGATAAATATTGATACGATTGCAGCTGGCGATAATATGTATCTCTATGGAGGCACTGTGGATGACAGTGGAAGCATTGTTCAGGATTGGGCTGTTTATCAGGCACAGTCAGCAGCAGATCTTCTTGGTATTGATATGTCTTTCCATCCAGATGTAAACGACAGTTTCCCGACACCTACAAAAGCAACAGCGAGTGATCAGATGCCATTTGCTAATGTAGGTATTCCTTATATCTATTGTGAAGCTTCAAACTGGAATGGTGAGCCGTACACAAATTTCTATCAGACAAGCAATTCGGCCGTTAATGGCGGTACTATTATGCATAAGGCTGAGTATGATAATCTGACATTTATTGAGAATACGTTTGGAACGCGTGCATATGAGCACCTTCAGGCATATGCTAAATTGCTCGATTATCTGCTTGAGAATATGAAGGAGGGCGAGTACGCAACTGGCTATACCTTCGAGGATACTAATACAAAGGCAACTACAACTAGTTCCGTTTATTTAAGAGAGAGACCGACACAGTACAGTCCGTCAGTTACATTGCTGGATGCAGACACTGAGGTTACTGTGACAGGTTATCATGCAAGTTGGTGCCGTGTCGAGGCAGATGGTCAGGAAGGCTATATTAAGACTGATTATCTGACAATGGAAGATGAAATTGCTTCTAAAGAGGACGAATCGTCAGAAGAAGAGTCTGAGAATGCCTCTGAAGAAGCATCAAAAGAAGCTGAAAGCAGTATGTCAGAGGAGTCATCATCTGAGGCTGCTGAAAATGAATCAGGAGAAGCTGTTTCAGAAGGTGAATCTGTAGAAAGCGAATCTTCCTCAAATGAAGCCTCTAAGAATGAAGCCGTTTCTGAGGCTGCGTCAAGTGAGAAAGAAACAGATGTGGCTTTGAGTCAGAGTGCTTCCAGCCAGAATGCATCTGCGCCTGAAGCTGACAGCCAGAATACAGTTGAAAAGATTATTGACCAGTTAAAAAATGATCCGTATACACTTCGTATTGTACTGATTGCTGCTATCGTAATTATTGGCATATGGCTGTGTGTATTTATTGCACTTCGCCGTAAGAAGAATGCGCAAAAAAATGAAGACTCAAATGGAGCATCAAATAGTTCTGAGGAAACATTAAAGAAAGCGAAACGGGCAGATATGTCTGATTCAAAAGATTCAGATAATGGCTTTGCAGATCCGGATAAAAATAAAGACGAAAAATAAAAATATGATGTTGGGGTCAAAAGGTATTTTGCCACCAACTGATATCCACGAATTGCTCCGTTGCTATGCAACTTTCGCAATTCTAAAAACATTCGGATTCGCTGATTTTCCTTGAAAATCGCTGCATCCTCATGTTTTTGCGGGTCCCAAGCTCAAAAACCTAATCGTGCAAGCACGAACGGCTTTTGGAGCTTTTGACCCTGATATCATAAAAATAAGAGACAGGAATGACGCAAATATTCCTGTCTCTTTTTGCATGCGTATATATCAAGTATTAGATTGAGGAGGTGGTGTCTTTTTGCTTTGCTTTGCCAGCATTTTGGAAAGTTGGTGCAAAAGCTCCACTCTTTTTTTCTCCTTTGGAGAAAGATTTTTTGTCAGCTGTGATACTAGTGCATCTGTCTCTTCATCGCTAAAGCTCATATGCTTTCCAGCGATTTGGCGATTGATGTTAAGAAGAAATGGAAGCAGCTCATTTTGATTTTTGCCGGCTGCATCACTGACGATTTGTTTAATAAACTGAGCTTTTTCAGGGGACATATTGTCAAATGGTGTTGTCATCGTGCTTGGCGCCTCCTTCTGATTCATATTCGCGATAAAGTCGTGCCATCTGGGCAAGATTTGTTACCATGTCAAGCGTTTCAAGCTCCTTAGGCGTGCAGTATTCGCGGATTGACTGAGATAAGCCTGTGAGCGGATCCTGGTCATCCTTACTGCAGGCCTCAAGAGATTCTTCTTCCTCATCAAGCCTGTGCATTGCCTGCTGAAGCTCAAACATGCGCACACAGATACGGCAGGCTTCCCGAAGCGGCGAGTGCATGTACGGCAAAGAGGCTTTTAAAATCTGAATGTGGCGCTTTTGCTGCATAAGGCACCTCTTCGATTTTCTTTTTTCTTTAATGGAGTATATGCGGACAACATGTTTGTTAGTACATAAGTTATAGTAAGCAGATGACAAGAAGGAGCGACATATGCTTATTATAGAGAAGAATGCAGTTTATGAGGTGGATTGTGAGTGTCTTCAGAAAAAACGGGGGCGCTATGCCAATTTAACATGTGAGGAGCGACAGATTGAAAAAGAACAGATTATTGTGCCAACAGGCGGCGTATGCAAAGAATCACTTTCTTATACAGGAAAAGGCGTAACGGTAGCCATTTTGGATACAGGCCTATATCCGCATCCTGATTTTAAAGATCGTATTGTGGGTTGGTATGATGCGATAGGCCATGAGGCGTATCCGGTCGATCCAAACGGACATGGAACACAGGAAGGAGGAAATTAGTGTTGCTTTTTTTACAAAGGTGTGCTATTCTGTCTATAACAGATGCCTACAAAGGTTTAGAACAACGAGGTGTGGGGAATGAATATGATAATTAAGAAGGAAGCAGCGACACTTGAAAGAACATCTGCGAATGAAGGAGTGCAGCTGCAGTCGCTGACATTAAGCGAAGGTACTATCCGTTTTGAACCGGATGTAACTGATTACAATGTAACGGTTGCAGAGGATGTGACGAAGATTTTGGTAAAAGGCGTTACAAACGATGAGAACAGCTTTTATACGGTAAGCGGAAATACGAATCTTGTGAAAGGAAAAAACGAGATTGTTGTTACTGTTACCGATAAGGATGGCAATATCGGACATTACTACATTCATGTGCAGGTGGGAGAGCAAAAAGAGCAGACATCACAAAGTGATTCACAGTCACAGACAAATCAGGCAGCGCAAAGTGTTTCTGAGTCAGTGGCTAAGCCGGGTGATGAAAATGAGCTTCTTTCAAACACTGTTAATGAGTTTAAGACTTTTGCAGAAACTGTTACCTCAGGAAATCTTCAATATGTCACATATGGCGTGCTAGGATGCGGTGCACTGGCAGTTGTTTTGTGGATTGCAGTCTTTATTAGAAGAGCAGCGGCAAAACGGCGCTACAAAAAGGAAAGAAATGAGCGCAAGGCCCGCAGAAAAGAACAGGAAAAACAGTGGGAGCTTGCCCAGACGCAGCAGGATATTCTTTTAAAGCAGGTTGATGAGCTGCTTGAGAAGAAAAAAACGCAGAATACACGAGGACCAAAAGTGCATGACGAAGAGCCAGAGGACTTTGATTATGACGAAGGCTATACAGATGATGAAGACGATTACGGCGATTATGATGAAGAACAAGAGGCCGAGCTGGATCGTTGGTTAGCCGGACTGGATGATGGCCAGGACGAGGACAGGTGATTAGATGATAATAAAGATAGATTTTAACAGTGATGAAGCAATTTATATGCAGATTACTAACCAGATTATTATGGGTATCGCAAAGCGGCAGATCTGTGATGGAGATCAGCTGCCTTCCATACGAAATATGGCAGATGAGATCGGCATAAATATGCACACTGTCAATAAAGCATACACGGTACTCAGACAGGCAGGTTATGTAAAGTTAGATCGCAGAAGAGGTGCTATTGTCAGTGTAGATGTTGATAAAATTGAGGCAATCGAAGAAATTCGAAGAGAATTGTCTGTCACACTGGCGAAGGCAGGCTGCATGCATATATCAAAAGAAGAGATCCACGAGCTGGTGGATGAGATTTACAACAAACATTTGTCAGATGTTCAAAATTAAATTTGTTTTGGACGAAAACAGTTATTTTTGTGAGGAGGAATAACTATGCTTTGTGAGCAATGCAGGATGAGGGAAGCCAGCATTGTCATCCGGGAAGTAGTAAACGGGACTGTGACGGAGCGCAACTTGTGCAGTGAATGTGCATCTCAGTCTGATCTGGGCGGAATCCTTATGGATTCTTCAAGCCCATTTGCAAAACTTTTGTCAGGAATCCTTGGAATCAGCGATTCCAGACGCAGCGAGGAGGAGGACGCATCTAAGCTGTCCTGTCCGACTTGTGGGATGACATACAAAGAATTTGTTCAGGACGGACGCTTTGGCTGTGCGGACTGTTACAATACATTCGGGCTTTTAATAAATAACAGCATTAAAAAGATACAGGGAAATAATTCCCATACCGGAAAGAAACCGCGCTTTTTGGGTGATAAAAAGATTCATGCAGATATGGTAGCTGATGCCAAGAAGCGTCAGAGCTTGCAGGAGCAGCTTGAGATTTGTCAGGCAAAGCAAAAGGAAGCTGTTTTGGAGGAAGATTACGAAAAGGCAGCCTACTACCGTGATGAGATCAAAAAGATTAAGGAAAGGATTCAGGCCGGTGATGAAGTGGTATGAGGAGAAGGATGCGGAAAATGATGTAATCGTTGCAAGCAGAATCCGTCTGCTTCGCAACCTGCGTGATTACAAATTTCCGTGGAAATTAGAGGAAGAGGATGCAAAAAGGCTGACGAAGGAGCTTGAAGAAAAGCTTTGTGGAATCGGCAGCCTTGATGGAAGAAGTTACCAGACATGGGATCTTTTAACGATGACGCAGACAAAAAGAAATGCCCTTCGTGAACGGCGCATGATTAGCCGCCGTGCAGCAAAGGAGCCAGGATATGCAGGACTTATTTGTTCAGCAGATGATGCCGTGAGTCTGACAATCAATTGTGAGGATCACCTTCGGATGCAGATAAGCCATGCAGGTTCACAGCTTCGCCAGTCATGGAAGGAGATGGATAAGATCGATGATTATATAAATGAGCTGTATCCATATGCGTTTGATGATCAGGTTGGTTATCTTACGACATATCCTACTAATATAGGAACTGGCATGAGAGCATATCTTGTGCTTCATCTGGCACTTCTTGATTCTGTCAGCCGTTTTGATGATATGGTTGACGAGATTGGGCGTTTTGGATTAAAATTAAAGCCAGCTTTTTCAAATGACAGACAGTTAAATGGAAATATGTATGTGCTGTACAATGAAAAGACACTTGGAACAAGCGAGGAGGAAATTTTAGAGCTTCTTGATAAAGTAGGCGGTCAGCTTGCCAGTCAGGAGCGAACACTTCGCGATAATTCCATTGAACAGCATAGGCTTGAGGTGGAGGATATCTGCTATAAGGCATATGGTACGATTCGTTATTCAAAGCTCATGACATTGAAGATGGGCATGCATCTTGTATCACAGCTTCGCTGGGGACAGGAAAAACAAATTATTAGATTCAAGGAATATTGCAATTTTTATGAAATTATGATGGGAATGCAGGAGGCAAATCTGACAGCACAAAATAAGACGACAGGTGTATCAAAGCAAAATCAGCTGCGTGCAGATTATCTTAGAAGCTGTCTGCCAGAGCTTGTGCAGCCGTAACTCATCACATATGGAGGAAAAACACTTATGTTTGAACGATTTACAAATCGGGCACAGGAGGTTATAGGTGAGGCAAAGAAAGCCGCTGCGCAGCTAGAGCAAAATTATATCGGAACTGAGCACCTTCTTCTTGGCCTTGTGCGTGTTTCGGACAGCGTGGCAAGTAAGCTTTTGCAGGAACAGGGCGTTACAGAGGAGCGTCTTGAGGAATTGATTTCATCGCTCATTACACCGACGGGTTCCGTCAGTGTGCGTGAACCAGATGGATTTTCACCGGAAGCATACCGCGTAATCCAAAGCAGCTACTTAGAGGCAAAGCGCTTTCATTCCAGTCTGGTTGGAACAGAGCATATTTTAATCTCAATGCTCAAAAGCTTCGACTGTGCCGGAACAAAGCTTTTGAATACAATGAAAGTAAATATTCGTCAGCTCTATATAGAGCTTGTATCTGCAAAGGATGGCGATGTGGCAGCGGCAAGGGAAGATGTGGAATCACTTCAGTACACAAGAAACTCAGAAAGTAAAACACCGCTTCTTGATCAGTATAGTACAGATCTGACAGAGCTTGCTAAAGAGGGAAGGATTGACCCGGTTATAGGCCGTGAGCAGGAGATTAATCGTGTAATCCAGATTTTAAGCAGACGTACAAAAAATAATCCTTGTCTGATCGGTGAACCTGGTGTTGGAAAAACTGCGATTGCAGAAGGTCTGGCAAGCCGTATCTATGAGGGAAATGTGCCAGATACTATTTCTGGAAAACGTGTGGTGACACTCGATATGGCTGGCATGGTAGCCGGTTCAAAGTATCGCGGTGAGTTTGAAGAGCGCATGAAAAATGTGATCAATGAAGTGCGAAACGATGGTCAGACACTTCTATTTATTGATGAGCTCCATACATTAGTCGATGCAGGCGGCGCAGATGGAGCTATGAATGCTTCTAATATTTTAAAGCCATGCCTTGCAAGAGGTGAGCTTCAGATTGTCGGAGCAACTACTATTGATGAGTACAGAAAGCACATCGAAAAGGATGCTGCTCTTGAGAGAAGATTTCAGCCTGTTATGGTAGAGGAGCCTTCTGAGGATGAGACAGTTGCTATTTTGAAGGGTCTTCGCCATGTTTACGAGGAGCATCACAGAGTTAAGATTACAGATGCAGCATTAGAGGCGGCTGTTAAGCTTTCATCACGCTACATCAATGATCGTTTCTTGCCGGATAAGGCGATTGATCTTGTCGATGAGGCTGCTTCTAAGGTTCGATTAACAGCATTTGTTGCGCCAGAGGCAGTATCAAAGCTTAAAAAAGATATTGAAAGCTTAAATCAGGAAAAGGAAAGTGCAATTCAGGAAGAAGCATTCGAGAAAGCTGGAGAGATCAAGAAAAAACAGGATAGAAAACAGGCACAGATCAATCGTCTGATGGAAAAGTGGGAGCAGGAAAAGGAAAATACGCGCTTACAGGTAACAGAGCATGAGATTGCAGATGTTGTTTCTACCTGGACAAAGATTCCGGTTCGTTCACTCGAAGAGGGTGAGGCAAAGCGTTTGATGAATCTTGAAAATGTGCTTCATGAACGCGTTGTCGGACAGCAGGAAGCTGTAACTGCTATTTCTAAGGCAATTCGCAGAGGACGTGTCGGCTTAAAGGATCCAAAGCGTCCAATCGGTTCTTTCTTGTTTTTAGGTCCAACAGGTGTTGGAAAAACAGAGCTGTCAAAGGCACTTGCTCAGGCAATGTTTGGAACAGAAAATGCAATTATACGTGTTGATATGTCCGAATATATGGAAAAGCACAGCGTCAGCAAGCTTATTGGTTCACCGCCAGGATATGTAGGATACGAAGAGGGTGGTCAGCTCTCAGAGCGTATTCGTCGCAATCCATATAGTGTACTTCTTTTTGATGAGATTGAAAAAGCACATCCAGATGTATTTAATATTCTGCTTCAGGTGCTTGATGATGGACAGATTACAGATGCGCATGGCAGAAAAGTCAGCTTCAAAAATACAGTGATCATCATGACCTCTAACTGCGGTGCTGCCAATATTATGTCACCAAAGCGTTTAGGATTCGGTGCGTCATCTGATGCAAAGGCAAACTACGAGCAGATGAAGGCAAAGGTTATGGAGGATGTTAAGCAAAGCTTCAAACCGGAATTTTTAAATCGTATTGATGAGATCATTGTATTCCATCCGCTGTATAAGGAGGATATGAAAGCTATTCTTGATATCATGCTTCGTTCAGTCACATCAAGAGTAATGGAAAACATGGAACTCAAACTTAAGGTAACAGATGAAGCACAGGACTATCTGATTGACAAGGGCTTTGATGAAAAATATGGTGCACGTCCGCTTAGAAGAGCTCTCCAGACATACCTTGAGGATTCAATGGCAGAGGAAATACTAGAGGGACGTATAGAGCGCGGTGACAGCGTAACAGTTGAAAAGGGTGAGAATGGACTGAAATTTTCTGTGCGCCATAAAAGAAAAACGCCTGTAAAAAAGGCTGAATAAAGTTTAATTTTTGGTTGGAAAATCAAATTTGATATGCTATACTGAAATAGCGATAGGCGGTTCGCCTGTGGGGTGGGCCGCAAATAGTATACGATGCAATGCAGCAGCAAAAATCAGGAGGAAACAGTAATGGCAGGAATTAAGGAATTAATCCGCACTGAGGAAGACAATACATTAAGCTTTGGAAATTATGATCTTCCGACAAAAGGTAAGGTTTCGGATTATGTATTTGACGGAGATGTATATAAGGTAAAGACTTTCCATGATATCACCAGATTAGAGAAAAACGAGACATTTGCCTATGAGTCAACACCGGGAACCGTAGTTACCGATTATAAGGAGACTGAGGATACATTGTCCTTTATCGTAAATGGTTTCCAGGATACACAGATCATCGTTGCAGTAGAGGATGACACTGAGTATCAGGTAAGTGTGGATGATGCCGTAATTGAAAATTATGAGACTAACCTTTCCGGAAAGATCGTAATCTCACTTGAGCTTGAGCCGGGATGTGTAAAGAAGGTTCAGATTTGCAAGAAATAATGAACTCGCTCATATAGTTCATACATAGCCCAATATGGCAAATCATGGGGACGGGATTTGTGGCTGCTTGAGGCCAGATCCCTGTCCTCTTTTTTTAGGAGGAATGATGAAGGCAAAACAAACCGCTTTTTTTTGCAAAGAATGCGGATATGAGTCCGCAAAATGGATGGGGCAGTGTCCGGGATGCCGCCAGTGGAATACTTTTGTTGAAGAGCCTACGGCAGGAAGTTTTGCCACAACAAAATCAGGCGGCGCGAAAAAGCAGGGACTAGAAGCATCAAAGCCGCTTCGTCTTGAAGAGATAAGTACAGATGAGGAAGACAGAAGCAGTACAGGGCTTCATGAGCTGGATCGTGTTTTGGGCGGTGGTCTTGTTACAGGTTCTTTAATTCTTGTTGGCGGTGATCCTGGTATTGGAAAGTCAACGCTTCTTTTGCAGGTATGCCGAAATCTTGCTGTATCTGGCAAAAAGGTACTGTATGTGTCAGGTGAGGAATCTGCCCGTCAGGTAAAGATGCGTGCGGATCGTCTTGGCGGTTTTTCGGGTGAGTTATTGCTGCTATCGGAGACAAATCTTGAAAAAATTGATAATACGATCACAAAGGAAATGCCGCAGGTAGTAGTGATTGATTCTATTCAGACTATGTATCGCGAAGATATCTCATCAGCGCCGGGAAGTGTCAGTCAGGTAAGGGAATGTACTAATACGCTTATGCAGATTGCAAAGGGCAGGAGCATCACGATTTTTCTTGTCGGCCATGTGACAAAGGAAGGTGTAGTTGCAGGTCCGAGAGTGCTTGAGCATATGGTGGATACAGTGCTTTATTTTGAGGGAGACCGCAGTGCAATGTACCGTATTCTTCGTGCAGTAAAGAATCGTTTTGGTGCGACAAATGAGATGGGTGTATTTGAAATGGTACAGTCAGGCTTAAAGGAAGTTGCAAATCCCTCTGCTTACCTACTTGAAGGAAGAAGCCTCGACAGCAGTGGAACGGTCACGGCCTGTCTTATGGAAGGAACGCGCCCAATTATGCTTGAGGTGCAGGCACTAGTCTGCCGGACAAGCTTTGGATTGCCAAGACGTACGAGTGCCGGAATTGATGGAAATCGTGTAAATTTATTGATTGCTGTTTTGGAAAAACGAATGGGTATGGCACTATCTTCATGTGATGCGTACGTAAATGTCACGGGAGGAATAAAGATTAGTGAACCTGCGTTAGATTTGGCAGTCGTCATGGCAATTGCAGGAAGCTTTCGTGATCGCGTGATTGATGCGCACACTGTTATTTTTGGAGAAGTCGGACTGGCAGGAGAGATTCGTGGTGTAAGTATGGTGCAGCAGCGAATCAACGAAGCTGCAAGACTTGGTTTTACCTGCTGTATTCTTCCAAAGATCAGTGCGAAGGATATCACCATCCCAGAAGGGATGAAGTGCATTCCGGTGGCGACCGTCAGGGAAGCCGCGGGGCTAATTGAGAAGATGCAGGGGGCGTGAAGCCACAAAGATGATTAAAAGATGATTATAAGGAGGATAAGAGATTGATTCGATATAAGATAGACATATCGCAAAAAGAATGTGATGCGTTAATTGAAATGCAACTAAAGCATTCTGTAAGTCGTGGAATACAAAATTTCTTCAGAATCGTGCTGACTATTTTGGCAATTGCGTTGCTGTATTGTACATTTTTTCTCCGACAAACCACGGAATCTAAAATTTTGGGAATCGTAAGCGCTGCCTTTTTTCTATGGTTTGCTACAGTAGGAATGATTGCTTATCAGAAATTTCTTTTAAAGAAAGTACAGAATAAATTGGATAAGCGAGCAACATTCGGTGAACGAGAATATGGATTTGATCAAGATGGTGTTATTGTGTGGACTGATTTCAGCTATAGCGAATTACAATGGGAGGCATTTAAAAATTGGGGAATATTTAAAGATTACATTTATTTGACAACGATTGCCGAACAAAGGATTCTTGTGAGGAATGATGAATTGTCAGAAGAAGATCGGGAAGAATTATTTGATCTTTTAAATGCGAATGTAAAACGAGAAGAAAAGTGATGAAGAAATCTACGAGGGGCGCTTCGACGGCTGTGTCAGCGTCCCTTGTTTATTTTTATACAACAAAAAAGACATCCATAATGGATGTCTCTCAAGCAGGGGTAACAGGATTCGAACCCGTATTTACGGTTTTGGAGACCGTTGCTCTACCATTGAACTATACCCCTTTATGTTTGTCAGCTTTTGTAACCGACTTCTATATACTATCATATGAATATTAATTTGTCAACACTTTTTTTGAAAAAATTCCGAAAATTGATAAAATGTGCTACAGTTCACTCGCCATGCTAGATCTGGACAAATTTCATGCTTGCATAGAAATTTGACAGATCAGCAGG
>ERZ824488.2468-NODE-2468-length-16323-cov-4.966929_pt1 | contig 16323 bp, 9 predicted proteins | sample MGYA00519936_ERZ824488 | MGnify/ENA primary metagenome ERZ824488 (study PRJEB31778, sample SAMEA3449153) | human gut metagenome | biome: human gut; feature: human-associated habitat; material: faeces | place: United Kingdom | collected 2010/2012 ... | reverse complement strand
GTAAATTTGTTCGAGCGCGAAAATTTATTTTATAAATTTTCTGTGCAATTTTTTAATATAATAGAAAAGTCAGCATGACTTTCCTATTATATTAAAAATTCTACATATTTAGTTTCTCTCATCTCAATCTATTTGAAAAATTCTTTTAGCATTATTAGCCGTAGCCGTAGCAACAACCTCTAATGATAACCCCTTCACTTCAGCAATCTTCATAGCAACATATTTAACAAACAACGAAATATTTGTTTTCCCCCTATGAGGTTCAGGAGCCAAATATGGGCTATCAGTTTCAATCAAAATCCTATCCATAGGAACCAACTCTATACAACCAGCTGATTTTGCATTTTTAAAAGTAACATTCCCACTAAAAGAAATATAAAAGCCAAGTTTTAATCCCTCCTTAATAAGTTCCTGATTCAAAGGGCAACAATGAAACACACCTTTTTTCTTTGGGCAATATTCTTTTAATATTTGAATCGTATCCATAACAGCCTCACGAGTATGTATAACAATAGGCAAATCAAGTCGATCAGCCATTTTAATTTGTTCTATAAAAACTCTTTTCTGTAACTCTTTATTTTCCTTATTCCAATGGTAATCCAAGCCAATCTCACCAATAGCCACATTTTTCTTATCTTTAGCCAGCTCTTCAATCTCTTTTAATTCATTATCCACCATATCATTAATATCATTAGGTGAAATTCCACAAGTTGCAAACACATGTGGAATTTTATTAGCCAAATCAACAGCATCCCTAGAGCCCTCTAAATTATATCCTGCACAAACAATATTTGTAATCTCATCATTATACATTTTTTCAATAAGTTCAAATCTATTCTCTCTAAAACGCTCATCATTATAATGTGCATGTGAATCAAAAAAATCCATAAAAATTCTCCTTTTTCTTTAACCTAATTCTCTAACAAAGTAATAGAGTAACTCAATTGTTCAAGAGCTACTCTATATATAATATTACATTTTACGTTGTTCCTTCAAATCCAATGATAACAATTTTGAAATACCATTCTCTTGCATTGTAATACCATAAACAGTATTAGCAGCCTCCATTGTACCCTTTCTATGAGTAATAACAAGAAACTGTGAATTTTGAGAAAACTTTTTCAAATATTCTGCAAAACGATAAACATTAACATCATCCAAAGCAGCCTCAATTTCATCAAGAACACAAAATGGTGCAGGATTTATTTTTAAAATCGCAAACAATAATGCAATCGCTGTAAAAGCTCTTTCACCACCAGAAAGTAACATCATATTTTGCAACTTTTTACCAGGAGGTTGAACCTCAATCTCAATACCTGATTCCAAAATATTATCCTGATCAGTTAATCTCAATTCAGCCTTACCGCCACCAAACAACTCAGTAAATACCTCAGAGAAGTTTTTATTAATAAGCTTAAACCTCTCAGAAAACTGATCCTTCATAACAGTAGTCATATCAGCAATCACAGTTCTAAGTTTAGCCATTGTAGTCTCTAAATCCAAACGTTGTTCATTCATAAAATCATAACGTTCTTTTAATTTCTTATACTCCTCAATAGAATCAACATTAACACTACCAAGCTCTTTCATTTCAGAACGCAACTTGTTAACCTGTTTTTGAACCTCTACAACATTTTTAGGCTCTTGATATTCACCAGGGTCATTTGGAGTAATCTCATATTCATCCCACATCTTTGTCACAATCTGTTCTAATTCAACTTCATATTTTGATTTCTTAATATCTGCCTTATTAATTTGATCTTTCAAATCATCAATTCTATCCATCTGATCAGTAAAATTCTGTTCAGTCTCCTCAAGCTTTTTATTTTTTGTAATTCTATCTTTCTTTAATTCTTCAACCTTATTTCCACTATTAGAAACCTCTTTAACTAAATTCTCAATTTCTTCATTCAACTTAACATTTAATTCTTCTAAACTACTATTATCCTCTGTAATTTTTTGCTTTTGTTCTTTTTTATATTCTGTTGATTTTTTAATATTTTCAATATCAGTATTAATTCTCTCAACAATTTCATTAATAGAAGCCTCACTCTCATCAAAAGATGAAACAGAAATTTTCAAATTTGTTATATCAAAGTTCAAATCATCAACAATAGTTTGAGTTTCCTTATTCTTTGAAACGAAAATTTCAATTTCATTATTCAAACTATTATTTTCCTCATCTAGAGCAGAAATTCTATCATTCAAATCCTTTTGAGTATCTTTATTAACCTTTAACTGTTCTTCAATAGAATTCTTCTCATCACGCAATTTTTGCAATCTATTCTCAACCTTAGAAACAGCCTCCTCAATTGACACAACCCTTTGTTTCTCAGTAGCATAAACAATTTCAATATCTTTTAGTTCATTTTCTAAACCATCAACTTCTTCTAAAAGATCCTCAATAGAATTTTCATATTCCTCTTTTTCTTTTTTCAAAGATTCAACTTTTTTCTTTAAGCTCTCAATTTTTTTCTTTAAATCCTCTATTTCCCTAGATCTTCCCAAGATATTTACTGTCTTAGTTGCAACACTACCACCACTAATTGCACCAGAAGGATTCAACACATCCCCATCTAAAGTCACAATTCTAAAACCATATGAATTTTTTCTAGCAATAGCAATAGCATTATCCATATTATCAACAATAACAGTTCTTCCTAGAAGACTAAGCATGATTTGTTCATATTTTTTATCGAATTTTATTAGGTCAGATGCTACTCCCACAACGCCTTTATCAGATTTTATTTTTTCAATTTTTCTTCCTTTAACAGAACTTATAGGTAAAAAACTAGCACGTCCTAAATTAAATTTTCTAAGATGATTAACAAGCTTTTTAGCATCCTCCTCAGTGTCAGTTACAATATTCTGCATCGTTTGCCCTAAACACATTTCAATTGCAACCTCATACTCTTTAGGAACACTAATCAAATTAGCAACAACTCCATGAACACCTTTTTTTAGTGAACTATCCTTGTCACAATCCTTCAAAATAGCCTTGACGCTTCTAATATAACCCTCTTTTTCTTTTTCTGTCTCCTCAAGGAATCTCAATCTTGAATCCTTAATTCTCATCTCAGATTCAAGCTGATTAATTTGCAAATCATAATTTTTCAACTTAGAATCAGCTTCACTTCTCTTTTCCTCAATTTGGTTCAAGCTATTTTTTATTTTTTCTCTCTTAGACTCAATTTCCGTAAACTTTTGAGAAATTTCAGACTTTAACATACGAGAAGAATCAAGCTCAGAAATATTAGACTCAATCTCCTCATCAATAACCTTTTTTCTGGCATTTGAATTATCCACATTAGCAGACAAAGTAGAAATCATATTAGAAATCTCATATTTCTCGTCACTATTTTCTTCTACCTTTTTCTTTTTAGCCTCCATCTCAATTTCTTTTTCAGACATTTTATCAGTTAATTTTTTCAGCTCATCTTCCTTCTCCTGCAACTCTTTCGCAAATTTTTCCTTATTTGCAGTCAAATTCGTTTTCTTATCATTCTTCTGACTAATCTCTGTTTCAAGAATTTTTAATCTTTGGTCATTTTCAACAATTTCCTTTTCTAATCTCTCAAAATTCTCATTATTATTTTTGATTTTCTCCAAATTAACATTTATATCAGAATTGATTTTTTCTTTTTTCTTATCATTCTCAAAGCCAAGATTTTGCATCTTTTCAATTTGCTCAGTAATATTATCCAAAGACTCACGTAACTTCTCTTTTAAATCCTGAATATTAGACAATCTTTCATTTTCACGAATCAACTGAGTATTATAAATATCTTGGTCATTAATAACTTCCTCGATTTTCTTTTTATAATCATTTATATTATGAATAAATAAACCAATCTCAATTGATTTTAGCTCATCTCTCAACCTTAAAAATTGTTTAGCCTTTTCAGCCTGTACACGAGTAGGCTCAATGTTTGCCTCAATTTCTGAAATAATATCATTAATTCTAAGCAAATTTAATTTAGTCTGTTCAAGCTTCTTTTCAGACTCAGCCTTCCTAACCCTATACTTCACAATTCCAGCAGCTTCCTCGAAAATATGCCTTCTTTCCTCAGATTTATTACTCAAAATTTCATCAATTTTTCCCTGTCCAATTATTGAATATCCATCTTTACCAATACCAGTATCCATAAATAATTCTAATATATCCTTAAGTCTACAAGGAGTCTTATTTATAAAATAACCTGACTCACCACTTCTATAAACTTTTCTTGTAACAGTAACCTCAGAATATTCAATAGGTAACTTAGCATCAGCATTATCTATTACCATAGACACTTCCGCAAATCCTAAAGACTTTCTACTCTGAGTACCAGCAAAAATAATATCCTCTGTTTTAGTTCCTCTAAGAGATTTCATACTTTGCTCACCAAGAACCCATCTAATAGCATCAGAAATATTACTCTTTCCTGAACCATTAGGTCCAATAACAGTAGTAATTCCAGGTAAGAACTCCAAAACTGTTTTATCTGCAAATGACTTAAATCCCTGTAATTCTAATCTTTTTAAATACATCTTATCTTCCTTCTTCTTATTCGCTTTTTCATTCCGAAAATACACATAAATATCATATATTAATTTTTAATTTTTATCAAGCATTTTTCCTTGACCATTTTAAATCTAAGATATATTATTGTATTGTATTTAATTTCCATAATACAAAAAACATAAAAAAGATAGGAGAACACATATGAAAGAAGAATTCGATTTTTATGACCGAACATCTCTAAAATCATATAATTTAGACGCCTCAATGAGATATCAACTTGCATGTTTAGATGGACTAGACACATTCACAAGAAAACACTGTGAAAACGTAGCAGCAGTTACTTGTCGTTTATGTGAATACTTACACATGGAAGAAGGCTTCACAATATACTGCACAATCTGTGCATACCTACATGACATAGGAAAAATGTTTATACCACCATCAGTTTTACAAAAGCAAGCAAAACTTACAGATGAAGAATATGAAATAATGAAAACACATACAACAATAGGCTACAATATGTGTATGAAAGACTTAAAATTACGTCCTTACCATGCTGGACCTTACTATCATCATGAAGCATTAAACGGCTCAGGTTATCCACAAGGACTTGTAAAAAAAGACATACCATATGAAGCACAAATCATTCGTGTTGCAGACGAATACGACGCCATAAGATCAAAAAGGCAATACAAAACACACATTGGAATAATAGACACACTAAAAATATTAATAGAAAATGCAACACCAGTAAAACCAAAAGATGGAATAAAAGGTGTCATTAAAGACTCATCTGTAGGAAAAATAGATAAAAAAATCTTAAAAGCACTTTTCAAAGTAGTAATAGATGATACAGAATACGAAATCTCTGCAAGAACCGAATATCTTGACTTTGTCAAAGAAGAAGTCGCAAGATTAAATAATGCAGAAAAATATTATAAAAAATATCTTTCAACACCATTCAAATCAAAAAAAGAATATTATCAACAAGGTGTAGAAATGTATCTAAGAAAAATAAACGGAGAAACAATAGACAACTTTGAAACAGTATTAAACCAGTACAAACAAGCTTATATAGATAGGAAAAAACATATAGAACAATTATACCAAGAAATTAAAGACATCAAAAAATTACATATTTAATCCACAAACAGGTCTCACTAAAAAAGAGACCTGTTAACTATTTATCCACAAAAAATTCACACCAATTTTAAGTGTGAATTTTTAAACAATTTTATAAAGTATAAAACTCTGTATATGTTTATTCTAAACGGAAACAGGCATTATCTCACCTATTCTAATATTTTTAAGTACACAAATCAATTCTCATTTTTCCCCATATTAAAATAATCCAATATACCACTATAAATTCCCCAAGCAAGCTTGTTCTGATAATCATCTGTCAACAACTTTTCAGCCTCCTGTGGATTAGATAAAAAACCACACTCCACAATAGAAATAGGAATCTCAACATTATCAATCAAATAAATATTAGAAATCTCATGAGCAACTCTTTTATTATCCACATCAATAGTCTCCTTCAAATCATCCTGAATAACAGTAGCAAGCCTCTTACTCTCCTCATTATCCTTTTTATAAAAAGTCTGCCAACCACTATACGAAGCACTATCTCCCTTATTCAAATGAACAGAAACACAAATATCAGCACTCGACTCATTTCCAATCTTCACACGATTTTTAATATCCGAAACCTTCATTTCTCTAAGCGTAGTCTTATCCAAATCATAAATAGCATTTTCATCAGACCTAGTAAGTATAACAGTTGCCCCACTCTCCTCTAACAATTTTTGGACCTTCAAAACAATCTTTAAATTAGTATTCTCCTCCGTAATACCATTAACACCCTGAGCCCCCTCATCAGGCTTCCCATGCCCAGCATCCAAAACAACCACCTTATCAGACACAGGCGTAGAAGAAGTCATAACAGTCTCACCAACTTGTTTAATATTGGTACACAAAATAGCAGAAAAGCAAAAAATCCCAACAACTAACATTAAAATATTTTTCTTATAAACAACAATCATACTAAATAATATGACTAATATATAAAAATATTCTTATTACTTATAAATCTTCATTATTACACATTTTTATAATCACCTTTGTGCAAAATTTTCACGTTTTTTTAGGAACTTTTGCAAAAATCATTTCACTTTTTTCTATATTTTCTTTATATTCATATTTATTATACTTATAATCTTATTAAAAACAGATTTATTTTCAAATCCTTTAGACGTTAATATTACATTCATTTATATTTTATTCCTCTTTCTTATTAGTAAATTTAAGACTGTACACAAAATTGCATACAGCCTTAATTATAAGATTTTAATTTTTATACTGTTGAACGCCAAACTCTTGAAGCCACTGTATATGCTCCTCATCAAACTTATCAGGTCTATAAAATAGATTCAAATTAACATCTCCATTAGAAATGCTAATTACAATTTCAAGTTTTTCGTAATACTCCTCTAAAATGCTTCTTTTGACACTCTCAGTAAAAAGTGATGGATCAGTAACTCCTTCTAATCTGTATGTAGTCTCCTTTTCATCAATCAATTCTTGAATTTGATTAATATCCTGTTTAAAAGCGGTTTTAGAAGCCTTTGTCACAGCGCCATTATTTCCGAAACTATAGTAAATAGTAATACTCGTAAGAATTCCAAGAATTATTACAATAAAAAATAAAACCAATAATGTAATACCATTTTCTTTCTTCATTCGTTCCTCCATTTATTCATCATATAAAACAACAACATTAGCAATTGCATATTCCTTACAATGAGATATACTAACACTTATACTTAAAATTTTTTCATCTTCTATATTGACAAAAGGTCTACCACAATCATCATTAAGCACTTCAAAAGACTTCCAACTCAAATTTTCTCTAGGCATAATTCCACACAAAGCCTTATATAAAGCTTCTTTCACAGCAAATCTACCAGCATAATGCTGAAACTTATTTGCCCTATGCCCCTCACAATACTCAATTTCACCCTGCGTATATATCGTCTGCAAAAACTTATTACCCAAATTTTCAATAGATTTCTTAATTCGACTAATTTCAATAATATCAGTCCCATTAGCTATTTTCAAAATTACACATCCAATCCATATCTAATATCACATAAACATATAAGAAATAATTGTAAAAGTATTTAAAATTAAAGAAACTATAAGCAACATAACCATAATGCTATAATTACGATTATTTTTTTCTATATCAAGATCTTTATAAATAATTTCATATTTCTTTCTAATTTGCTCATACTGTTCCTCTAACTCAAATACGTCCTCTAATATTCTATAATATAAACTACCAGTATCATCATTTGTAATCTCTTTTGCCCACATATTTTTAGTAAAATCAATAAATCTCTTTCTTATATAAACAATTTTATCATAACTCTTAAATTCCGTATTTATCTGCATTAAGAAAATTTTCTGATATAACCTCAAAACATAAGTAAAATATGTAACAGTCTCATATTCATAAGGTAATTTAGTATAATTGTACATATCCACTGTTGAACACAACAAATTACAATTTGACTTTGTAATACCAGTCCTAGAATATTTCAATTTAGAAATAATACTCAAATTCTGTTCTTCACTTTTCTTATTCAAATCAGTCACATAACTGCTTGGAAAAGTATTAACATATTTCAAAAATTCATTATCAAACTTTTCAAATTCATTCCTATCATTCCAATATTCAGAAGGAATACATACATATCCAAAAGTATAAAACTTATTTTCAACACCAGCTGTTCTTTTTGTATTTCCAGTAATTTCCTTGATAATATCCGAAATTTCCTTAACATCTTTCAACATACTCGTTTGAATATTAATGTTCTCATACTGTTTAAGATCTGTAAATTCAGAATTTATCTCTCTAAATTTATAATTGAAATTTAAAACATCAGCAAACTTTTCAGTATTCTCTATAATAGTTTTAAAACTCAAAAAACAAATACCTGTATTAAAACAAATAATATCAATTTTAGAAATTGTAAACTGTACACCACTGTCATTTTCAACATTTCCTTGGACAGTTTCTCCTAATAAATATTCAAAGCACACACACGTATGCTTTGACAAAATTTTTGCTTTCTTTTCATTATTCAATTGTTTAAAATTTTTCAACCTATCTTCTCTAAATTCAAAAGTTGGAAAAAGATTTTCTCTAATCTCTGGATTAAAATAATTATAAATATCTAAATCTTTTTCCTTCTCGAAAATTCTCAAAGTAACCTTTTTATCCTTCAACAATTTTAATATATATTTTTCATATCTTTTTTCATCAACAACATAAGGATACAAAAAATATGTATATTGATACTTAAATGATAATTCCAACTTACCTCTCCTCTTTTGTATTTAATAATTTTATTTTATATATGCATCTAATTCTGTATTCTCACTCAAATGCCACTCTCCAATAAAATCAATATTAACACTTTTATCAAGAATAACTGATGGAGCTAAAACAACACTACCATTATCTTTTAAAACTCCCCATTTTCCATCTTTATTAACAGCACAGAATCCATATTGATTTTGTTCTTGAGCATCATCATAAATGCAATCAACTATTTTCTCCCCATTTTTATTTACATATCCATACTTACCATTCTCTTTAACCAAGAATAAAGTATTATCTTTTAAAGCTTCTTTATTACTAATTTTTTGATATTGTAAATTATAATAAACATATTCATCATCAACTCTAGCTCTAATATATCCATTCTTTGTATCAACCTTGTTTATTGTTCCAGTAAATATTAAATTTAAATCTCTAGAATAAACATCAGTTGTATAATCTGCATTATCACAAATTAGTGCAGCAATATCAGATCTATATTGAATTTTAGAATACTTAAGCTCAACTTTAATATCTTTTGCTAAATCAACAACTCCATATTTTCCTGCTGTACTTGCAATATAATAATCTCCAAAACAATTTTCAAGAGAATCAAAAGCAGCATCAAGAACAATTTCACCTGTTGTAGTAATAACACCATATTTTCCAGCTTTTTTTATAACTAGATCATCACCATTAATTTCTGTAATATCATCAAAACCACTCTCTAAAATCACTGTTCCATCACTTGAAACTAATTTCTTTTTTAATCCTTCTTGTACAACATATTTATCAGATCCACTAACCTTCATTATATTATCATATGAGTTGCTTAAAACAACTTTTCCCTCTGAACCTAATAAACCATATTTTCCATTGTCATCTTTAACTATATAACCATCATTATAAGTTTTTCCAAAAGCTTCAATGCTAGCATAAGTAGTATCAACAAAAGCAGTTTTAGAAAAGCTATTAAACAATCCTAATTTACCATTTTTAGTTATAATAATTGTTCTCTCAATTCCAGGCATAGCTGATATATCATCATATTCAGGAGCTAAAACCTGTTTTCCTGAAAAATCAATCAAACCAAATTTTCCATCCTTTTCAAATTTCAAAACATCAGTATCATACCAAGTATTATTAGAACTATCATAATTCACAATTGCACTAACATTTTCATAATTACTAAATAATTGCTCATTATTCTCATTTATTGCCTTAGTTTTAAAAGTACCATTAGCATAATCGACATCATAAGTAGCAATAAAAACATTTTTTTCATGATTAGGTACAACAATCATTTCATCATATGAAATATTAGATAATTTATCACCATTACTATTAATTACACTCCATTTAGAATCTGAATACGCAGAAAAATATTTTAAATCTTTCTGAACATCCTGCTGTTTCAAACTTTTCTTATTCAAAGTCATTATAATAGAAGCAATAACCATAATAATAACTAATAAAGCTAATACCGTCGCTGCAACCTTCTTTTTATTTAATTGTGGCTCATCATCGAACCTTCTTCCTCTATTTCTTCTCATTACATCCTCCGATTAAAAATACATTAATACACAATTACTATACCACATTACCAGGTCAAATTTCAATACCAAATTATACATATACCAATATTTTCAAATATAAAAATTTATAAAATAACATTAATCTACAATATTCTTAACTTCACGTCTTTGTTCTTGTATGAAAATTTTGTACATTATTATAGAAAAAAGCAGAGGAAAATGACATAACACAATCATTTATCCACTGCCCTTATTAAAAAATTATATTAAATTAATTTTTAGCGACCTTAGCTACAATTACAGACATATCATCCTTCAAAATACCATAGCCGTTATCAATAGCCTCATTCAAAATAATATCAGCCATCTTCTTAACATTATTAGTATTAATTCCTTTAATCAGCTTTTTCAACCACTTATCACCACCTAAAGTAGTATCAGACTCGACAACACCATCACTGCACATAATAAAAATATCACCGTCATGAATATCTTTATCAAATACAGAAAAATCCACATTATTTAAAATTCCTAATGGTAAAGAATTTGCCTCAACAGTCTCAATACTCTGCTTATTCTTAATATATGTCCTACAAGAACCATTCTTAATAAATTCAACTATACCCTTATATAAATCAAAAATAGCCACATCCATTGTTGCATAAATTTCCTCATTTGATAATTTAATAGTAGAATTAATCAATTCCATAGAATCCTCTTTTTCAAAACCAGCAGACAATGTTTGCATAAGCAATTTAGTAACAATCTGACTAGACTTTTTAGCCTCAACACCAGAACCCATACCATCACTCAAAACCACCAAATGCTTATTATCATCTAATTTAGTCTGAATACAACTATCACCAGAAATATCATTTCCAGTCTTAGGTAACCTCGCTAAACCAAGCTGAATATTAAACTTATCCTCAGAAATATATTTTTGCATATACATATTAGTCTCCAAATGACTCGTATCCTTTTGAAGAACAATCTTCTCCTTGCACACCTTAGTCAAAATAGACTCAATACACTTAATTTTATCTCTTTCCTTAAGCTTCTTCTCAAACAAAATATCAATAAAATACTTCTTATTAGAACTCTGCCTAATTTTAATCTCTTTAACTAGAATCTCCTTCTGATCTAATAACTCCTTAACCTCTTTCTCTTTATTATAAAAAGGCTTGTCCTTTTCCTTCGTCATATTCTCAGCAATTTCAGAAATCGCCTTAGAAACGCCCTTCAACTGTTTTGAAATAGTCTTTCTATTCTCCTGTAAACGTTGTTTCCACTGAAAATTCATTTCATTAATTCTATATGTTCTATTTACAATTCTAACAATCTGATTAACATCCTCCCTAATCGCCTGATTAGAAGCAATATCCAAAATCTCATTTCTCTTTTCAAAAATCTTAACAAGATCCTTCTCAGAAATTTCCTCCTTTTCAACAAGCAATAAATAAATCTCCTCAATAAGAGAACTATTAATCATATCCTCATACAAAATATTATTAGGAAAACTATCAAGATTATTTAACAAATCCTCAATAAACATTTCCTTACTCTTATTAATATTATCCACCTCATACGCAATATCCTCATCCTTAACGCCATAATTTCTTGCAATCTCCTTAACCGTATCAGACAAATAACCAAGTTTTGTTTCAGCATCTTTACTCTCAGCCAATCTATTATTAGAAACAGGCGCTAAAAATTTATTCTTACCAATCAAATCCTCAACATCAATTTCAATATATTTAGGGACACACAACAAAGCCACAGCAGAAATTAGCAATTCCCTATACAATAGAATATCAACCGTATTTCCAGTCATCAAATAAGAAATAATAGCATTACCAACGAAAAATCCAGCAATAACGCCCAATCTTCCCAATCTATTCATAGCACCAGCCATCAATCCAGAAATTGAAAAAGCCAAAACCTGTGCAGGAGTAACTGCCCCAACAATACCAAGAATCAAGCCAACAGAAACACCAATTGTTGAACCAACAAGTACACCATTTTTCCATGCCAAAACCAAAATTAGAAAAATTGCCAAAACATTCGCAATAGCAATACCAAACACCCTATATTGACTAACTGCAACAGCAGAAATAGCAACAATAATAGTAGCCCCAATAATTTCCTCAATAGAAAAAGCAGACTTCAAACCAACATTCTGAAGAACACCAATACTATTAACAAAAATTTTATAGAAAATATATGTAAACATAACATTCAAGATAGATAAAATAACATCATAAATTAGTACCGTACCAATACAGCACTTAACAATTTGTACAACAGCACAAGAAACAATCAAATTAATTCCAAGCTTAGTAATCTCATTTCTATCATCTTGAACATAAGGCTTAATAACCATTACTGAAACAAAAAAAACAAGAACATTAAGGAAAAAAATCAAAAAGCCATTAGTACCATGAGCAATAATTGTACCAATAGAAGTAGCAACCAAAACAGGACCAGCCGGAATAGCACTACTACAACTAGCCACAAAAATAGCAAAAGCAAACGGAGCAAGTCCATCCCTAATAGATACCAAAGACACTAAAAAAGCCAAAACATAAATTATAATATTATGAACCGTCAAAATATCCTTAAATCTTGAAAAATCAAATTTTTTAATATTAACTTTAACATCCTTATCATTCAAATCAACTTTATTATCAGCCAAATTCTGAAACATCCCTACCACCTCATACTTTTTCTATATTTAATACCATATCAAGCAAAAAAAATGTCATATCATAACAAATATAAAAAAAAGTTATTTACTTTTTGTGATATAAATTTTAGTCATCTCCAAAAGTAATACACATTCTATTACACTTCTACAAAAAAATCAATACTTCAACAAAAATCCCCTCAACACAAAAAAATGTCAAAGATAACAGTGAAGGTTTTATATCTACGCTATAAAATCCTCCATCACTCTTTGACACTTTTGCAATTAGTTCTTTATGTCATCAGGTTGAGAAAGAATTAAATTTTAGAAAAATACTTTTCCAACTGATTTTGATTAGAATGTTTATATTACAAGGCAAAAGTGGAGAAAATTCCGCAGTCGTACGAATGTACGTCGAGGAAAGTTTCTCCACTTTTAACGCAGTAAGATGTCATTCTAATCGAAATCTAAAATTGTAATTATTTTTTAACGCCAATGTCAGTGGTGACGTTTGAAAAATGACATTTATGTCAGTTTTCTGCGTTACCAGTGACAGGTGAAAATTTCAACGAGCTATTTGTTTCTGTCAAAGGTAACGGTGAAATTTGACATCTTCGCTGTCAAATTTCCTCCGTCACTCTTTGACACTTTTGCAATTAGTTCTTTTTCTCAATTATATACACTCCTGATGCTATCGCAATTACTATCATTAATGTAATTCCTGCTATTATAACATATGATATTTCTCCTGTTCCTATTGCTACAATAACATCTGCTTTATCTTCATTGTCTGTTGTGTCTTTTTCGTTAAATCCTGCTTCGTTTTGTGTTGTTATTGTTGCTGTATTTTCTTTCATTCCTATGTTGTTTTCTCCATTGTTCCAATCTAGGACTACTTGATATTCTTGTGTTTCTCCTGGTTTCATTTCTTCTGTTTCTCTTGTTGCTGTTGTTTCTTTTATATCCCATCCTGGATTGTTTTCTGGTTTCATTATCATTCCACTTGGTATGTCTTCCATTATTACTGCTTTTCCTGTTAACTCGCTGTCGTTTGTTATTGCTATTTTGTATTTTACTTGGACTTTGGCTGTTGATAATTCTTTTCTTGGTATTTCTATTTTTCCTATATCGTCATTTATTATTTGTTCTTTTCCGTCTATTGTTATGCTTTCTATTGTTTTGTTTATTTTCATGTTAAATAGCATTTTTCTGTAATAGTAATTTACATATGTTGTGTTTTCTACTATGTCTTTTCCATTTTCGTCTTTTGTTACTTTTACTTTCATTGTTCCTTCCTTGTTGTCTGGTTCTTTTGTTATTTCATAGTATTTTATATCTTTTTGTTCTGTCTGATATTCGTCGTTTTCATGTCCTTCTATTTTTATTTCTTCTGCTATCTTTTCGTTTGTTTCTTCATTATAGTAATTTACTATGACTTTTGCTGGTCTCTTATAATAGTAGATTACTTCTGTTGGTGTATTTCCCATTGTTCCGTTTTTGTTTTCTGGTTCTTCGACTAGGTCGTATCCTTCTATTTCTTTTTGTTCGGTTGTGTAGTTGTCTCCTTCGTGTCCTTGAATATTTGTTGTTTCTTCTATTTCTTCTCCTGTTTCTTTGTCTATATATTTTACTTTTACTTCTGTTTTCTTTATGTAATAATATGTTACTCTTATTTCGTCTTTTGTCATTGTTCCTGTTGCGTTTTCTGGATATTTATCTTCTACTAAATCATATTCTGGTATGTTTTCTTTGTGTGTTTCGTATAGATCTCCTTCATATCCTTCTTGTTTTGTTTCATCTAGCAATTGCTTTCCTGTATTGATGTCTATGTGGTTTACTGTTACTCCTCCTGATGTGTGTGCATAATAATATGTTACTTTTATGTTTTCTTTTGTCATTTCTCCGTCTGCATTTGTTGGGACTTCTATTAATTTGTAACCATCTATTATTTTTCTTTCTGTTGTATATTTGTCTTTTTCGTGTCCTGTTTGAATTTCGTCTTCTGCTAATTTGTTACCTGTTGTTTTGTCAATATATTCAGCTGTTACTTTTGTTTTGTATTTATAATAGTAAATTACTTCTGTTGGATTTACTGTCATTTTTCCTTTTGCGTTTGTTGGTAATTTATCTTCTACTAAGTCATATCCTTCAAATGTTCTTGATGGTATTTCATATTCATCTCCTTCGTTTCCTGTATGTACTTGATTTGCAAGAACTTCTCCTGATATTTCATCTATGTGTTTTTCTATTACTCCTCCTGAAATATGGATGTAATAGTATTTTATGATTTGTTCTTCTTTGGTCATTTTTATTGTTTTTTCTTTTGGTTCTTCTATCAATATATAGTTTTCAAAGTCTTTGCTTTCTGTTACAAATTCGTCTCCTTCTAGTCCTTGTGTTGTTGATTGCTCTAAGATTTGACCTGTTGTTTTGTCTATGTATTGTACTGTGGCTTTGGCTTTATATAAGTAATAGTATGTGACTGTTAATGGATTTACTTCAAACTTTCCTTTTTCGTTTCCACTGTGTTCTACTAATTGGTATCCTTCGATTTCTTTTGGATTTGTTTGATATTGTTCATCAACTTTTCCTTGTAATTGTGTTAGTTTTGCTAATTCTTCGTCTGTTCCTTTTTCTAAATATCTTATATTTACTACTGCTGTTTTTACTCTGTAATAGTAAATTACTTCTATTGTTTCTTCTGTCATAGTTCCTGCCTTGTTTTCAGGTTCTGCTACTAATTCATATTTTATTGGTACGTCTGTTGCACTTTCTGTTGTGTAGGTATCATCTACTTTACCTTTTATTATTATGTCTTCTGATAATTTATTTATTGTGCCTTCTTCATAGTAGTGTACATTTACTTGTGTTGCTTTCTTTCTGAAATAGTAAGTTACTATGATTTCTTCTTCTGTCATTTTTCCTGATTTGTTTTCTGGTTCTGATACTAGTTCGTATTTGCTTGGTATATCATCTGCAATTGTTGTGTTGTAGTCGTCATTTACTTTTCCGTTTATTTCAATATTTTCTGATACTTTGTTTGTTGTGTTTTCTTCATAATAATGAACTGTAACTTTTGCGTTTTTCTTTGTATAGTAAATATTTATTATGTTTTCTCCTGTTGATATGCTTAAGTTTTCTTTGTCTGCTGAATCATAGTTATATCCATCTATTTCGATTACTTCGTCTGCTGTGTTGATTACTGTTCCCCATG
>ERZ824488.2467-NODE-2467-length-16325-cov-15.369207_pt1 | contig 16325 bp, 11 predicted proteins | sample MGYA00519936_ERZ824488 | MGnify/ENA primary metagenome ERZ824488 (study PRJEB31778, sample SAMEA3449153) | human gut metagenome | biome: human gut; feature: human-associated habitat; material: faeces | place: United Kingdom | collected 2010/2012 ... | reverse complement strand
CTGTGATTTTCTCGTTTTTTCTCATAACTTGCGCTCCTTTCTTCGGTTTTAGGTTATGTGTTCTAAGAGACTTCCTAACCGCTTGATTAAGAAGTCTTTTAGAGCATACAACACCCGCCGCCAATTTATATTTATGATATTGGCGCACGGCAAAGTGATCCGGGTCTTTTTCTTCGAGCGCGTCAAAGAGGAGATCGACGGGGTTTTTGAAGTTGTCGTCGTCCTCGCGCACTTCCATCGCGTTAATCATTGCCACCAGCGTGTTAAAGTTCTGCTCGTGCGGTGGCGCTTCGTAAAAGATGTAGCCCATCAGTGCGCAATACAGCAGCATTTCGGCGTTTCGCCAAAATGGGTCGCCGCTTTTCTGCCCGCCGTCGGTATTGGTAATCAGAACATTTGCCAGCTTCAAGATATCCTTTTCCGAATGAATGTAATGGAACGGGTTATAGTGGAGCGACTTTTTGAAGTTGATGGTGTTGAAGAATCGAATCTGATACTTTTTCTTTTCCAGCAGATGTCCGCACTCGATGAGCAGGCTGCCTTTGGGGTCTGTTATGACATAGCTGGAATGGCATTGCATGAGATTGGGCTTCAAAAGGTAGCGGGTCTTGCCGCTGCCCGAACCGCCGATGATCAGCACGTTTTTGTTCCGCGCCGTCCTGGGGTCTTTGGGGCGGCTGTTCATGGTCAGCCGTTCCGTCTGCGTCAGCAGGATGTTGTTTTTGAAAACGGGGTCGATAAATGGCTCGATGTCCTTGCGCGTTCCCCAGCGCGCCGAGCCATACTCACGTCCTTTGCGGAACTTCTTCGCGTCTTTGCCTTTGAGATACACGGCAAGCCGGAGCAGCAGCCCTGCAAGCAGACCGACGAGCAGATCGGCAGGATGGAAACTCGGCAGCGACGAAGCAAAAGCGGAGGTAAAGCCATCGCCCAGGTGCAGCAGCTTTTCGGAAAGATTTGTGCCTTCCGCCATGCGCCACGCCTGCCCCAGCTTGGTGGCGTATAAGCCGATCATGCAGTAAGGCAGATTCAGCGCAAGTTTCTTTTTCGCTGCTTCGGAAATCGTGAGCGTGTGTTTCTTGCGCTTGTTCATCGGCTTGGCTCCCTGTTTCGGATTTTCCCGATGGTCTTTGCCGTCTGTTCCTTCGCTTTTTCCAGCCTTTGGAGAACGGAAGGGCGCTCGGACTGCGTTCGGGCTTTTGTGCTGGCCAGTTCCTTGAGCGCAGCGGTTAAAGCGTCCGAATCACGGGCTTTGAAGAACACCAGAAAGCGCGGCTTGTCGCCGTCCACTTTGCGGATTGCATAATCCACGCCGTATCTGCGGGTGATCCGCTGAAATTCCTTCAAGTCCTGCCCGGACAGCTCGATGTTGCTTACGCCCTGATTCTGCCCGACCAGATGCCTGACCGTCTGCCTGCCGTGATGTTTCACACCAGACGTAGACGGATTTTGACGATGCGCCAGCAGTTTGATCGCTGCGGTCTTGAGGGTGCGGAGGCTGAACTTGGTGCCGTTAATCATCAGAGCTGCGCTTTTCTGCTCGATTTCTTCCTGCATGAAAACCTCCTTTTTCGTTTAATGGGTATGAAAAAAGCGGCCAGCTTCAACTGACCGCCAGTGTGTGGATAAGGATTATTTCTGAATGAGTTTCAGCACATCGTCTTCGGAAAGCTCGGTCGCCTGCGCAATCTGCTTGATGGAAAGACCCATCTTGGACAGGCGCAGTGCCGTTTCGCGCTTTTCCTCCTTGACACCTTTGACAACGCCTTCGGCAATTCCATCGTTAATCAAGCCTTGAATAGCTTCACACATATTGACCACCTCCGAATGATCATCAATCTTGAATTTAGTGTTGGTCATGGTGCGGGGTATGTTTTTCATTTCAGACGATAGTAGCAGGTGTTTTTACCGTTGCCTTCTCGTTTCAGTTCGCCGGATGCAACTAATTTACGCAGCGCGCCTTCTATTGAGCTGACGCTCAAAGCAGGGCAGAGTTCACGAATATCCTGCTTACTGAAACGACCGATTTTGTTCAGCGTTGCCTGACGTACCGTTTCAAGCGCCGGCTTTTTTTGTTCGACCAACGAGAAGCGATCCTCAAAATCGCGGTAGGCGGAGAGGATGATGCCCAGCAAATATTTGATAAAGGGAACGGCATCTTCTGTCCCCTCGTGCCAACCTTCCTGTGCTTGACGAAGCGCGGCATAATAGAGGTCTTTATTTTTGGCGATTTTGGCTTCCAGCGAGATATATTTGCCGACATAAAAACCATTTCGGTACAAAAGCAAGGTCGTGAGCAAACGGCTCATCCGTCCGTTTCCGTCATTAAAGGGATGAATACAAAGGAAATCGTGGATGAAAATCGGAATAACAATCAAAGGTTCAGCTTCCATGTTGCCGATTACGCGGTTATATTCATCGCAAATGCGGTCAAGGGCTTCCGGCGTTTCAAAAGGTGCAAGCGGCGTAAACAGCGTTTCGGTATGACCGTCTGGATCAGTGGCGCTGATATAATTCTGCACGCTTTTTGTCTGCCCCGCCATAGGGTTGTTCATGTGGCTGTACAAAACTTTATGCAGCTGCAAAATGTAGTTCCGCGTGATCGGAATGGCATCAAAATTTTCGTGGATGATATTCAGCGCATCACGGTATCCGGCAATTTCCTGCTCATCTCGGTTTCTGGGCGCAGTTTTTTCTTCGACCAACTGGCGGATACGTGTGCTTGTGGTGACAATCCCCTCAATCGCATTGGATGCTTCGGTGCTTTGAACCTTGGCGATTTCCACCAGCTTTTCCAATTCTTCCGGGCGCTGCTTGAGATACATCTCCTGTTTTCCGGCTTCTTTATAGATTGCAGCAATCAACCCTAAGATTTCAGAATCCCATTTTTGTTCGCGGATTGCTGTGTAGTGAAAATCTCTCATTCTCTTACCTCCGACCGTTTTCCCTTGAATTATGGCATAGATTAAGGGAAACATCAACCCTTTACGAGCAAAATTCCCTTATTATTTTATCCGATTTAAGAGAAAGCATATACCATAAGCAGACAATGAAGAGAATGAGGGGAGTTATCCGCGCACCCAATCCTTCACGCACCGATTGAAATCGGAAATCCGCTCCAAAATCCACTCGGCGGCATACGGCAAAGCAAAGACGCAGAAGCTCCCTGCAAACATGGCTGCGGCTTCTCTGAACGTGACCTTGCCGAACAGCAGACAGCAGCAGGCGATGAAGAAAATCAGCGCCGCCAGCTTATTGGTGATGAACTGCGAAATGCCCAGCGCAAAGATGCCGAGCCATTCCATCAGCGTCAGCAGGGCGATCAGGGGCAGGCCAACCAGTTTCATCAGGAACGTCATGTTCTGCACCTCCGTATCGTTATCGGTGTTTCTTCCTGAGCAGCCGCATCAGACCGAGCAGGACGGAAGCCGCCATCATCAGCAGACCGACAATCATTGTCGGCGTAATCGGGAAGTCAACGCCGGTCTGAATGACGGGCGTGTTGGTGATGCGTGCGAGCTTCTGCGGCGGGATGTAGGATTCGTCAATGGTGAACGTGATTTCCTCGTCGGTTCTGGCATAGCCGTCCAGCGGGCGGGTTTCACGGATCAGGTAGCTGCCCGGAACGAGATTATCAGCGCGTACAATGCCATTTTCATCGGAAACCAGCTCTCGAATGAACGTCCCCTTGTCGTCATACAGACCGAAGCGAACGCCGGAAAGCGGTTTGCGGCGGTGATCCGTTTTCTCGAACTCGTAATGGTTCGGGATGTTGACCAGCGTAACCGTCTGGTCGTTCTTCCAGTTGTAGCCGACGTGGAAGGGATAGTCGTTCATCAGATTGAAGTCTTCCGGCGCTTCATCCTCGCGGAGAATCCAATCGCCGACTGTGAAGCCGATGATTTCAAACTCGCCCTTTTCGTCGCTGACGGCGTGGGCGGCGACCGTTCCGCTCTGCGCGTCGATGAGAGAGAACGCAACGCCTGCCAGCAGGTTTCCTGCCGTATCGACCTTCCTGAAGGTCAGCTTCATGCGCTCGTTGGGAATGACGGCAATCGGCTCGGTCGGATTGACGAACGTGCCGTCAAGGGTCAATGTCACCTGTGCGCCGCTGGGCAGGTAGCCCGGAAGCGGTTTGCTTTCAACGACAGTATAGCTGCCATACGGGATTTTTTCAAACATGGCGATGCCGTCCGCATCGGTGAGCACCGTGGCGACGACTGCGTTACGTTCGTCTTTCAGCGAGAACTCCACACCTGCCAACGGCTCGTTATGCTCGCCGACCTTTTTCAGCGTGAAGCGCGTGAAATCATCGCGCAGAACGGTATCCCCGGAAACCTGCCCGTTCTCATTTACGGTAAAGGAGCAGGTCGTTTCGTTCAGCGCGTACCCTTCGGGCGCAAGCACCTCTTTGAAGGTGTAGCGTCCCGGCGTAACGGGAATATCGGGAATTTCGCCGTTTTCATCGGTAACAGCGCGGTAAATGACTTCTCCCTGCTCATTCTTGACCTCGATCTCTGCGCCCGGAACGGTTTCCGCGCCGGTGATATCGGTTTTGGTCAGCGTGACTTTGGTGTAAATCAGCTCGTTACGCACCGTTCCATCCAGTGAAACGCGGATGACAGGCGCATCGTCCGCCTGATTTTCGGGGGAAATCCGTACATCGAAGCGGTTCGGGTTGAGCTTCCAGCCCTTCGGCCCGTCCAGCTCCCGGATGGTATATGCGCCGTGCGGCAGATTGCCGGAGAAGGTCAGATTGCCGTGCATATCGGTCATGCCGACGGCGATAAGCGTATCGGCAGGCAGCATACCGTCCGTATAATGGATATCATCGGCATTGTACAGACCAAATACGAAGCCCAGACCATAGGTCGTGGTCAGCTCTTGACGGATGTATCCGTTCGCGTCCGTATAGGGTTTGAGGATTTCTTTTTCCTTTTCAAGCTGAATTTCGGTAGACAGATATTCGTTATGCGCTTTGACGGTGACGGTCACCAACGGCGTGTGTCCGTCTGCATAACGCAGTTCAGCGTCATAAATCTCACCGCTGAGCGCGTATCCTTCGGGCGCGGCAATTTCCATCAGCTTGTACTTACCCAGCGGCAGCTCCTTCGACCAATCTGTGCCCGTTCCGCTGGTCGTGATGGTGTCCACCAGCTCATCTTTTTGATACCAGATTGTTCCATCGCCGCCGACGATTTCTTCCGCGGCGCATACTTCAAAAACAGCATCCGCAAGGCAGCGTTCTTCAAAGACAGGAGACTGATATTCAAAGCCCATTTCGGTTTTACTTTCAAAGCCGACGAGCTGCAAGCCCTTCTTTTCAAGGCGGATCTGTCCCATCACGGCTTCATTGGGAATCTCGATGTCCAGCTCGTACACCTGGTCGGCGGTGTCGCCCGTTTTACCGACGAACACGGGCAGGCTTTCCGTCCGAATCAGATATCCTTCGGGAGCTTGAATCTCCTCGATGGAATACAGCCCCCAGCCGACTTCTTCGGGCAGTGTTACACAGCCGGATTCATCGGTGGTGAACGTGTCGAGCGTCTGCTTTTTCGGGTAGTAAATCGTCTGCGTCACGGTATTGCCGTCCGCGTCCTTGAGCTTGAAGGACGCGCCCGCCAATGTGATGACTTTGCCGGTTCGCGCATCCGTTTTGATGAGCCGCAGGCGGTAGAGAATCGGGTGGTCGTTGAGCGTCAGGATGGGTGGCTGGATGGGATTTTCTTCGCCGGTGATTTCAAAGAGAAGCGGCTTCTTGATTTCAAACCCGTCTTTGCCGAACGTCTGCTCCAGCACATATACGCCGTAAGGGAGCAGTTTGGTTTTGGCATACCCGCTCTTGTCGGTGATGAGGTGGTCGCGCTCAAATTCGCGCGCGTTTTCATACGAACCCGCTTTCCGAAGGTAGACGTGGAACTCCGCGCCTTCCTCCGGGGTTTCGGTGTGCTGGTTGTCGGTTTTGTTGTCGCCCAGCACCTTGACGATGGCCTGTGCGCCGAGCTTGATCTCGTTCAGCTTGAGCGCGTCGTAGATGACGACGGCTTCCCTGGACTGTGCGGCGGCACTGGCGGTATCGACCAGCACATGCTCGCCGCTGGGCAGATAACCGACAGGCGGCGCAATCTCGACGATCTCATACAGCCCAGGCCACAGCTCGTCGGTGGTCGCTGCTGCATCCTCACCAGATGTCTGGATGGCGTCGATGACCGTCGCGCCTCTGAGCCAGATCACGTTTCCCTGACGGTCAAGGATATCCGCGCCCGCCAGTACACGGAACGTTGCGCCGGTCAGCCCGCCGTCGCCGCGGACGGAGGGCGCGTCGGTCTGCGCGTATTCGTCTTTGTCGCGCTTTTTGATGCGGATGCGCGTCATGACGGGCTGATTGGTTGCGGACAGATCGGTGGTTTCATCCGATTTCACGGTAGCGTCCAGCGTGATTTCTTCAAAAACATAGCCCGCCGTTTCGCCATGCTCGCGGACGAGATAGCGTCCCTTGCGCAGCGGCCCGGAGATTGCCACGCCGTTTTCATCAGTGGTCATTGTTCCTGCCAGACCAGAGCCGTATTCGTCGTTGTAGTAGATGTCAAACTGAATCCCTGCAAGCGGAACGCGGCTTCCGACTGCGGTTTTGCTGATGCGGATGTAGCCGGGATTGGCTTCATTCGTCGCGGCGATTTCATAAGTTTTGCCGTTTTCCGTACAGTCAAGCTCAGCAGAGAACAGCTTGTCGGCGTAATGTTCAGGGGCTTGTACTTCTGAGATGCGATAGCGTCCCCATTCGAGCCAGTCCGTTTCTGCGCTGCCGTCTGCTCCGGTGGTTAGCGCGGCGACGACCGAGCCGACAGCCGCGCCGTTTGAACCGGCAGGCGCGGAAAGCCGGGTGACGGTAAACACCACGCCTGCCAGCGGTTCATGCGTCAGACTGTCCGTCTTGACGATGCGGATTCTTCCCTGAATCGGTGCATTGGCAAAGGAAATCCGGGAGGTTGCACCGGCAGCGATAGTAACAGTCTGACTGCCCTGCACGGAAACCTGATATCCCTGCGGCGCGTTCTTTTCGCGCACGGCATATGTACCCGCCTGCACATTGGAGAAGGTCGCCGAACCGTCTGCGCCGGTCGTCTGGGATTGGAGGACAGCACCCGCGCTGTTCAGCAATTCAAAGACAGCGCCCGAAAGTGCCGCGCCGGAACTGGCGCTGGTTTTGGTGACGACGATTGCGCCATACGGCTGTTCAAACTCAATGCGCACGGATTTGAATTTCGCAGGCAAGCCGTACTGTGGAATGACGACCTTCTGAATATCCGCGTCCGGGACGCCGACTAAAAAAGCCGCTTCTTCATCCTGAGAAGAAACGGACTCTGCGGTGATGGCAAATGTACTTTGAGTGGAGGTGACGGAAATCGTGTCGCCGCTGTGCAGGTAGTAATATTCGCCGTCCGAACCGGCGCTGTTGCCGGTCAGGCTGCCGACGCTTCGGCTGATGCGGATGAGGTCTGCGTCCGTCGTCAGTGTGACCGTGCCGACGTAGCTGCCGCCCTGCATGGTCATGGATTTATTGCTGATGCCGATATCGCCGGTGATGCCGGAACGCCGAATCGCGCAGGAAGCCAGCCAGCGCGCATATTCCAGATAATCCGCAGGCGCTTGACCGGATGCGCGGTAGAACTCATCCATGCGCCAGTAGTCGCGGACATACCAGTCACCCTCAAGCTGCTTGACGACTTCGCGGATGGCGAACTGCCCGGCGACGCGCGACCACACGTCGCTGTCCTCGTAACCGGTATCTACGATCATGTACGGGTAAGTGTGCCGCAACACCCAGCCGATGGCGTGCATGGTGCGGCTGCTGTAAATATCGCCGGAATAGCCCGGCTTGACCGCGTAGCCGTCCAGATCGACGACCTCAAACGGGCCGGTCGGGTTATCCTTTGCGCCGGGGCTGTTCATGGTATGCTCCAGACAGTAGACGGTCTGACCTTCCAGATAGTGCGGCGTGGCGTAAATCGTGCCGTAGCCGTCGAGTTTGGCAATCTGCTTGTACTCGCTGTCATGTCCGGAACTGCCCTGAAGCCCTTGCTGACCGGGATAGAAGGTCTTGACGCTGGCGTTGTGGTTCCGCAGATTGAAATCCGCGGACGCATACAGGGCAATCGGCTCAAACGGATAGGCATAGTCGGTGACGGTTAATTCGTGTGCATCGGTGGGCGACAGATCGTCCATCGGAACAAAGAGCGTATCGGTGTCCGTCCAGATCAGTTTGCCGTCTGCATCGTCCGCGCCGTACAGATAGCGTATCTCGCACCAGTCGCGCCCCAAAGCGTCCTGCTGAACGGATTCCACAGAAACAACAGCATCGCGGGTGAATACGCCCTGCCAATCGTCGCCGTTATCATCTTCCGTCATGGTTTCGTCGATGGAAAGATAAACGCGGGTTTCGGTGGTGACGGCGGCGTAATCCCCGGTTTGCAGAAACGGCGCTTGCGGTTCGGGCGCAGGCGTTGTTTCCGGGGCTTCTTCGCTTATGGTCAGCTCGCCAAGGAGAACGAATGCATCCATATAGCCGATGTCGGAGGTGATGAAGCCGCAGGGACGCTGTTCTTTGAGCGTTTGGCGGGCTTCCTCGGAGAAGGAAATATCGGCTATATCCGATTTGGCAATGTAGCCGGAAAGGGGGTCGTCTGCATAGGTGAGCCACCAGACCTTGAACGCCGTTTCGGTTTCTTCGGTGATAAGCAAAACGCCGCCGTCCTCTTTCAAGGTGAACAGCGGCGCGGTCAGGGCGGTATCTTCGTATATGACGGATTCTGCGTAAGCAGCAGCATACGCATAGCCGTATTCCAAAATCGCTTCGGATACAGAAAACGCTTCCTCGTCGTCGGGAAGCGGGCTTTCTTCGGGGATGGGCGTTTCTTCGGCAGGAACTTCTTCAGCAGGCGGTTCGTCCGTCGAGCCTGTATCAGGCATTTCTTCCGGGACTTCGGGAGAAGGGGTTTCCTCGATATCCGAATCGGACGGTTCGGGCGTTTCCGATTTATCCTGATCGGGGATATCGGGAGTATTCTCGTCAGCGGGGATTTCCATAGTTCCTGATGGCTCGCTGGGTTCGGGCGTTTCATTGGGTTCTTCCGAAACAGGCGGTTCGGTTGGCTCGCCGGTTTCTTCGGTCGGGAAATCGGAAAGATTGGGTTCTTCGATGGTTCCCGACTCGTTCTGTTCGACGATTTCCGTCTGAATGGAATTTTCGATAATTTCTTCCGAGAGGACGGAAACCGGAAGATGGGTCAGCAGGAGCGCGGCCGTCAGCAGCCACGCGAGCAGTTGTTTTCGATGGGGTTTGCGCATATCACAACCTCCTTTGAAATGGAAAAAACCGCTCAGCAAAATTCTGAGCGGGAAAGTATAATGATAAAATTGTCAGTGTTCCGTAATCTCCCAATGACCTCTGAATCCTCGACCAACAAAATGAACATTAGACATTTCCTTTATGTGTCGTTTAATTGTTTTAGAGCTGGTTCCAAGCGCCATTGCCATCTTTTCCGTACTTATTTTGTTATCTTTTCGGATCAAGGATAAAATGTGCATGTCTAAAAGGTCTTGAGGGACATCTTGAGGGACATCTTGAGGGACATCTTGAGGGACATCTTGAGGGACATCTTGAAAAATCACATAATTCAAATTTGGCAGAATGACTGTGAATTGATATCTATCGGATCGAAATAAGGGCATTTTATCTGTTGTATAATTGATTTGGGTCTGATAGCCACTTATGATTTTGCCAAATCCGCTACCTTTCCGTTCCATGAAACCAAGCCTGTTAAAAACATCAGCAAGAACAGGGTTTCTCCGCGTGGAAGGAACCGTAAAAGGGTCTCTTTCTTGAATTATCGAACCATCGGGCATACCGCCGGGAGAATAAATCTCCATCCGATCATCGAAAATGTCAATGTGGACTTCACTACCATTGATCAAGTAATCACGGTGAGCTAAAGCATTTACCAAGGCTTCATGATAACTGCGGTCAACATACTCCGGCATTTCTTCTCTAGAATTAGCGGTTTTTCTCCACATCATTCGAACGTTGCGTTTGATAAAGGCTTCACCGTTCTCGATTAAAGAAATAACGCTTCCTGAATATTCAGCATCATCCAATGCATCAATAGTACCGCCGCTTTTATTAAGACCATTCCAACGAGTACAAAACAATCGTGACCAGCGGATGGGACTTTCATCGGCGATTAAAGCGCCAGCATTTGTTAAAAAGCCATGTTCATCAGCCAAACCGAAGGAAATCAGGTCTTTATCATCAAAACTGTTACCTGTCCATTTTTTGTAGCGTTCGCGAAGTTTAGAAAAAGCAAAATCTTCTGTTTTGTAAGCAGATAGCTGAGAATCAAAAGAAGAATTCTTTCCGCGAAGTACAAGCCACTTCAGTTCGGTGGCGGTAGCTTTTACACTTTCATTTCCAATCCGAACATAGGCTTCCAGAACACCATCTCCAGAATAATAATATGGGGTTTCATCCCCTTTGAAAACTTCAAGGATAAGCACGATTTTTCCTTCAGATACTCTTTGAAATCTAAGGCGAAATTCAGGAACAGGTTCAAGCCGCGTTTTGATAATTTCACTTATTTTTTCCGCGTCACTGTCTGGAGATTCAAGACCGACGATTTGACCATCGTTTGAAACGCCCCAAATTAGTATGCCGCCAAGTGTGTTAGCAAATGCACTTACACTTTTGCACCAACTTTTGGGTTTCTTGACTTCGAGCGAAAGTTTTTTATCGTATTCAGTGGCTTCGCCAATGAGCAGGTCAACATTCATTTTTATACAGCCTCCTTCCGGTCTTAATGGAATGTTCAAAACAACCTTATTATAATAGTATAGCATGGAATCAGTGAGAATGCCAAAGAAAAGTTGGCACTACTATGATTGTCTGGGTGATGATCTGTTAGACGACAAAAGGAAAAAACTCAATTTTTCCTGACCGCCATCACGACAAACCGCCCATCCGCGCCGCCGTAGGTGCGGTCACAGGTGATGAGCGTCAGAAGGTGGTCGCCGCCGGTTACGGTCATATCGTTCTCATGCAGATTTGCGGACTTCACAAAATCCATGAAGCGCGCAAAATCATCTTCGGTTTCAAAGTCGGCTTTTTCCGGCGTGAAATCATCATAGCGCATATTAAACGCGGCGAACACTTTGTAGGTATAAGCGCCGTTCGACGTGTCCAGATGAATTGTCCGATGCGCCTGATAGAACTCTGCTTTCTTGTAGGAAATCAGCGGGCTGAACATCACGGTCGGTTTGGAGCGGATATTGTGACCATAGATGGCGATGTTGCGGGATGGTCGGCTGAAGCTGGTATCGCCGGTGGCAAACAACGTTCCCAGAGAGCTGGTCGAGCCGGTAAAGCTGTGCTTGAGGTAATAGGCGGTATCGTAGGTGAACACGACTGGGTAATTGACGGGCGTGTTCGGGATGCTCAGCCATGCGGCAAAGTCGCTGTTCTGCGCTTTGCAGGCTTCAAGGTCAATACTCGATGTGCAAGCAGGCACGGAAGGCGCAGAAATATCTTCGCTTAAAACGCAGCCGTCAAGCGAGCTGATAAGGTCGTTCAAAATGGAAGAATCCGCTTCGGACGGCGTGACGACAGGTGATTCGGATGTTTGCGGCAGCTGCACGGCGGAACTCAGCGCTTCATACTTCGCCGATTCCTGATCGAGCTGCTTCTGCCAGCCGAGAATCGGCAGCAGGAATGCAAGCAAGCCAACAAAAAAGAGCAGCGCAACAGCCGCTCCAATCCACTTTTTCATGGTGTATTCTCCCTTACAGGTTCATTTCTCCGCGGATGCGCTCGATCAGCGCACGACCGTCGAGCGCGGTGAATTGGGAAAAGCGCTTGGAGCAGAAAAACCGCTCAAGCTCCACGAGGTCATACCAGACTTTGGGGTTGTGTTCGCCTTTGACGTAGACGCGGTGAAGCAGACGTTTATAGTCGTGGACAGCCTGCTCGACGACGGCGTTTGCCAGAAGCTCAAAGCCCTTTTCGGAAATAAAGGGCTTGAAGGTGATGATCGGCAGCTTTGCTGCATCCGTTTTAGGCATCGCCAGCCACCCTGCGGCAAATGATGCTTCCGCAGCGGGAAACCTCGCAGCAGGCATCATCCGACCAGAACGCCGCCTCAAGCTGATCGTTCAGCCACTTGCCATTGCTTTCAACGGGCTGCGTCAGCGGGTCGCCGTGGTCTTCCGGCTGATAAGCAAGCACCTGCGGGTAAACATGGTGCGTGAGAAAAAGCGTTTCGGGCAGGCGGGTCACGATGGCATCCAATACATCCTGATTGTGTGCGGCAGGCGTGAGCAGAACGTCGGTGATGATGAAGGTGTTCTCGCAATCATAACCGTGTGCCGTAAGCTGATCGACCATTTCGCCAAGCGGCTGATTCAGATACAGGCAGTCGTCAATCAGAACGTCGGCATCTTCGTATGCCTGCGGCAGAAGCAGGCAGCCCGAAAGCAGACCCAGCGGAACCATTTCGGTGACTACGCCAAAATTGTCCCATGCACGACGGGCGGCGGTATCCCGCTTATCGCAGGCATACAGGCTCAGGGTGACGGGAACAATGCCGGTTTCAACCGGCGCGGCAGAGCAATCGGCTTCATCCAGCACAAAGGAGTCTGCGCGGAACTTGGGTTCGGCTTTGATAACGATAAAATCGAGATGGTTTTCCATGATAAATCCTCCGTTTTTATATGTGGTGAAAGAAAAAAAGGTATAAAAATGCGCCGCTCGCGATGGGCGGCGCATGGCATTATACAGGGTGTGCGCGATACTCGGCGGTAAATTGGCTTTCCTGCGTAATCGGCGTGTTCATCAAGGTAGCAATCAGGTAGTTCTTGATGTTGCGGATATCGTTTTTCGTGCGGTCGAGGTTGTAATATACCGTCATCAGCGAATCGTAGGTGAGTTTTTTCAGCCGGTCTTGAATCGCCCATGCAGGCCATTCCCGCCCGCTGATCCGAATAGCGGCTTCCGGCGTGGTATGCAGCTCGACCATGATTTCCACGATTTCATTGAGCCGTTCCCGGTTGTATTTCCACTGATTTTTCAGCAGGTTGTCATACTGGATTTGCCGCTTGACCAGATTGCGCACATCCTCGAAGTCCTGACGGGTCGTAAAGGGTTTTCGGGCTTCAAGGTCGTCCCAGCACCAGGGCATGTATTCGTCCTCGTCGGGGTCAATCGGCAGGATTTCGTCCAGCCAGCCTATGGGCGCGGCATCCGTGTTGCCTCCCGCATCGTCAGCCGATTCCTGCTGCTCCATCGAATCCATCCCATCCGGGCTTTCGGGAAGGTCAACGGGTTCGGGATGGATAGGATGGATGGACGGTAAGGGTTTTCTTACGCAGGGTTTGGTGACGATGGTTTTGGGAACGAGGGTACTTCTTTGCACGGCGTTTACCGTTGGCGGTGAAACCGTGGACGGCTTGTCCGCGGCGGGTTTATCCAGTACGGGCTTTTCCGGTTTTGGTGCTTCCCGTATCGGCTTTTCGTAGATGGTGTAGGTTGCCGCGGCAAAGTGGCCGGTGGTGCTGCGCTCACGGCGGCGCACCACGTAGCCCTGTGCTTCAAGCTCCTTGACGATGGCGGCAACAGCGTCCACGCCCTCTTTGCACTTGGCCGAAAGCCCCTTGATCGTGAAATTCCAGCCGTCGTGTTCGGAGAGCATCAGGGCAAGCAGCCCCTTGGCTTTCAGCGAAAGGTTCGTGTCGCGGAGTGCCGCGTTGGTGATAATCGTGAAGTCGCGCTCATGCGCGGCGCGGATGATAGCCATAGATAATCCTCCCTGTCAACTGTTGAAAAAAGGTTTTTGGAAACTTGACAGCTTTCAGCGTTCCGGCGCACGGGATTTCGTGCGCTTCATCCCTTCAAGCACCTTGCGCATACGGCGGTTTACGTCGTCGAGCGTGTTGTCCTCCGGGAAATAGGAGCGCCATTCCTTCGCCGTATCGAGCATGGAAAGAATCGAGGTTTCCATTTCTTTCGGCGTTGCGGATGGGGAGAAATATTGGGATATCTGTCTGCTTTGCAGCACGACCCTTTCGGTTTCCGGCTTTTTCTGCTCGGACATGATTGCCAGCACCATATCTTCGGTTAGTTTGCCGCCCTGCGAAAAGCGTTTCAGGCGTTGTGCCTGAGAAAGCGACGGTGTGGATTGCTCGCTGTCGATGGTTTCCGCCAGCCAGCCTTGTTCTTCCGGGTTCAGATAGGAAACTTCGACGGCAGAGTTGAACGCCAGTTTTCGTTCGTCTACCAGATCGAGCAGTTCGGGAAGAAGCTCCGTCAGACGGATGTAACGCTGAATTTGGATGCTGCTCATGCCGAGTTCATTACCCAGCACATCCCGCGCCCTCAACTTCTGACCAACTTGGTCAGAAGTTAGGTTGAGCCGCTTTCCTTGGTGCTTCATTGCTTCCAGCTTCATTTTGAAGGCAAAAGCGCGTTCGCTGGGCAGGATGTTTTCGCGTTGGAGGTTGGAATCTACCATCAGGATGACGGCGGCATCGTCGTCGAGTTCTCGGACGATGACCGGCACGGTTTCCAGACCAGCCAGCTTTCCGGCGTGGCTTCTGCGGTGGCCGGATACAATCTCATATTTGCCATCCGGCATGGGACGAGCAATGAGCGGAAGCAGAATACCGTGTTCGCGGATGCTCTGCACCGTGTCCATCATGGATTCATCATCAATGACTTTGAATGGATGGTCTTTGAATGGAACGAGCTGATCCAGCGGTATCTCGCGGATTTTCTCCAAACCCGCATCCTGACGGCTGGCTTCCGTCGAGAACAGATCGACGCAGGGTTTCAGGCGTATGCCGCTGGTATCAAATGCCATGCCCGATCACCTCCTGCACCAGCTTCTCGTAAGCGCGTGCAACCTTGCCTTTCGCATTATGCGCATAGATGCTGCATCCAAGCGCACTGATTTCCGAAGCACGGACGGAATAGGGAATCTGCGCATTGAAAATCGGGAGGGAATTTCCATAGGTATTGCTGATGAGGGATACCATGCCGCGTGCATAACTGGTGCGTGCGTCTAACATTGTCAGGACAATGCCCTCTATGATAACATCAGGGTTGATCTCTTGCTTGATGAACATGACGGTATCCAGAAGCTGAGAAATGCCTTCGATAGACAGGAAGTTTACGGAAACGGGAATCAGGATGGAATCCGCGGCGGACAGTGAGTTCAGCGTGAACATGCCAAGCGTCGGCGCACAGTCGATGAGGATCACATCATATTGAGATTTCAGCGGCGCAAGCAGACGCTTGAGAATGGTTTCGCGGGCGTTTGCGCCGGTCATCGTCAGTTCCAGACTGAATAATCCAAGACTGGAGGGGAGAAGATCAACGCCTTCTTCGTGATGCAGGATAGCGGTGCGGATATCCAGAAGCGGTTCGTCCTTGCCGCGGCTTGTCCCTCGATTCAGAAGGTTGTAAACCGCGTCTGTCAGCGTTACGGGCAGCTCGTCGGGCATTTGATAGCCCAGGCTGATGGTCAGGTTCGCCTGCGGGTCAAAATCGACAAGCAGTACTTTGCGCCCCTGTCGTGCCAGACCGATACCGAGATTCACGCAAGTGGTCGTTTTTCCAACGCCGCCTTTCTGATTGGCGACAGCTATGATTTTGTGTTCCATAATGATCCTTTCCAATATTTAGAAAAACAAGGTGCTTGCTGGAATAAGAGCATTTGAATGATGGGACATTCTGAGGTTTTAGCAGCAGGCATATTCCACTTTTGAGGGTTTATGGTACAAAAAAAGCGGGATAAACCCGCGTTGCTTTCACTACAGTTCATTCAGATTTGAGATATCAGATATCCAAAGGGATGAATTTACTTCCTAATTCAAAAAGGCGGCACTGCTTTCAAGGCAGGAAAACACTCAATGTTGAGGGCGTCACCTCTTATATTGGGTGTTTTTTTACAGGCTTTATCGAGAGTTCATCCTGCGCTAATTGCATTCGAAAATCGAATCATTCCTGCTAAACAGACCTAAAGAACAGAACATGTCTGTTTGATACTATCATGCCTTATATGCAGCATCTATGCCGGAAATAAAGGATATCTGATGCTGTGTCGTCCCAAAATCAACTGCAAGTATCCACTAAGCGAGTAAAATACCCACTGAACATATAATTGGTAAGGATGAGGTCGCCGGCTCGAATCCGGCCATCAGCTCCACGAAATGTCACCTTCCGTTATTGATATGTACCCAGTTTTCTGGACACCGGTTCAAAATTGAATAATTAAGATTCC
>ERZ824488.2464-NODE-2464-length-16339-cov-5.196143_pt1 | contig 16339 bp, 14 predicted proteins | sample MGYA00519936_ERZ824488 | MGnify/ENA primary metagenome ERZ824488 (study PRJEB31778, sample SAMEA3449153) | human gut metagenome | biome: human gut; feature: human-associated habitat; material: faeces | place: United Kingdom | collected 2010/2012 ... | reverse complement strand
AGTACGCCACCTTGCCAAGGTGGAGGTCGCGGGTTCGAGTCCCGTCTGTCGCTCTTGAATTAAGAACTACATGTTGCGTGTGGTTCTTTTTTTGTGCATACAATGAGCCAAATACAGATTTTTACACCCATGCAGATTTGTGCTTGCACAAGGATCTGCATGGGTGTAAAAATCTGTATTTGGCGAATGTACATCATCGAGCTGCTAAGCGAGATGGTGTACGTTCGCCGGGGGTTCGTGTTCACACGAAACCCTGGCTCATTACTAACGTAAAAAAGACTGGCATCGAGCCAGTCTTTCATCATAACTATTCTTTTTTTATTTCAGGAAGAACCAGTATCCTGCAAATGCAGCAGCTGCGATGATCAGGAAGATAAGGATTACAACAAGCACAACAGGAAAATGTCTCTCATCATCGTCATCTTCTTCGTCTAACATATTCTGATAGTTCTCACGCATCTCCTGTTCACGTTTTTCACGGACATGCTTTGGTGGAATATTAGAATAGGTCTGTTCTTTTTCTCCCTCTGGGGTGGAAAGATCAGGTGCAGTAATTTTAAGTTCATCCTCTTCATTAGAAATGATACGTGTGCTGGAATTGTCAATTGCATGTACCGGTTTGGCTTCTTCCGGACGTTTCTTTTTCGGACGTGGACGAACTTTTTCCCGGCTTTCTTCCTGACCTTCTGCATATTTGAGAAGTGGACGGTCTGAAGTAGCAGGGCGTTTCTTTGGATGCGGTCTGGATGGCTGTTCTTCGGAAGAACCTTCTGTCTTCGGACGAGGTTTTCTTACCGGTCTTTCGCCTTCGGCAGCCGGGTTCGGACGTTTTTTCTTCGGATGAGCCGGTACTTCTGGATTAGCAGAAGAAGCGGTCCGCTTTTCGGCGTTTTCCGGAGATACCGGACGTTTTTTCTTTTTCTTTGGCTGGGCAGGACGTTCGGCAGAAGTCTTTTCGCCTTCGGCAGCCGGGCGCTTTTTGTGTGGCTTTTCTGCAGCCTTACCGGCTTCAACTGTTTTTTCAGCCAATGCTTCTTTTGCAAGCTTTTTTTTCTTTTCACGCTGTTTATCTAAATTCCACTGCTTTTTACAATCGCGGCAGATTGCGAATTCATTGTAGATTGCTTCACCGGCTTCATTTTCGCCTATTTTTTTGTTCTTGATCTCAAGATCCTTTTTACAAATCGGGCACTGCATGATTTATCTCTCCTCTTTGGTTTTTTAATATGTATCTACTCCCTTATTAAATGATGTAAATGTTAAAAATTATGTTTAACATTCACATCCTTAAATACATAGAATCATACATTTATAATGTTATCACGTCCCCAAAAGATGTCAAGAAAGTTCTTTGAATATTTACAAAAAAGTGCTAGAATAAAATGGATTTACTATAGATTAGGAGGACGCGAAGATATGACAGATACAAAGACAATCAAAGTAGGATTACTTGGACTTGGAACAGTCGGAACAGGTGTTTATAAATTGATTGGACGCCGCAGTGAAGAGATGCAGCAGAAGATCGGCGCCGCTCTTGAAATAAAGAAAATCCTGGTACACAACATGAAAAAAGTAAGACAGGGTGTAGATCAGAATCTGCTGACAGATCAGTGGAAAGAGATTATAGAAGATGATGAAATCCAAATCGTGATCGAGGTGATGGGCGGAATTGAGCCAGCGAAAACGATGATCACAGAAGCACTGAAAGCAGGGAAAAATGTAGTAAGTGCAAATAAGGATCTGATCGCAGAATATGGAAAGGAACTCTATGACGCTGCGAAAGAAGGTAGCGCTGATTTCCTGTTTGAAGCAGCGGTAGCAGGAGGAATCCCGATCATCCGTCCGCTTAAGCAGTGCCTGGAAGGCAACCAGATCGATGAGATCATGGGAATTGTCAACGGAACGACCAACTATATCCTGACAAAGATGTTTGAAGATGGAATGGATTTCACAGAAGCACTCGCAAAGGCGACAGAGCTTGGCTATGCAGAAGCGGATCCGACGGCGGACGTGGAAGGTCTGGACGCAGGACGTAAGGTGGCAATCATGGCTACATCAGCATTCCATTCGCAGGTGAAATTTTCGGATGTCTATACGGAGGGAATCACAAAGATCACAGCAGCAGATGTAAATTACGCAAAAGAGATGGGAAATGTGATCAAACTGATCGGTATTGCGAGAAATACATCTAATGGAATTGAAGCAGGTGTTTATCCGATGATGATCGATAAGAAACATCCGCTCGCTACCGTAAGAGATTCCTTTAATGCTGTTTTTGTACACGGAGATGCAGTTGGGGATACCATGTTCTATGGAAGAGGAGCAGGAGAACTGCCGACCGCAAGTGCAGTTGTCGGAGATGTGATGGATGTTACAAGAAATATTGTATGGAACTGTACCGGAAGAATCGGATGGAGCGCATACAAAGAGCTTCCGATCAAGGAATTTGCGGACGTCAAGAATCGTTTCTTTATCCGTATGCAGGTGAGTAATGAACCGGGAGTACTGGCAGCAATCGCGAAAGTATTCGGAGATCATAAGGTAAGTATCGAACGTGTGATCCAGGAACAGGCAAAAGCGGCAAAGGCAGAACTTGTTATCGGAACATCCGCAGTCAAGGAATACCATCTTCAGGATGCACTGGAGGAATTAAAAGAAATGCCGATCGTAAGTGAGATCAGCAGCATTATCAGAGAATATTAAAAGGCACAGCATTGGAAAAAGGAGTTATCAGGCATGAGTTATGCAGACAAAGTTTTTATAGAGATGTGCAGGGACATCATTGATAATGGAACCAGCACAGAAGGAGAAAAGGTACGTCCGAGATGGGAAGACGGGACTCCGGCGTATACTGTAAAAAAATTTGGTGTGGTGAACCGGTATGATCTGCGAAAAGAATTCCCGGCACTGACACTCAGAAGAACCGGGATCAAAAGCTGTACGGACGAGCTTTTGTGGATCTGGCAGAAAAAATCCAATAATATCCACGATCTGAACAGTCACATCTGGGACAGCTGGGCAGATGAAGATGGATCGATCGGGAAGGCATACGGCTATCAGATGGGCGTAAAGCATGTCTACAAAGAAGGAATGATGGATCAGGTAGACCGTGTACTCTATGATCTGAAGAATAATCCTTACAGCCGCCGGATCATGACGAATATCTATGTACATCAAGATCTTCATGAGATGAATCTGTATCCGTGTGCATACAGCATGACGTTCAATGTGACAAAAGAAAAAGGCAGCGACAAGCTGACACTGAACGGAATCCTGAACCAGCGTTCCCAGGATGTGTTGGCGGCAAATAACTGGAATGTATGCCAGTATGCTGTGTTGCTTCATATGCTCGCGCAGGTATGCGATATGAAGGTGGGCGAATTTGTACATGTGATCGCAGATGCACATATTTACGACAGGCATATTTCGCTGATCGAGGAACTGATTTCAAGAGAGACGCACCCGGCACCGAAATTCTGGCTGAATCCGGAAGTGAAAGATTTCTATCAGTTTACACCGGATGACGTAAGATTAGACGATTATGTGACAGGACCGCAGATCAAAAATATTCCGATCGCGGTTTAGAAAAGGAGACAGATACGATGAACATTATTGTAAATGCAGATAAAAACTGGGCAATAGGAAAGAATAACAGTCTGCTTGTACGAATCCCGGCAGATATGAAATACTTCCGTCAGATGACAGAAGGAAATATTGTCGTGATGGGAAGAAAGACGCTGGAAAGCTTTCCGCAGGGGCGTCCGCTTGCCAACCGGGTTAATATCGTGATTTCCCACAATCCGGATTATCAGGTGAAGGATGCGATCGTGGTACACAGTGTGGAAGAGGCAATGCAGGAATGTAAAAAGCACAAAGGAGAAGTCTTTGTGATCGGCGGAGAAAGTATTTACCGTGCAATGCTTCCGTATTGTAATATAGCGTATGTTACGCGGACAGATCATGTATATGAGGCAGATACCTGGTTCCCGGATCTGGAAAAGGATCCGGATTGGCAAAAAACAGCTGAGACGGATGAACAGACATATTTCGATCTTGAGTATGTATTTGCAAAATATGAAAGAATAAAATAGATCAATAAAATTTGCGAAATGTATCATTGACAAATCAATAGACCACTCATTATAATAAATGTAATCGATGAGACAATAGAAGAAATGCTATGACAAGGAGGAGTATATAATCTTCAGAAGCAAAGAGAGAAGGCGGACGGTGTAAGCCTTCATGAAGGGATTGTAGAAGTAGCCTTTGAGCAGCGGACCGAACGGGAATTTCTCAAGTAGACTTCGACGTAGGCCCTACGTTACAGGGGAATAGTATCGAACATTTCTATGGTTCTGTACTTGCGTGAGAGCAGAGAAGCAGCTTCTCTGAAGACAGGTGGTAACACGGATTTTATATTCGCCCTGAACGGTCAGCCGTTTAGGGCGTTTGTTATTCTATATGACTATGATAAAAATTTGGCGATCATCTGTATAGAAAATTCATGGAGGTAGATTTATGAAAAAAATATCAGGGAACAAATTACTTGTAAAAGCATTAAAAGAGGAGGGGGTAGATATCCTTTTTGGATATCCGGGAGCCTGTACAATTGATATCAGTGATGAAATTTACAAACAGGATTACACAAAAGTTGTACTTCCGCGTCATGAACAGGCACTTGTCCATGCTGCAGATGCTTACGCCAGATCAACAGGAAAAGTCGGGGTATGTCTGGTAACAAGCGGACCGGGTGCAACCAATCTGGTGACAGGAATTGCAACGGCAAATTATGACAGTGTACCGCTGGTATGTTTTACCGGACAGGTTGCGAGACATCTGATCGGAAATGATGCATTCCAGGAAGTTGATATTGTAGGTATTACAAGAAGTATCACAAAATACGGTGTGACAGTAAGAAAGAGAGAAGATCTGGGAAGAATCATCAAAGAGGCATTCTATATTGCGCGCAGCGGACGTCCGGGTCCGGTTCTTGTGGATCTCCCGAAAGATGTAATGGCAGAGCTTGGAAGCCCGAATTATCCGGAGACAGTCAATATCCGCGGATATAAGCCGAGTACCGGTGTTCACATCGGACAGCTTAAGAGAGCAGTCAAGATGCTTGGAAAAGCAAAGAAACCGTTGTTCCTTGCCGGTGGTGGGGTAAATATTGCAGGAGCGAATAAGGCGTTTACCGAACTTGTAGAACGTACCCAGATCCCGGTTGTGACAACGATCATGGGACGTGGTGCGATTCCGACAACGTATCCGCTTTTTATCGGTAATCTGGGGATGCACGGTGCATATGCATCCAATATGGCAGTGGAAGAATGCGATCTGCTGTTCTCAATCGGGACCAGATTTAACGATCGTATCACCGGAAAACTGCATGCATTTGCACCGAAGGCTACGATCGTACATATCGACATTGATACTTCCTCCATCTCACGTAACATTCAGGTAGATATTCCGATCGTTGCGGATGCAAAAGAAGCAATTGAAAAATTATTGGAATATGTAGAACCAATGGAGAAAAAAGAAAGCTGGATGGAACAGATCGAAGGCTGGAAAGAGGAGCATCCGCTTAGGATGAAACCAAAGGGAGACCAGATGCAGGCTCAGGATATTCTGGAGACGATCAATGAAGTGTTTAAAGAGGATGACAAGATTGTTGTGACAGATGTAGGACAGCATCAGATGTTCACATCCCAGTATCTGGAAGTGAATGAAAAGACCAGACTTTATATGTCCGGCGGACTTGGAACCATGGGATATGGATTCCCGGGAGCAGTCGGAGCGCAGATTGGCAATCCGGACAGTACGGTGATTGCAATTTCCGGTGATGGCGGTATGCAGATGAATATTCAGGAATTTGCAACAGCAGTGCTGGAAGAACTTCCTTTGATCCTCTGTGTATTTAACAATACCTATCTTGGAATGGTTCGCCAGTGGCAGAAACTTTTCTATGGAAAACGCTATTCTATGACAGATCTTCGTGCAGGCGCAGCGACAAGACGTGGAGAAGAGCATCCACCGAAATATACGCCGGACTTTGTAAAACTTGCAGAAAGCTATGGGGCAAAGGGAATCCATGTAACCGAAAAATCCGAGATGAAAGCAGCATTTGAACAGGCAAAAGCAAACCGTGCACTGAAGGTGCCGACCCTGATCGAATTCATGTTGGATCCGGAAGTACAGGTTTATCCGATGGTACGTCCGGGCGGAACCCTGGAAGATCTTTTGATGGATTAATGGAGAGGAGAGGTGAAGATGGATAATACAATGAAAAAAAGATGGATTTCCTTATATGTGGAAAATCAGGTTGGTGTACTTTCAAAGATTTCCGGACTCTTTTCCGGTAAATCCTATAATCTGGAGAGTCTGACGGTAGGTAGAACAGAAGATCCGACTATCTCCAGAATGACGATTGAGACGAACAGTGATGAAGAGACTTATGAGCAGATCAAAAAACAGCTGAACCGTATGGTTGAAGTCATCAGAGTCATTGATTTTACAGAAGTATCTGTTGTTATGCAGGAGCTGATGTTTATCAAGGTAAAAAACTGTACACCGGAAGATAAGACAGAGCTTTTCCAGATCGCGCAGACCTATCAGGCAAAGGTACGTGATTATGGAAAAGACAGTGTGCTTCTTGAATTTGTACACACGGCACATAAAAATACAGCGATCATCCAGTTTCTACGTTCTGAATTCAATTCAATTGAAGTTGTAAGAGGCGGAAGTGTGGGGATTGAAGCGATCACAATGCCAAAAAGATAAAAAAATCAAAAAAAACAGAGCGCACTCTTGAATTTGAAAAACAGAAGTAATATAATAGCGATATGTAATCCGTAGGATTTAAAATACGGGAAGCAAAAATTATAATTTAGATATATGTTACTGTAAGAAGCAACAAGGGAATGGAGGAATTACAATGGAAAAGAAACAGATTGACTGGTCAAGCATAGGATTTGGTTATATCCCGACCGAAAAGAGATATGTTTCAAATTACAAAGATGGAAAGTGGGATGATGGATGCCTGACAGAAGATGCCAACATTGTATTGAATGAGTGTGCAGGTGTTCTGCAGTATTCCCAGTCAGTATTTGAAGGTATGAAGGCATACACAACAGAAGACGGACGCATCGTTGTATTCCGCCCGGATATGAACGCAAAGAGATTTGCTGATTCCGCAAGAAGACTTGAGATGCCGGTATTTCCGGAAGACCGTTTTGTAGATGCGATCGTACAGGTAGTAAAAGCTAATGCGGCTTATGTACCACCTTACGGATCAGGAGCGTCCCTTTATATCCGTCCATATATGTTCGGAAGCAATCCGGTTATCGGAGTTAAACCTGCTGACGAATATCAGTTCCGTGCATTTGTAACACCAGTAGGACCATATTTCAAGGGCGGTGCAAAGCCGATCACAATTAAAGTCTCAGACTTTGACCGTGCAGCACCGCATGGAACAGGACATATCAAAGCTGGTCTTAACTATGCAATGAGCTTACATGCAATTGTAACAGCACATGAAGAAGGCTATGCAGAGAATATGTATCTGGATGCAGCAACAAGAACAAAAGTAGAAGAGACAGGTGGAGCAAACTTCATCTTCGTCACAAAAGATGGTAAAGTAGTTACTCCGAAATCAAACAGTATCCTTCCATCTATTACAAGACGTTCTATTCTTTATGTGGCAGAACATTATCTTGGACTTGAGACAGAAGAAAGAGAAGTATATCTTGATGAAGTAAAAGACTTTGCAGAATGCGGACTTTGCGGAACAGCAGCAGTTATTTCACCGGTTGGAAAGATTGTAGATCATGGTAAAGAAATCTGCTTCCCAAGCGGAATGGATGAGATGGGACCTGTTATCAAGAAATTATATGAAACACTTACCGGAATTCAGATGGGACACATCGAAGCACCGGAAGGATGGATCCAGGTGGTTGAATAATGGATAAATTCGTTACAAAGCGAAATGATCTGCTCGCTGAGCAGGTGATAAAGAATTTGAAGTCCCGTCAGATGGAGGGACATTATGTACAGACCAAAGAAGAGGCACTTGCCCTTGCACTGGAGCTGATTCCGGAAGGAAGCAGCATCAGTTGGGGAGGGTCTATGAGCATTAAGGCAATTGGTCTTCCTGAAGCACTTCATAAAGGAAATTATAAAGTGCTGGACAGAGATCTGTGTGCGACACCGGAGGAAAAAGCAGAGATGATGCATCAGGCATTTAACTGCGATTATTTTCTGGCAAGCTGTAATGCAATCTCGGAAGATGGGATACTGGTTAATATAGATGGAAATGCAAACCGTGTGGCAGCTATTTCTTACGGACCGGAAAATGTTCTGATGATCGTTGGCATGAACAAAATTGTAAGAAGTGCAGAGGATGCATATGCCCGTGCAAAGTATGTGGCAGCTCCGATTAACGGACAGCGTTTTGAAGGGCTTCCGTGTGCGAAGACAGGTGTCTGTTCCAACTGTAAATCTCCGAAAAGTATCTGCTGTCAGACACTGATTACAAGATTCAGCCATGTTCCAAACAGAATAAAAGTGATTCTGGTGAATGAAGAACTGGGATTCTAAAAAATGCGAAAAGAATCAGGGAATTTTCCCTGGTTCTTTTTGCGTCTGAAAAAGAAAATGCGTTACTGGTCACAGGTACTGTGAACAGTAAAGAAAATTCCAAAAGGGAAAAGTTCTCATCAGAATATGACTTTCCTAGAGGAAAATCCTGTGTTATACTATAAAATAATCTGGATGTCAGGATGCGCAGCGGAGTGGTCCGTGGACATCGGTCAGTGCTGCTTATGGGCATTGATGGCGAATCGAAAGAGAGGAACAACAGAGTATGGAAGCGTATACAAGCTTTGCACGTGTATATGATACCTTCATGGATAATATTCCCTACGAAGAATGGTGTGAATATCTCACCGGTCTTATGAGAGAATATGGTGTCAGGGATGGACTGGTACTGGATCTGGGGTGCGGTACCGGGAACATGACAGAATTGCTTGCAAAGGCAGGATATGATATGATTGGTGCGGACAATGCGGAAGAGATGCTGGAGATCGCAATGGAGAAACGAGACAAATCCGGTCATGATATTCTGTATCTTCTGCAGGATATGAGAGAGTTCGAACTGTATGGTACGGTAAGAGCTGTCATCAGTGTCTGCGATTCGGTCAATTATATTACAGAGCCGGAAGAACTTCAGGAAGTATTCCGCCTGGTCAACAATTATCTGGATCCGAAAGGTGTTTTTATTTTTGATTTTAATACACGTTACAAGTATGAAGAGATTCTTGGGGATCGCACAATTGCGGAGAACCGGGAGGAATGCAGTTTTATCTGGGACAACTATTATTACGAAGATGAGAAGATCAATGAATATGATCTGAGTCTTTTTATTGAGACAGATAAGGACAGTGGGCTTTATCGCAAATATGAGGAGACGCATTATCAGAGAGCGTATACGCTGGAGGAGATGAAGAAACTGATCCGGAAGTCGGGGCTGGAATTTGTGACAGCATACGATGCATTTTCAAAGAATGCGCCGATGGACACAAGCGAGCGCATTTATGTGATCGCAAGAGAACAGGGAAAATAGAACAGGAGAGAATTGTTATATGAAAGATTATATTGTAAGAGCAACTGCGGGAGACGGACAGATCCGTGCATTTGCCGCAACAACCGGAAATCTGGTGGAAGAGGCAAGAAAGAGACATGACACAAGTCCGGTAGCAACAGCGGCACTTGGAAGACTTCTGACAGCAGGAGCAATGATGGGAGGCATGATGAAGAATGAGACAGATGTGCTGACGCTTCAGATCAAAGGTGATGGACCACTTGGCGGAATTACGGTGACTGCAGATGCAAAAGGTGACGTGAAAGGATACGTCGATCATCCGGAAGCAATGATGCCGCCTAAGAATGGCAAGCTGGATGTTGGAGGAGCTGTTGGAATCGGTCTTTTAAATGTTATTAAAGATATGGGACTGAAAGAACCATATGTTGGACAGACTATTCTGCAGACAAGTGAGATCGCAGAAGATCTGACGTATTATTTTGCAACCAGCGAACAGGTTCCGTCTTCTGTGGGCCTTGGAGTATTGATGAACAAGGACAACACTGTACACTGTGCAGGTGGATTTATTGTGCAGGTAATGCCGTTTATATCGGATGAGGTGCTGGATAAACTGGAAGAGAATATCAAGAAGATTTCTTCTGTTACCAGTATGCTGGATAACGGACATACACCGGAGCAGATGCTGGAGCAGGTACTGGATGGCCTGAATGTGGAATTTACAGATACAATGGATACACAGTTTAAATGTAATTGTTCGCATGAGAGAATCGAGAAAGCCATCATCAGCATCGGAAAGAAAGATATCCAGGAAATGATCGATGACGGAAAAGAAGTAGAAGTAAAATGCCATTTCTGCAATACGGCGTATACATTTAGTGTAGAAGAGCTGAAACAGATTTTAAAACAGGCAAAAAGATAAAGAGGTAAACGCATGAAACAGGGATTTATCAAAGTTGCAGCGGTCACAGTTGATATTCGTGTGGCGGATGTCTGGCACAACTGTAAGGAAATCTGCAAACGTATGAAAGAAGCTGAGAAGGCTGGCGCAAAGATCATTGTTTTTCCGGAGCTTTGCCTGACCGGGTATACTTGCAGCGATCTTTTTACACAGGATATACTGTTAAAAGAGGTGCGCAGAGCACTTGCAAAAGTTGCAGAAGAGACCAGGCATACAGAAGCACTTGTATTTGTTGGGCTTCCACTTGCAATTGATGGAGAGCTTTATAATGTTGCGGCCGCATTAAATGACGGAAAGATCCTTGGCTTTACAACCAAGACATTTCTTCCGAATTATGGGGAATTTTATGAGATGCGTCAATTCCGTCAGGGACCGAAAAAAGCAAGAGTGATTTCTTATGAAGGGGAAGAAATCCTGTTTGGGCCGCAGATCCTGTATCAGGCGGCAGAGATGGATGATCTGGTCGTATCGGCAGAGATCTGTGAGGATGTCTGGTCACCAATCCCGCCGAGTATTGAGGCGGCAAGAGAAGGCGCGATCATCCTGGTCAACTGTTCAGCAAGTGATGAGACGATCGGAAAGGATAGTTACCGGGAGGAACTGATCAAGGGACAGTCTGCAAGACTGATTGCAGGTTATGTCTATGCAAATGCCGGGGACGGAGAGTCTACAACGGATGTGGTATTTGGCGGACACAATATTATTGCAGAGAATGGGACAATCCTGAAAGAAGCAAAGCGGTTTGCTAACGAGATGATCGTCAGTGAGATTGACATTTTCCGTCTTTTAAGTGAACGGAGAAAAAATACAACTTTCCAGACAACGGAAGAACGTCATCTTCCAAAAGTACTGTTCCACATAAGTGTGGAAGAGACAGCACTTACCAGAAGCTTTGCACAGACCCCTTTTGTTCCACAGAATATGGCAGAGAGGGAAAAGCGCTGTGAGGAGATTCTGATGATCCAGGCAATGGGACTGAAGAAGCGTCTGGTGCATACTCACTCGAGAACAGCAGTCGTTGGAATTTCCGGCGGTTTGGATTCAACGCTGGCACTGCTTGTGACGGCGAAAGCGTTTGACATGGCAGGAAAAGACCGCAAGGATATCATTGCAGTGACGATGCCTTGCTTTGGTACGACAGACAGAACCTATCAGAATGCCTGCCTGATGTCGAAGAAGCTGGGAGCCACTTTGAAAGAGGTGCCGATCGCGGATGCGGTCCATGTGCATTTCCGTGATATCGGACATGATGAAGAGGTACATGATGTGACCTATGAGAATTCACAGGCAAGAGAGCGTACCCAGGTGCTGATGGATATTGCTAACCAGGAATGGGGCATGGTCATCGGAACCGGAGATATGTCGGAGCTGGCTCTTGGGTGGGCGACTTATAATGGAGATCATATGTCTATGTACGGAGTCAATGCATCTGTTCCGAAGACACTGGTACGTCATCTGGTTCAGTATTATGCGGATACCTGTGAGGATCAGGAGCTGAAAGAGGTACTTCTGGATGTTCTTGACACACCGGTAAGTCCGGAGCTTCTTCCACCGAAGGATGGCGAGATCGCCCAGAAGACGGAAGACCTTGTAGGTCCGTATGAACTGCATGATTTTTATCTGTATTATGTTCTGAGATTTGGCTTTGAACCGTCAAAGATCTATCGGCTCGCAAAGCTTGCATTTGAAGGAACTTATGACAACGAGACGATCATGAAATGGCTGAAGACCTTTTACCGAAGATTTTTTGCGCAGCAGTTTAAGCGCTCCTGCCTGCCGGACGGACCGAAGATCGGTACGGTGGCACTTTCACCGAGAGGAGACTGGAGAATGCCGAGCGATGCGTGTGCGGCAGTCTGGATGCAGGATCTGGAAGCACTGGAGAAATAGAAAAGAATGTACAGGGGGTACATTCTCGCATAAAGTGTCAGTGATACTTATCAGGCAATGATAAAGGGAAGTCTGCGAAAGTGCAGGCTTCCCTTTTTTAAATTATAATTTTTAAAGCTTGATATTTTTAAACAGATCCCCAAGGCTGGTTCCGATTGCTTCTACTTTCGGAATTTCTACGTGTTCCAGCTCTTCCTCCTGTTCTTTTTCAGCATCTTCGGCAAGAGCCTTGATACTGAGGCTGATCTTACCGTCTTTGATACCGATGACTTTGACATCTACTTCGTCCCCAACGTGAAGTACCTGGTCTGCTGATTTGATTCTCTGAGTACTGATCTGGGAAATGTGAACCAGACCGGAAAGACCGTTCTCGAGACGTACAAAAGCACCGTAGGACTGAAGCGATTCAACGGTACCTTTTACAACACTTCCAACCTGTACAGATGCAAGTTTTTTTGCATCTTCTGCTTTTTTCTGTTCTCTTAAAATCTCACGTGCAGATAAGATCAGACGTCCTTCTGCCTGGTTTGCTTCGATCACGCGGACATCAATTTCTTTTAGAAGATAAGTCTCCAGATCTTCGATATAAGAAAGAGAAAGGCGGGATGCCGGGATGAATCCTCGAAGTCCTTCGACCATGGCGATGACACCACCATTTACGATTCCTTCTACTTTTACGTGAAGATTGGTTCCTTCTTCCTGATAACGTGCGACCACATTCCATGGATTGGCATCATCGAAATGTGCTTCGTAGTCTGCCATGCTTTCTGTCTGTTCCTGTAATTTTTCGTTTTCCATCTTAACACCTCTGTTAGTTTATTTTTCTGAACGTATGCTCAATATGTTTATTAGTATAACACATTTTTGTATAGATAAAAAGTATGGATTCCAGATGGTTAGACGGTTAAATTGTGCTTAATGAGAAAAAATCGTTATTATGTACGAAAATTGTGGTAAAAATTTGTGTATATTTTGAATAGTAAAATTTGTGAAAAAATTGACAAAAGAAAAAATAAATTGTATATTATCAACATAAGGACATGTTAAGGGCAGTGTCCTAAACTAAAAGGCAAAGGAGAATTTAAAATGAAGGGAAACGTGAATTATCTGGAACTGGCAAACAGCCCTCTGATGTGGGTGGGTGCCGCAATAGCAGTAGGAATCGTAGTTTTTCAGTCCGTACTGTTTTTCAGGAAGTCACTCAAAGCAGCAAAAGAGATTGGAATTGAACAGGAAAAGATCAATATGGCAATTAAGAGTAGTGCCATTTCCTCAATTGGACCATCTATTGTAATCCTGGTAACAATGATCTCCCTGATCGTATCAATGGGAGCACCTGTTTCATGGTATTGTCAAATGGAGAAAAAATCACCATGTTATTAGGTATCATTACATGTTTTGGACCGGCACTTGTTATCTCAGTTGTATACGGATATATGCCACCGGTATCCGCAATCATTGCAGGTACAATCGCACAGATCAGTGTAAGTGGAGCATTTTATATTGTAGAACCGATTTCCTATTTCCCGATTCTTGGAATCCCGGGAACTTATCTGACATTCCTTTCAGGAAATACATCCAACATGCGTGTTCCGTGTTCTTCTGTTGCACAGGAAGCAGCAGGCGTTGAAATGGGGAGTGACAAAGGTTCTGTTGTATCAACCATCGGTATTGCTGTATCGATCATTGTAAATATTGTGATTCTGACAATCGGAGCAATTGCAGGAAACGCAATTATTGGTATGATGCCAGAAGGATTCAAGCAGGCCCTCAACTTCCTTCTTCCGGCACTTTACGGAGCTGTATTCGGACAGTTCGCAATCACAAGACCGAAGCTTGGTGTAGTTGCAGTAGTTATTGCATTTGCAATGAACTGGCTGATGAAAAACGGATTCTTATCCTTCTTCCCTGGAACACCGTCATACGTTGTTATCCTGGTAGCCGTATTTGGATCTATTTTCGCAGGAAAGATTATCTACAAGAAAGAGCTTGAGGACTAAGTCCGGAAAGGAAAAACGATGTTATCGAGAGAAAGATTACAGGAAAGATTTATTGAGATGATCAAGATCTACAGCCCGTCAAAAGGGGAAAAAGAGATGGCGGACTGGATAGAAAACTGGCTGAGAGAGCGGAACATTCCGTTCCAGTCAGATCATGCTGGGGAAGCTTATGGTGGAAACGGCAGAAATATCGTTGCATTTGTAAAAGGAAATACGAAGGAACGTCCACTTGGATTTGCAGCACATATGGATCAGATTGAGCCTTGCAGAAATGTAAATCCGGTGATCAATGGAAACATCATCAGTACCGACAAGACAACAACACTTGGCGGAGATGACAAAGCTGGAATTTCAGCAATCATGGAAGCGGTAGAAGATATCATTGAAAGCGGTGTACCGCACAGAGATATTTATCTTGTATTTACCTGCTCCGAAGAGATCAGTATGATGGGAACAAAGCACATGGATATGTCTATGCTGCCATGCAAGGAATTGGTTGTTGTAGATGCAACCGGTGGAGCAGAGACTCTCGCATACAAAGCACCGGCAATGGAAGCGATTGAGATTACTTTCAAAGGAAAGAAAGCGCATGCCGGAATTGAACCGGAAAAAGGAATCAATGCAATTGTTGTGGCATCAAAGGCAATCAGTAAGATGCACATCGGACGTATTGATTATGAGACAACCTCTAATATCGGACATATTGAAGGTGGATCTGCAACCAACATCGTAACAGATGAGGTTACATTTACCGCAGAGATCCGTTCACACAGTATGGAAAAGCTGGCTGCAGAGGTTACACATATGGAACAGTGCTGCAAGGAAGCTGTAGAGGAAATGGGAGCCTGTTATGAGATGAAGCATGAGATGGCTTACCCGGTCCTGTCGCTGGAAGAAGATTGTGAATTGATCCAGGATACTGTAAATGCAATGGCAGAAGAAAGAATTACAGCAAATAAAATGATCATCGGTGGCGGAAGTGATGCAAATGTGCTTGCGGGACACGGATATAAGAGCGTCATTTTGGGATGTGGAATGATCAATGTACACACAGTAGAAGAAGCGCTTGATACAGATGAGACCTGGAAAGTGACAAAAGTACTGAGAAGACTGATGGGTGCAGAATAGGAGGACGACATAGATGGAAAAAGAAGAACTGAAGCAGAGATGTCTGGACGCGATTGACGCGAACAGAGATTTGATCATTCAGCTTGGTGATGATGTATATAAAACGCCTGAACTTGGCTACAAAGAATTTAAGACTACAGAAAGAATGATAAAGGCATTTCAGGAGATTGGAGAAGAGCCGGAGACGGAAATTGCATATACTGGCTGTAAGGTTTCAACTCCGAAAAAAGGGAATACAAGAATTGCTGTGATCGGAGAGCTGGACTGTATCCAGTGCAAAGAACATCCGGACAGTACGCCAGAAGGAAATGTTCATGCCTGCGGTCATCATGCACAGCTTGCAGATCTGTATGGATGTGCGATTGGTCTTTTAAGATCCGGAGTGATGAAGGAACTGGGTGGAGCGGTTGATTTTATTGCGATCCCTGCGGAAGAATGCGTAGATTATGATTATCGCGACAGTCTGATCCGTGAAAATAAGATCAGTTTTTACGGCGGCAAGCAGGAATATTTAAAACGTGGTGGCTTTGATGATGTGGATATGGCATTGCAGTGTCACATGATGGAAATTGGAAATGGCAGGCATTGCACGATTGATACCGACTGCAACGGATTTGTGACAAAGACGGTAACATTTATCGGAGAAGCTGCGCATGCAGGTTTCGCACCACATGAAGGAATCAATGCGTTAAATATGGCAGAGTTGGCACTGAACAACATTCATGCACTCCGTGAGACTTTTCAGGAGAAAGAAAAGGTTCGTGTAAG
>ERZ824488.2460-NODE-2460-length-16371-cov-5.806325_pt1 | contig 16371 bp, 20 predicted proteins | sample MGYA00519936_ERZ824488 | MGnify/ENA primary metagenome ERZ824488 (study PRJEB31778, sample SAMEA3449153) | human gut metagenome | biome: human gut; feature: human-associated habitat; material: faeces | place: United Kingdom | collected 2010/2012 ... | reverse complement strand
ACTATGGATTTATTTTTCCTGGTAGTGAAATATATGGAGGACTTGCAAATACATGGGATTATGGTCCACTTGGTGCTAGAGTAAAAAATAATATTAAAGAGGCGTGGCGAAAGAAATTTATTCAAGAAAGGGACAATGCATATGAAGTAGATGCTGGAATTTTAATGCACCCTAGAGTATGGGAAGCTTCTGGTCATGTTTCATCTTTTTCTGATCCCCTTATTGATTGTAAGGAATGTAAAATGCGTGTTAGAGCAGATAACTTAGTTAATGATTTTACTGATAGCTCTAAGGGTGATGCTATGGATGATGAAGAGCTTATAAATTTTATAAGAGAAAATAAAATTCCTTGTCCTAATTGTGGTAAGTCTAATTTTACTGATGTTAGAGAATTTAATTTAATGTTTGAAACTAATCGAGGGGTAACTAATGATAGTAAAAGTACAATTTATTTAAGACCTGAAAATGCTCAAGGAGAGTATGTAAACTTTTTAAATGTTCAAAGAACAATGAGAGCTAAAATTCCTTTTTCTATAGGGCAAATTGGTAAAGCTTTTCGTAATGAGATAACTCCAGGTAATTTTACTTTTAGAACTATTGAATTTGAGCAAATGGAGTTTCAGACTTTTTGCAAGGAAGGTACAGATTCAGAGATTTATAATTTTTATAAAAACTATGGACTTGAGTTTTATAAGTCTTTAGGAATTGATCCTGATAATTTAAGATTTCATGATCATGAAAAATTAGCTCATTATGCTAAAGAAGCTTGTGATATTGAATATAAATTTCCTTTTGGTTGGGGAGAGATAAATGGTACTCATAATAGAACTGATTTTGATCTTTCTCGTCATATGGAATACAGTAAAGTAAGTCAAGAATATTTAGATCCAGAAACTAATACTAAATATGTTCCTTATGTAATTGAATCTACCTGTGGTCTTGATAGAGCAGTTTTAGCAGTTTTATTTGATGCTTATAGAGAAGAAAAGTTAGAAAATGATACTAGAGAAGTTTTAAGAATACATCCTTTTTTAGCACCTTATAAAGTTGCAATCTTACCACTGGTGAAAAAATATCATCAAGATAAGGCTTTGGAAGTATATAAAGATCTTAGAAAATATTTTATGACTAATTATGATGAAACTGGCTCAATTGGAAAGAGATATCGTCGTAATGATGCGATTGGTACTGTATTTTGTTTAACAGTAGATGATGATACGTTAGAAAAGGGAGTAGTTACATTACGTGATAGAGATACAATGAAGCAAGTTACTTTAAAATTAGAGGAAGTTAAAGATTATATTGAAGAAAGAGTAAAATTTTAATTCTTTCTTTTTTTCGACAAAAAATGGTTAGATAATTTTATATACTTACTGTGGTGATAAGAATGAAAGAATTTTATGTATTTAATGTTAAAGATGAATTTTATAAATTATATAAGGATAAGTCTAGTGAATTATTTTTTATTTTTAATAGAATATATTATATGAAACCTATTGATAAAGAATATGGTTATAATTTATTTTCACAAATTAGTAATTTTTTGGATAAGAATTATTTAAATGATTTTTTTAAAAATAAATATGCTGATAAGATTATGTATTCTTATAATAATAATGAACATATCATAAATAATTTGTTTTTAAATGAAATTTCTATTTTGACTGTTAAGAGTTCTAATATTAAGATAGAGAGTAATATAGATCATCCTACTTTTTTAAATGATTTACGTGATTTAAAAGGTCCACTTTTTGTTTGTAATTTTAAAGATCAAGATTATTTCTTTGTACTTAGAAAAAGAGTAAAAAGCTAATCTTTTTCTTTTTTATAATAAAATTTCTTGCAATATCATAAACTATTTTATAAAATATATCTATGGAGGTATAAATTATGTGGCATGATATATTAATGATTGTAATAGGACTTATTCCTGGACTTATTATAGGTTTTTTCTTAGCTAGGTTTTTTATGCAAAAATATCTTAAGAAGAATCCTCCGATTACTGAGGATATGATAAAGGTTATGATGACTAGTATGGGAAGAACTCCGAGTCAAAAGCAAGTTAATCAAGTTATGAAACAAATGACTAAAATGAATCAAAAATAAAAAAGCCTTAAAGGCTTATTTTTTTTCGTCTGTTTTTGATTTTTTCTTAGCAGTAGTTTTAGCAGTGCTTTTTTTAGTGCTAGTAGTTTTAGTTAAGGTTTTCAATTCTTTTTCTTCTTCTTTTAAAGCTTTATCTTTGTTAGTTAATAAAGATGGAATTAAAGAATGGAAACATAGAGCAAAAATTATAATAGCAATAACGCTTAATACATATTGTCCAGTCGCTAAACATATAACTTCTTTAAATGGTGCAACTCCTAGATAAGTTAAGAAAATAAATAAGAAGCTATCGATAGTAATGGCAATTGTACCAGATATTAAAAAGTCAAAACCTTTTTGATGCCCTAAGAATTTGTATAATCTGATATTGATATATTGTCCTACAATAAAAGCTACTACCATTGCGAATAACATTCTAAAATCAACATTAAAGATTTTTTCTAAACCATCAGTTCCTCCGGAAACTTTAAAGGTTGAGGCAAGTGCTAGCATTATACCCATAAAAATAAGGGCTATTATAGTAAAATTAATAAGTTCAAAGATTTTATTTTTTCCATATCTTTCATAATATAGGACTGCTATAAAATAAGTAAATGGATAAATAATTGCTCCGGCAGTGGCGATAAGTCCTCCAAATTCTATAATTCTACTAGACATAATGAAACATGTTAAATAACAAGTTACAAATAAAAACATTATAAAAATACAATAAAAACTTTTATCCCTTTTCATACTTTCCCTCCTAGTATGATTATAAAAGAAAAGTTTTAAGAAAACAAGTAAAAAATGTAAAATTATGTTGGGCTATTTAAAAACGGTGTAAACTAAGGAGTTTTTGCTTTGTCTTTATTAGAATAATTAGTTTTTTAAAGTTTTACTTGCCTTATTTAGTAATATGATTTATAATATAAGGCACTTTTAGAAAGGAGAAAGTTTTATGGAAACTAGATTATTAGATAACTTAACAGATATTCAAAAAAGAGTGTTTGGTCTTTATAATGTGGTAGTAACTGATAATATGTTAAGTGAAGGATATAAAACAAAATTAGAAGAAGATTTGAATAGTTGTAAAAGCTTTGCTGAAGTTAATTTAGTAAGAACAAGAATTTTGGCTATTGAAGATTATAGAAGACAAAGAATTAATCAAGTTTTAGAAATTACTGGTGATGATAGTATGAGTAATATTATAACAGATGAAAATGGTAATATAGATTATGAATTCTATGATTTTCTTGATGAAATGAAAGAAGTCAATAAAGTAAAATAAGATTATAAGACTAATCTTTTTTTGTTTTAGAAATTATGATACAATAGGTCTGGTGATACAAATGGATTTAAAACGTATTCGTAATTTTAGTATTATAGCGCATATAGATCATGGTAAAAGCACTATAGCAGATAGAATTTTAGAACTTACTCATGCGGTAGAAAAACGTGATATGAAAAATCAAACTTTAGATACTATGGAACTGGAAAGAGAAAGAGGAATAACTATAAAACTAAATGCGGTTGCTTTAAACTATGAATATAATAATGAAAAATATCTTTTAAATTTGATAGATACTCCAGGACATGTGGATTTTACTTATGAAGTGTCTAGATCACTGGCAGCTTGTGAAGGGGCTATTTTAGTAGTGGATGCGACACAAGGAGTTGAAGCTCAAACTTTAGCTAATCTTTATTTAGCGATGGATAATAATTTAGAGATTATTCCAGTTATTAATAAGATAGATTTACCTAATGCTGAGGTAGATAGAGTTAAACAAGAAATAATAGATACTTTAGGATTTAATGAAGAAGATATAATTCTTTGTTCTGGTAAAGAAGGAATAGGGATAAAAGAACTTTTAGATAGTGTTGTTTTGAAAGTTCCTTGTCCTAAACCTTTAACTGATGATAATAAATTAAGTGCTCTTATTTTTGATTCTTATTTTGACCCTTATAAAGGAGTAGTGCTTTTAATTAGAATTATGAATGGTTCTTTGAAAGTAGGAGATAAAATAAAGATGTTTAAAACGGGAGCAACATATGAAGTAATATCTCTTGGTATTCATACTCCAAAAGAAGTATTAAAAGATGAACTTATGGTTGGAGAAGTTGGATTTTTGACAGCTTCAATTAAAAGTATTAGTGATGTTAGAGTAGGAGATACTATTACGCATAAAGATAATCCTTGCCAGGTACCGCTTGAAGGTTATAAGGAAATAAAACCTTTTGTTTATTGTGGACTTTATCCGATTGATTCAAAACGATATGAGGATTTAAAAGAAGCTTTGGAAAAATTAAAATTAAATGATGCTTCTTTAGAATTTGTTCCAGAAGTTTCGAAAGCTTTAGGATTTGGATTTAGATGTGGCTTTTTGGGACTTTTACATATGGATATTACTAGGGAAAGAATAGAAAGAGAATTTAAAATTGATATGATAGCAACATCTCCTTCAGTTGTTTATGAGGTAATAAAAACTAATGGAGAAAAAGTTTTAGTAGATAATCCAAGTAAAATGCCAGAGAAGGTTAATATAAAAAAAATAACGGAACCATATATTAAAGCTTCTATTTTTACTCCTAGTACCTATATTGGGCCAATTATGGAACTTTGTCAGGAAAAAAGAGGGGTATATTTGAATTTAGAATATATCGATAAGACAAGAGTAAATATTACTTATGAACTTCCTCTTTCAGAAATTGTTTATGATTTTTTTAATAAGCTTAAAAGTGCTACTAAAGGGTATGCTTCATTTGATTATGAGGTTATTGGAAATAAACCTAGTGATTTAGTTAAAATGGATATTTTATTAAATGGAGAGGTAATCGATGCTTTAAGTGTTATTGTCCATAAAGATTTTGCTTATAAACGTGGTAAAGCAATTACGGAAAATTTAAAGAAAATAATTCCTAGACAGATGTTTGAGGTTCCAGTTCAGGCTGCTATTGGGAATAAAATTATTGCTAGAGAAACTATTAAAGCTATGCGAAAAGATGTTTTAGCAAAATGTTATGGTGGTGATGTTTCTAGAAAAAGAAAACTATTAGAAAAGCAAAAAGAGGGGAAGAAAAAGATGAAAACGATTGGGTCAGTAGAACTACCTAGTGAGGCGTTTTTATCGATACTTAAAATTGATGAATGATGAGGAGTTTAGCGATATGATTAATGACAGTAAGGAAGAAAAAATATTAGAAAGAACGCAAGTAACTATTGAACTATTTTTTGATAATGAAGGAAAAATTAGTGATACAGATTTAGCAAGACTAGTTTCCCTGCAAGGAATAGAAACTTCAAGTAGTACAGTAGGAAGAGATTTAACATCGGAAAGAGCAGTAAGATTAATCGGAGAGGAAAGAGTAAATATTATTAAAGAACTTCGAGCTAAAAATAAATTGGAAGGTAAAATAAAGGGTGGAAAAAACTCTGTTTCTAATAATGATGTTTTAAGAGATGAAAATGGAAAGTTTCAAGGAAGTCACAAAAGATTTAGTTAAATCTTGTTATATTCATATACCGTTTTGCAAAAGTATTTGCACTTATTGTGATTTTTGTAAAATGTATTATAATGAGGAATTTGTTAAGAAATATTTAAAAGCATTAGAGGAAGAAGTAATTAGCTATTATAACCAGGAAGTTTTGGATACTCTTTATATTGGAGGAGGTACTCCTTCTTGTTTAAGTTTTGATAATCTTTGGAAATTATTTGAAATTATTAAAAGATTAAATCTTTCTCCTTTAGGGGAATTTACTTTTGAATGTAATGTTGAAGATATAACTTTGGAGTTTTTGCAATTTCTAAAAAGTAAGGGTGTAAATAGACTTAGTATTGGGGTAGAATCTTTTAATGATGAATTTTTAGAATTATTAGGAAGAGAATATAGAGCAAAAGATATTAGAAAAAAAATATTGCTGGCTAAGAAATATTTTACTAATATTAATATTGATTTAATTTTTGGGATAAAAGGACAAACTTTAAATGATATTAAAGCTGATTTAAAGGAATTTATTAGTTTAGATATTCCTCATCTTTCTATTTATTCATTGATTTTAGAGGATAATACTAAATTAAAAATTGCAGGATATGAAGAGATTAGTGATGATGAAAGTAGGAAAATGTATGATTATATTGTATCTTTTTTAAAGAAATATAATTATATTCATTATGAAATAAGTAATTTTAGTAAAGATGGATATTTTTCTAAACATAATTTAACTTATTGGAATAATAATCATTATTATGGATTTGGATTAGGTGCTAGTGGTTATTTTAATAATGTTAGGTATACTAATACTAGAAGTATTACTAATTATATAAAGGGTAATTATAGGTATGAACAAGTAGATATAACTAAAAGAATAGATGAAGAAAATTTTATGATTCTTGGTCTTAGAAAAACTAAGGGAATAAGCGAGGAAGAGTTTTATAATCGTTATCAGGAAAAGCTAGAAGAAGTTTTTGATGTTTCTAAATTAGAATATAAAGATGGTTATTACTATATTAAAGAGGAATATCTTTATATATCTAATTACATATTACAGGATTTTGTAAGTTAAGGGGGATTTGTTATGGATGAAGTAAGTAAATTATATTTAAGTAAGGATTTTGATAAAGCTAGTAATGTTTATATATTTTTAAAAGAAGTTAATGGTTATACTATTTTTAAAGAGTATGATACTAATTTAGATGAGTTTAATATAATTGCAGTAGATGATTACGACAAAAATAAAGAATTTTATTCTTTTGAAAGATTTTTAAAAGAAGCAACTTTTTTTGGCTCTAGTGGTTATTTTAAAGGTATGTTTGAAGTGGAAAAATATACTTATGAGTCTTTTGTTCTTTTATATAAGAATTATTATCATGAACTTTTATATGATACAATAAGTGATAAATTGGTATTAGGGCCTTCTTATTATCAAAAAGATGATTTTGTACCTTCTGATTATAAGAAAAAAGCTCCTTTAGAAGCTTTAGAGAATTTGGCTAAAATAAGGAATAGGGAATATAAATAAAACTTTAGTTATTTTTATCTAAAGTTTTTTTATTGATACCAATCATTGAACCAGTACATGAGGTAAATAATAAAATTATATAATAAATTAAAGAATCTATAGAGATGTTGCTATCAAAAGCTAAGTAACTTATTATAAGCATTAAAAGGCAAGTTATAAGACCAAATTTTAGTCCTTCTAAATAACCTTTTTGAGAAGCTTTCTTACCTAAGAGAAAAGCTCCAACAAAAATACTTAGGGCTGCTAGTAAAATTAAGATAGTTTTATAAGCTCCAGTATTGATAAGTTCAAAATAATTTAAAATATTGATAAAAAAAGCAAAAACTATGATTAGTCCTAAGCTAATTCCTAAACTTATTAGATATTTTTTTATTGTTTCCATTTTTCTTCACCTATTAATTTATATGTAAAAGAAGAAAATATAAGAATAGTAATTGACTTTTTCTTTCATTTTTTATAAAATTAATGTAGGAAAATAGGTGAGGATGATGAAAAGAGTAAACAATGAGGGGCAAGCCTTGGTAGAATATGTATTGATTATTGCACTTATTAGTGTTATAGCTATATCACTTGTTACTTTACTCGGAGGTTATTTAAAAGATGCTATTACTAAATCATCTTGTGAATTAGTTGGAGAGGTATATGTTGAAGGGGAAAAATCTGGAGAGGGTTATTGTGCCAAACCTAATGAATAAAAAAGGACAAGCCTTGGTAGAATTTGTAATAATTATACCTATTATTATAATGATTATTTTTGTAATAATTGATTTTTCTAATATTTTCTATCAAAGAAATCATTTAGAATCTATTGTAAATGATGTTGTAAGTTATAAAGAAAGTGGAAAGACAAATGGTTATATAGAAGAACAAGTAGAAGATGATATTGATATTACTTATATAGAAAATTATGATACTTTAACTATAAATGTTTCTAAAGATATTAATCTTATTACTCCTTTTTCGTCACTTTTTTTTGAAGAACCTTATACTATAAGTACTGAAAGGACTATTATTTATGAACAATAAGGGTCAAACACTAGTTTTTTTTGTAATACTTATTCCGCTGGTTTTAATTATATTTGCTTTTATATTTGATTATTCTTATATGATTAGAGAGCAGAATAGATTAGAAGATATTGGAAGAAGTGGTTTAAACTATTTATTAATAGAAGGTAGAAATAAGGACGAGGTTTTAAAGGTTATTAAAGAAAATGATTCAGATATTGATGTTAAATTTAATGGTTTAAACGAAGTATTCTTAGAAAAAGAAATAGATTCTATTTTCGGTAAAATTATTGGATTTGATAATTATAAAATAAAAGTTTCTCTAAAGGGAGAAGTTAATGATAATAAATTAATAATAGAAGAGGGGAATTAATATGAAAGATAAGAAGGGAAAAATTATTACTGTTACTTCTACTAAAGGGGGAGTTGGGAAAACTATTTTTACTCTTAACTTAGCAGGAATGTATCATCTTTTAGGATATAAAACTTTAGTAGTAGATTTAGATTTATATGGTGGAGCAGTTGCTACTTATTTAAATAGTGATAATGATCGAACAGTGTTTAATTTGGCCTCTGATTTAGCTAATAATCGCTATGAAAAAATGGAAGATTATATTTATACTTATAACGAAAATATTGATATAATTGCAGCCCCTAAAGACCCTAGAATGGCTAATAAAGTTGATGCTAAATATATTCCGGTTATACTTAATAATGTTGTCTATAAATATGATGTAATTCTTTTAGATACTTATCATTCTTTAGATGAGATAAATATTACAGCACTGGATAATAGTGATACTATTTTATATATGTTAACGAATAATACTTTTGATCTTAAAAATGCTCATTCTTTTGTCTCTATTATGAAAGATGTTGGTTATGATAATTATTATACGTTATTAAATGAATCAGTTTATTTAAATCAAAATTACTATTCTTTATATGATATTAGAAGTGTTATTAATAATAATATTGATTTTACTATTTCTAAGTCTATGCATATAAAAAATATTGATAAATTTATTTTAGAGGGTAAGATATTGATATTGAATAAAAATTTATCTTTTACTGATAAAAGAGAGTATGATAAACTTAAAAATATAGCCCTTAAACTTTATGGTAAAGAGGAGGGGGAAAAATGAAAAAGACACTTTCTGAAGCTTTTGAAATTAAAGATGTTCCAGCTTTTATTAAAACTGAGGATACTGATGATTATGGAATTTTTAAAGATAAGGTTTTACTTGATAGTTTAAGAAATAGAATTATTCAAAATATATTAGATAATGGTGTACCGGATAATGAATATCTTACTGAATATATTAATAATGAAATAGATAATGCCTTGGAAGGATATGATTTATCTAATTTAGAAAGAAATCATATATTTAATTTAATAGAAAATGAAATAAATGGTTATGGACCGATTACAGAGCTTTTAGATGATAAAAATATCACAGAAATAATGGTTAATGCTCCAGATCAAATATATATTGAAATAGATGGTAAAGTAGTAAAGGATGAATCAGTATCTTTTATAAATGATGATCATATAGTTAGAACTATTCAAAGAATGATTCAGCCTTTAGGAAGAACTATAGATGTAGCTCATCCGATGGTGGATTCAAGGCTTAAAGATGGGTCGAGAATTAATGCTATAATTCCACCACTTTCGTTAAATGGTCCAGTTTTAACAGTTAGAAAGTTTAAGAAAAATTTAAATACTATAGATGATCTTTTAAGAATGGGAACTTTAACATCTTATATGGCAAGATTCTTAGATGCAGCAGTTAAAGCTAAACTTAATATTATTATTTGTGGAGGAACAGGTAGTGGTAAGACAACAGTTTTAAATGTATTGTCTTCGCTTATTAGTAATGATGAACGTATTATTACTATTGAAGATGCGGCGGAACTGAAATTATCTCAAGAACATGTTATTACTTTGGAAACTAGAAATACTAATTATGATAGTGAAGGAGAAGTTACAGTTCGTGATTTAGTTATTAATTCTCTTCGTATGAGACCTGATCGTATTATAGTAGGAGAAGTTCGTGGTAAGGAAGCTTTTGATATGCTTCAAGCTATGAATACTGGACATGACGGAAGTTTGTCTACGCTTCATGCTAATGGGCCGAAAGATGCTTTAAATAGATTGGAAACCATGGTACTTATGAGTGGTATTCAAATTCCAGTTTTAGCTATTAGAGAATATATAGAAAAGGCTATTGATTTAGTAGTGTGTATTGAAAGGTTACAAGATGGTAAAAGAAAAATAGTTTCTATTTGTGAAGTAAATGATATTTTAGATGGGGAAATTATTTTAAAAGAGATTTTTGGATTTAAACAAAAAGGACTTACTTCAACGGGAGAAGTTAATGGATCTTATGTTATGTATAAATATGTTCCTAGAGTTTATGAAAAGATAAAATCAAAAGGAATTAATACTATTGATGATATATTTAATAGTGTAAAATCTGATAAAAAAACTTCTAAAAAGAAAAAATCTGAATAAAAAGGAGGTATAGAGAAATGGAAAACTTAACATTAGTAATTATAGTTCAATCAGTAATAGTCATAACTTTAGTAGTTTTAGTTTTTCAAATTGTTAAACTTAAAAATGCTATAGATTTAGAAAAAAGAATACTTAGATTTTCTATTTTCTCTATTACCGAAAAACCAGTTTCATTTTTTGATAAATTAGGAAGTTATTATGGTAAATTAATTAGGATTATTTCCAAGTTTATTAGTAAAAGTAAAGCAATTGTTAATTTTAGTAATCGTTATAAAAAGTATTTAGATTCTACTAAAGTAATAAGAGAAAATACTTTAGATATTTTGTCTAATAAAATATTAATAAGTTTATTGGCTCTTATTATAACAGTTATTTCGGATGTATTACGAAGACAAGACGTTAGTATATTACAAATATTGTTATCTTTATTAGTAGGGTTCTTTATTCCTGATGTTTTCCTTTATTTAAATTATAAAAGAAAACAAAAAAGAATTGAAGAAGATTTACTTAAAGCAGTTATTATTATGAGTAATGCTTTTAAATCAGGAAGAAGTATTATGCAAGCAGTAGAAGTTGTTTCGAAAGAATTAGATGGTCCGATAAGTGAAGAGTTTCGTAAAATGTATATTGACCTTACTTATGGTTTAGAGTTAGAAATTGCTTTTGAAAGATTAGCTAATAGGATAAAATTAGAGGAGACTAAATATTTAGCATCGTCTTTAGTTATTTTAAATAAAACTGGAGGAAATGTGGTTAAGGTATTTTCCTCAATTGAAAGAAGTTTTTTTGAAAGAAAGAAACTTGAAGATGAACTTAAATCCGTAACAGCATTATCTAATTTTGTATTTAAGATATTAGTAGCTATTCCTCTTGTTATTTTTGTTATGATTTATATATTTAACCCAGCTTATTTTGTTCCATTTGTTACTACGAATATAGGAAAAGTTATACTTGTTTTGATTCTTTTAATATATACTATATATATTATTATAGTTAGAAAAGTAATAAGGATAAGAGAGTGATAAATATGAATAAAAAGAAGAGAAATAATTTAGGTTATAGAATATATAGTAAAAAGACTTTAAAAATGGCTGAGGACAAAATAAATCTTTTAGGAGTGGATAATAATTTAGAAGCGATTACTTTACTTAATTTAAGACTTGGTATTTGTGCTTTAACTTTTATATTAATTTTATATTTTGTAGATTTTGGTTATTTTATTGCACCGTTAATGACTTTTTTAGTCCATCATTTGTTTTTCCCAGTAGTAGTGGATACTAAATTAAAGAAAAGGGAAAAAGAACTTGAGAAAGATTCATTATATTTTTTTGAAATACTTCTTTTGTCATTAGAAGCAGGAAGAAATATAAAAACAGCGATTGAAGTTACTACTAAAAATACTGATTCAGCTTTAGCTAGAGAATTTAAAAAAGTTATAAAAGATGTAAATTATGGAAAAGATTTAGATGAAGCTTTGGAAGAGTTAAAATATAGAATTCCTTCGGATACTATTAATAATATTATTTTAAATATCAGACAATCTAATATTTTTGGGAATAATATTATTGCGACAGTTTATTCACAGATTGATTATATAAGAGATAAAAGATTATTAGAGGCAAAGGATCAAATAAGTAAAATTCCTGTTAAAATTAGTGTTATAAGTGTTATATTTTTTATACCTTTACTTCTTTTACTTCTTTTAGGGCCTTTGATTATTGATTTGTTATAAAACTATTGCAAGAAGAATTAAAAAATGGTATACTTATTTTAAGAATAGGTATACTTTTTTTGAATTTGAGGTGAAGGAAATGAGTCAAAAAAAGAAACAGAAAAAGAGCATAGAAGAAGAGATATTAGAAAACAGAAAAGAAAGAAAAGAAACAGAAGAAGAAATAGAGGTAGTAAAACCAAAAGTAACAAATAGAAAAAAATTTAGTAAAAAGTTTGATGATTTAAAGATAAAGTATAAAAAAGATCCAAAAAAGTATATAGTAATGGCAAGCTGTTTATTACTTGCTTTAGCACTACTTGGAGGAACAAGTTATGCTTATTTAAGTTATGTAAGTAAAACAGGTAATACTACTGTAATAGAAGCAGGGACACTTGCTCTTACTTTTGCTAATGAATCAAATGCTATAACATTAGATAATGCTGTGCCTCAACAAGATAATAATGCCTTAGAAGAAAATACAGAGTATACATTTAGTATAAAAAATAATGGAAGTTTGGCAGCAAGTTATAAAATAACATTAGATAATACCTGTACACTTGATAAGACTTATAGTATAAATGGAGAGAGTGTAAAACCAGATACATGTATACCAGATAGTCATATAAAAGTAGGAATAAAAGAAGGAAATGGAGAGTATACAGTATTAGATAAAACAAGTGAAAATGATTATGTAATAGCAGCAGGATCATTAAATGGAGGAGCAGAAAAAAGTTATACAATGAAGATATGGCTTGATTATGATACCCCAAATGATTATAATTCCCATGGGACATTAAATATAATATATTCAGGGAAGTTAGGACTTGATTATGAACAAGGAGTGACAGTTTTAACAGGAGCAGAAACCATAATAAGCAAAGTAGGAACAGATGGAATAGTAGCAGAAGAGCATCCAGCAACAGAACAATTAGAAGCAACAACAGATTATAGATATACGGGAGCAAATCCCAATAACTATGTAAGTTTTAATAATGAGTTATGGAGGATAATAGGGGTATTTCCTGTAGACGATGGAACTGGAACTATAGAAAACAGGATAAAAATAATAAGAAATGAATCAATAGGGAATATGGCTTGGGATAGCGACAATGTAAATGACTGGTCAACAGCAAGTTTACAAGAATTATTAAATAGTGGAGATTATTATAATAGAACGGGAAGTTATACCTCAACAGGATTAACAGAAGAAGCAAAGAGAATGATAGGAGAGGCAAAGTGGTATTTAGGAGGAACAGCAAGCTATACAAGTTCAAGTAACGGATTAACCAGTCATTGGTATACATATGAAAGAGGGACAACAGTATATAGTGGAAGACCGACAAGCTTTATAGGTGAAATAGGATTATTATATCCAAGTGATTATGGATATGCAACAAGCGGAGGAAGTACAACAAGTAGAGAAGAATGTTTAGCAAAAGAATTATATAATTGGACCGATTCGAATTATAGTGATTGTAAAAATAATGACTGGTTATTATATAGTTCATATCAATGGGCAATAGCCCCTTATTCCGACTGTTCCAGCGACTTGTTCTTTGTCTTTTCGACTGGTTATGTCGGCCACGGCATTGCCTTTAGCGCTGGTGCGGTGCGCCCAGTCCTATATCTAGACTCTATGGTAGAGATAACCGGAGGAACTGGAACAGAAAATAATCCATATACTTTGGAAATTTGAGTAAAATAAGGTTTGGTTATTAAATGTTTGCACAAATAAAAGATAGAAGTAAAAAAATAAAGATTTAAATAATGTTCTCTATGTACTAAAAGTTTAATACTTTCGGAGCACAAGAGAACTTTTTTGTTAATAAGTATAAATTCCTATAATTTAATAATAAGCTATAAGTATTATCCCTTTTTCAATATAAAACTCCTAAAAAAACTTGCCAAACATATAATTTATTGATATAATACAAAGCGAGTATTAATTACTCCTTACTTCGTAAGAAGTCAAATGTCCAAAAGGAGGTGCAAAATGAATAAGTACGAAATAATGTTTATAGTAAAACCTACTCTTGATGAAGCTAGTATTAAAAAAGTTTTTGAAAATACTAAAAAATTACTCCAAGATAATAAAGCAACAATACTTGAAGAAACAGAAATGGGTCAAAGAGATCTTGCTTATGAAATAAAAAAACACAAGACAGGGTATTACTATTTATTAGTAATAGAAGCTCCAAGAGAAGCAATCGAAGAATTTAATCGTATTGTTAATATAAGTAACGATATCATTCGTTCTTTAGTAACAAAATTAGAAAAATAAGAGGTAAAAGTATGAATAAAGTATTTTTAATAGGACGCTTAGTTAGAGATCCAGAACTACGTTATACATCAAGTAATATTCCAGTAGCATCATTCTCTCTAGCAGTAAATAGAAACTTTACTAACCAAAGCGGAGAAAGAGAAGCGGATTTTATAAATATCGTTGTCTGGAGAAAACAAGCTGAAAATTGTAAAAACTATATAAATCAAGGCAGTCAAGTTGCAATAGATGGTCGCCTTCAAACCAGAACTTATGAAGATCAAAATGGTCAAAAAAGATATGTTACTGAAGTAGTCGCTGATAATGTTCAATTTTTAGATACTAAAGCATCACGTGAGCAAAGACAAACTAGCGATGATATAAATCCTTACAATCTAGATAAAAAAGAAGAAAATAAAGTAGATATGTCTGATATACCTGATGATCCATTCAAAGATTTTGGGGAAGAAATTAAACTATCAGAAAATGACTTGCCATTTTAAAGGAGGAAAATATGGCAGAATATTATAAAAAAAGAAAAAAAGTATGTTACATGTGTACTGGTAAAGATATAAATTATAAAGATGTTGATATTTTAAAAAAATATATTAATGAAAGAGGAAAAATTTTACCAAGACGTGTAACGGGAGCTTGTGCTAAACATCAAAGATATATTGCCGGAGAAATAAAAAAAGCTCGTATTATTGGATTACTACCATTTACAAAATAAGCAATACTATATTGTTTATTTTTTTCATTTATATTTCACTTTTTAAATAAAGCGATATAATGACATATTTTTATTTACGTGTTATAATATTAAAAGAACCAAGGAGGCAAAAATGAAAATCAAAGAATTCCTTACGAGGAAAAAAGTTGCAGCAGGATGTGTTGCAGCAGCTGTAATTATTGCGGCTGGTAGTTTTGGTATTAACTGGCAGTCACAGGATGCAGTAGTCTTTCCATCCTATACTGATCCGGTGATTGAGACATCACTTACAGGTGATGATACTCCTCTGGCATCGAAGCCGAAGGTTACCACAAAGAAAAAAACAAGTACCAAGACCACAAAGAAAAAAGTTAAATTAAAAAAAGCTTCCAAGAAGTCTTACACTAAGAAACTTCCGACAAAGCAGAAAACAAGCACAAAGACCAAGAAAGAAAATAAGACAACGACAGTACAGACCAAAAAAGTTGTAAAGACGGCAACAACCGAGAAATACACAAAGAAATCCAAACAGAAAGTTGTTACAAAGAAGGTTACGACAACGGTCACAACGACAACGACAGTTGCTGCAGGCGCACAGGCGTTTGCGAATACATCTGCAGTATCTACGTCAAATACAAGTACAGCTGATTCAGCAAGTTATACAGTCAGCAATATTGCTTCTGTAGCACCAAGAATGGACAGCAGAGTACTGAATGCATTCACAAAGCTGGGATTTACTGTTAAAGTTGATTCAAGTGTAAGTTATTCCGGACATTTTGATGCACGTACACGTACGATCACTATGAAGCAGATGGATGATACCATTTATCACGAACTGGGACATTTCCTTGCATTCATGGCAGGAAATATGGACACAGGAAGTAAATTTGCATCTGTCTACAGCAGTGAGAAAGGTATGGTTACCGGTTATAATAAAGCATATGTGACACAGAATGCTTCAGAGTATTTTGCAGAATCTGTCAAAGATTATATGCTCAATCCGGGAAGCCTGGAAGCTCAGCGTCCGAATACATACAAAGCAATCGAGAAAGCACTTTCTATGGTT
>ERZ824488.2457-NODE-2457-length-16379-cov-5.005268_pt1 | contig 16379 bp, 15 predicted proteins | sample MGYA00519936_ERZ824488 | MGnify/ENA primary metagenome ERZ824488 (study PRJEB31778, sample SAMEA3449153) | human gut metagenome | biome: human gut; feature: human-associated habitat; material: faeces | place: United Kingdom | collected 2010/2012 ... | reverse complement strand
AAAAAATAGAGAGTATACAAATAAATAATATCCAAATAGAAAAAGCAAAAGAAATAGGAAACACACAAATACTTCTTCCAACAAGTAATGATTTTAAAGCACTATACAAAAATAGCACAAAAGACTGTTCAGAAAACGGATTTGAATATGTAGCAGATACATTAGACAACATGGAAAAACAAGAATTTTGCCAAGATGGAGGTATGATAGCCTTTAGAGTAAGTAATCAAGATATAGGCAAATATGTTTCAAATGAAGATGAAGAAATTCAATACAATGGACAATTATTAGAAAAAGCTAATATAAAAGAAGAAGATATAAAGCAAAAATTAACAATGGACATAATTTTAAAAGTAAATGAAAAAGAAAAATATAAAGGAAAGCTAACAATAGATTTACCAGCAAATGATTTTAAGGAAAAAGGATCAACAGACAAAACAATAACAGACTTTTCAAATATAATTTTCAAAAGAAGTGAATAAAAGTACTTGATAAAACTCAAATATCAGTATATAATACCAATATGGTATAAGTGATAGCTTTTGAGTGGAGAGTATGATTCGATGAAAAGCTATGAACCTCGTCAGATTCGGAAGAAAGCAGCGATAAGTAGTGTATTCGTGCGGATAACATGCTTTCCACTGAGAAACTATCGCTTATACCAATTTTTTTAAATTGGGGGTAATTAAATTGGCATATACAGCACTATATAGAAAATTTAGACCATTAACTTTTAGTGAATTCGTAGGCCAAGAACACATTACAAGAACACTAAAGAATCAGATAGTGGCAGGAAGAGTTGGGCATGCATATTTATTTAATGGAGGAAGAGGAACAGGAAAGACATCAGCAGCAAAAGTTTTAGCAAGAGCGGTAAACTGTTTAAATCCACATGATGGAGAACCGTGTAATGAATGTGAAATATGCAAAGAAATATTAAATGGTTCATTAACAGACGTAGTAGAAATGGATGCAGCATCAAATAATAGTGTAGAAGATATAAGACAAATAAGAGAAGAAGTTAACTTTTTGCCTACAAAAGCAAAATATAGAGTATATATAATAGATGAGGTTCACATGTTATCAACAGGAGCATTTAATGCATTATTAAAAACATTAGAAGAACCACCAGAACATGTAAAATTTATTTTAGCGACAACAGAACCACAAAAATTACCAGCTACAATACTTTCAAGATGTCAAAGATTTGATTTTAAAAAAATATCAAATGAAGACATAAAAAAAAGATTAAAAATTATAACCAATGAAATAGGAGTAACAATTTCAGAAGATGCATTAAATACAATAGCTGTTTTATCAGAAGGAGCAATGAGAGATGGAATAAGTATTCTAGAAAGATGCATACAAGATGGAGATTCTGAAATAACAGACGCAAAAATAAAAGAATTAGTTGGAATACCAAAGTTTGAATATATATACAAAATTACAAATAGCTTATTAGAGAAAGATTCAGAAAAAGCCTTAGAAGCGACACAAGAAGTAATAGATGAAGGAAAAGAATTATACAATTTCCTATGGGAGACAATAAAATATATAAAAGATATATTAATATACAAAGCACAAGGAAAGCTAGAATTGTATAGTAAAGACGAAATAGAAAAAATAAAAGAATTAAGTGAAAAAACAAGCAAAGAAGCATTATTTTATCTAATAAAAGAACTATCAGAAATGGAAAATGACATAAAATGGTCAACACAAAAAACAATAATGTTTCAAGCAGGAATAATAAAATTAACAGTAGACAATAAAAATAACGGAAACTTAGAAGAAAGAATAGAAAAGCTAGAAGAAAAAATAGAATCAGGGGATATTGTGGCAAAGGTACCACAAACAAGATATCAAGTACCTGAACCTGTAGCTAAGCCAAAAGGAAAAACAGAAACAAAACAAGCAAAACCAAAAGTTTTAATGGCCAATATAACAAGTACAGAATATTGGCCTAAAGTAGTAAATAACTTAAAAGCAAAAGGAAAAATAACATTATTTACAAATCTAATGAACACAAAAGCAGTAGAAATAAATGATTTGCAATTAGGAATTGTAGGACTAACATCATTTGGGAAAACAGTAATTGAGCAACCAACTAACAAATTAGAAATAGAAAAAGCAATAGCACAAGAAACAGGAAAAACATTGCAAATTAAAATTGAAGAACCACAAAATATAATTCAGAAAACAACAAGTCAAAAATTTGATATACCAATAAATATTATAGATGAATAAGGAGGAATTTAAAAATGGCAAAAAGAGGAGGATTTCCGGGAGGAATGGGAGGATTCCCAGGAGGAATGAACATAAACAAATTAATGAAAGAAGCTAAAAAAATGCAAGCTGATATGGAAAAAACACAAGAAGAATTATCAGCAAGAGAATTTGAAAATTCAGTAGGTGGAGGAGTAGTATCAGTAAAAATAACTGGAGAAAAAATCATAAAAGAAATAAAAATTGATAAAGAAGTTGTTGATCCAGAAGACATAGAAACACTACAAGATCTAATAATAACATGTGTAAATGGTGCAATGCAAAAAGCAGATAACGCAGCAAATGAAAGTATGGGAAAGTTTAATATACCAGGATTAATGTAAAATAAGTGAGGTAAAAAATGTCAGCATATTCACCATCAATAGAAAAATTAATAGAAAGTTTTGAAAAATTGCCAAGCATAGGACATAAAACAGCAATAAGATTAGCATATCACATTCTAGACATGAGTGATGAAGAAATCAAAGAATTCACAACATCAATAACAGATGCAAAACATAAATTAAAATACTGTTCAATATGCTTTAATATCTCTGATACAGATCCATGTCCAATATGCGGTGACGCAAAAAGAGATCAAAGCACAATATGCGTAGTAGAAGATGTAAGAGACATAATGGCAATGGAAAGAACACATGAATATAAAGGAGTGTATCATGTATTACATGGTACAATATCTCCACTAAATGGAATAGGCCCAGATGAAATAAAAATAAAAGAATTATTAAATAGAATACGAGATAATGAAATAAAAGAGGTAATAATAGCAACAAATCCAAGAGTAGAAGGAGAGGCAACCTCAATATATTTATCAAAACTATTAAAAGCATTTAATATAAAAGTTACAAGAATTGCACATGGCATTCCAGTTGGAGGGGATTTAGAATACACAGATGAAATAACACTAATGAAAGCAATGGAAGGCAGACGAGAAATATAAAAAATAAGGTAGTTCAGAAAAAAGAACTACCTTATTTTTATGAATTCATTAAAATTTTGCAAATATCTTCAGTTGAATTAGGTCTAGAAAGATTAGGAATACACCTTTGCATTTTTTCAATTTTTTCAGGATGTCTATAAAGATCTTTAAAAATTCTAGCAACATTATCATCATCTTTAACCCAGACAGCAACACCATTATTAACAAGGAAACTTGCATTTTCTTCCTCTTGGCCAGGAATAGGGTTAATAACAATAATAGGCAACCCAGAAGCTAGACTTTCAGTAGTAGTCAATCCACCAGGCTTAGTAACAACAATAGAAGAAATGTGCATAAGTTCAGGTACTTTATCAGTATAATCCAAGACCTTAACCCTATCAGAAACGCCATAAGATTCAACTAATTCGTTAAATTTAAGAAACATTTTTTTATTTTTTCCAGAAATGGCAACTATTTGGTAATCTCTAAAAATACGAATTAATGCTCTAAAAATAAGCCCAGTCTTTTTTCTACCCAGACCAAATTCACCACCAGCAAAAAATAAAATAGTTTTTTTATCAGGTGAAAGATCAAACTTTTTACAAATTAAATTTTTATCAAAAGATTCCTTAAAACGTTCAGATAAAGGAATTCCAGTAACAAATATTTTAGAATCAGAAATTCCCTCATTAACTAAAGCAAGTTTCATATCAGTATTAGCAACAAAAAAATAATCTATATAGTTAGCATCAATAGTCCATTGGGAATGAGGCGCCATATCAGTTAAAATAGTAGCAATTTTACATGAAATCTTCTTTTCTTTTTTTAAACAAGTACACATTTGATTAGAAAAAGGGTGAGTACTAATAACTAAATCAGGTTCAAATTCCTGCAAAATATTATTAAGTTTTTTTGACATAAGCTTATTAGAAGTAGAAGAAATCCTAGCAAGAGCACCATGTTCAGAATTGTTATAAACAAATTTCCAAATCCAAGGGAATTTTTTAGCCATTTCTTTATAAGCTGTTGTAGAAATTTTATTCAAATATTTATTAATATATTCAACACAATCAATCATTAAAGTTTCACAATCGGGATAGTTAGTATCTAAATAATTTTTAACGGCACGAGCAGCAGATAAATGACCACCACCATAAGCACCATAAAAAATAAGAATTTTTTTCATATTATCTCCTTAAAAAAATATATAATTTGCATAATAGATAGTACAAATATGAAAAAAGTATAACATAAAAAATAAAAAAAGTGAATAAAAAAAGCAAGTTAAGAAAAAAATAGCAACAGAAGGTGAGATTTATGAAACAAGATTTAAAAACAAGACTATTAATTGGAACAGTAATAATAGCTGTTATACTAATAGGTTGCTTAATATATAAACTAAATCAAAAAGAAGAAGATTTTGAAATAAAACAAAGTAACAATTATAATATGTCATTAAGTCAATTAACAGAACATGTGCAAAATGTGGAAAACTTTCTAGCAAAATCGACAATATCAAGTAGTAGTGAAGCAGGTGCAGAAACACTAACACACGTATGGAAAGAAGCAGACACAGCAGTAAGTTATTTATCACAAATTCCATTAAATGTTGAACAATTAAATAAAACAGCTAAATTCTTAAATCAAGTAGGGGAATATAGCTACTCGTTATCCAGAAAAAACATATATAAGGAAAAGTTATCACAAGAAGACCTGGACAATTTAAAACAACTGCATAAATATAGTGTAGAACTAAAAGAAAGTCTAGAAGATATGGAAGAAAAGATAACAATAGGAGAAATAAGTTGGAATCAAATACAAAAAAATGAAGGTATAGATTATACAAGGCAAGTAGACAATATAGAAAATATATCATTTGCAGATATAGACAAAAATTTCAATGAATTTGAAGGGTTGATATATGATGGAGCATTTTCAGAACATATAGAATTACAAGAGAAAAAAGGATTGCCACAAGAAGAAATAACAGAAGATGAAGCAGAACAAAAAGTAAAAGAAATACTAGGAGATAAAATAGAAATAATAAATAGAAAAGGGAAAATAGACCAAGGAGATATAGAAATTTATCAATTTGAAGTAACCGAAAAAAATCAAGCCAAAACAACAGTAGCCATATCAATAAAAGGTGGAAAGTTAGTTATATTAGAAAAAGACAGAGAAGTAATAGACGAAAACATAACAAGAGAGGAAGCAAATCAAAAAGGAAAAGACTTCTTAGCACAAATAGGATATCCAAGCATGGAAGAAACATATTTCCAAACACAAGAAAACATAATAACAATAAATTATGTGTACAAGCAAGGAGAAATACTAGTATATCCTGACTTAATAAAAGTTAAAATAGCATTAGATAATGGAGAAATATTAGGAGTAGAAGCAAATGGATATTTAAATTCACATACAGAAAGAACAGATATAACACCAACAATAACTACAGAAGAAGCAAAAGCAACATTAAACAAAAACTTAGATATACAAAGTCAGAAACTAACAATAATTCCAACTGAATGGAAAACAGAATTATTATGCTACGAATTCAAAGGAAAAATAGATGAAACCGAATTTCTAGTATATATAAATGCAAAAAATGGTAGAGAAGAAAATATATTAGTAATAATAGAAACACCAGGAGGAATATTAGCAATGTAAAAGCAACCGAAAAGGTTGCTTTTTCTAATGCAGGGGATTTTACAAAAAAAAGAAAAAGTGATAATATAAAAAAGTAATTTGTGAATATAAATATATAACAAAGAAAAAGAAAAAAAGGTGATTTAATGAAAAAATTAAAATTAGAAGAAGTATTAAAAGAAATCAAAGGAGAAATCCTATGTGGAGAAACAAATAAAGAAATAGAAAGCGTAAGCATAGATACAAGAACAATAAAAAAAGGAGAAACATATTTTGCACTAAAAGGAGAAAAGGCAGATGGAAGCATTTATTGCAAACAAGCAATAGAAAATGGAGCAACAATATGCTTTGTCCAAAAAAATATATTTACACCAGAAGAACTAAAAGAAATAGGAAAAAAAGCAACAATAATAATTGTAGAAAATACTGAAAACACACTAGTAGAGCTAGCTAAAATTAAAAGAAAACAATATCAAATACCTGTAATAGCAATAACAGGAAGCGTAGGAAAAACAAGTACAAAAGACGTAATAGCAGAAGTTATGGCACAAAAATACAAAGTACATAAAACACAAGGAAACCAAAACAACAGAATAGGAGTACCATTAACAATAATGAGTTTAAAAGATCATCAAGCACTTGTAATAGAAATGGGAATGAATCATCAAGGAGAAATAAGCGAATTAACACAAATAGCAAAACCAACAATATGTGTTATTTCAAATATAGGAACATCACATATAGGAAATTTAGGCTCAAGAGAAAATATATTAAAAGCAAAATTAGAAATATTAGAAGGGATGGAAAAAGGAAAAGTAGTTATAAATAACGATAATGACCTATTACACAAATGGAATTTAGAAGATAAAGAAAACGAAAAAATAACATTTGGAATCCATGAAACAAGCCAGTATACTGCAAGCAACATAGAAATAACTGAAGAAAAAAATACATTTACAGTAAAAATAAATAATAAAGACTATGAATTTACAACACAGAAACCAGGAGAAGTATTCATATTAAACGCTTTATCAGCAATTGCCATAGGAGTTGAATATGAAATACCAATAGAAAAAATTCAACAAGCAATCCAAAAAGCAGAAATTACAAAAAACAGAATGGAAATAGAAAAAAGAAATGATATATTATTAATAAAAGATTATTATAATGCATGTTATGAATCAATAAAAGCAAGTTTAGAATATTTAGCACATCTTGAAAACGGAAGAAAAATAGCAGTACTAGGAGACATAAAAGAAGTAGGAGAATTTAGTGAAGAAGTACATAGAAAAATAGGAGCAGAAGTAGAAAAAAATAAAATTGACAAATTAATAACAGTAGGAAAAGAAGCAAAAAAAATTGCTAAAGAAGCAAAACAAAAAGGAATGGAAGAAAAAAATATATATGTATGTGACACAAATGAAGAAGCAGTAAAATGCCTAAAAGCACTGATACAAGCAGGAGATAAGGTTTTATTAAAAGCATCAAACAGCATGAAATTTGGAGAAATATATGACAAAATAAAGTAAAGAAGGAAAAAAAATGAAAGATTATGAAGAAATAAAAAAAGAGGTTAAAAAAAGATTATCAGAAAAAAGATTTTATCATTCACAATGCGTAGAAGAAAGATGTATAGAATATGCAAAAATATATGGAGAAGACACAGAAAAAGCCAAGTTAGTAGGAATAGTTCATGATATAGCAAAAGAAATGCCAGATGATGAAAAAATAGAATACATGCAAAAAAGAAATTTACCAATAAATACATATGAAATACAAAGTCCAGGATTACTACATGGACCAATAGCAGGACAAATTGCCAAAGAAGAATTTGGATATACAGATGAAATGGTAAAAGCAATAGAAAGTCATACTGTAGGGGCAAAAAACATGAGTTTACTAGCCAAAATTTTATATGTAGCAGATTCAACAGGAAAGGATAGAAAATATCCAGGAACAACAGAAGTATATGAACTAGCAAAAAAAGACCTAACAATGGCAGTAATAGAATGTATGAACAGGACAATAATAGAAAGAATTGAAAAAGGAAAAACAATCAATCCAGTAACCATTGAAGCACGTAATCAATATATAGAAGAAAAGGAGAAAAAATGTCAAAAGTAATTATAATAACAGGAGCCTCAAGAGGAATAGGTAAAGAAACAGCAAAATTACTAGCCAAAGATGGAAACAAAGTAATAGCAAATTACAACAAGTCAGAACAACAAGCACATGAACTACAAGAAGAACTAAAAAAGGAAAATATAAAAATCGACATATTTAAAGCAGATGTATCAAAAAGAGAAGAATGTAAAAAAATTGTGGAATATGCAATAAACAAATATAAAAAAATAGATGTATTAATAAACAATGCAGGAATTTCAATGTGGGGGCCATTTACAGACATAACAGATGAACAAATTGAGAAAATAATAAAAGTCAATTTATATTCAGCAATAGCAATGACACAAGAAGCAATAAAATATATGATACGAGAAAAAAATGGTTGCATAATAAATATGTCATCAATATGGGGAATAGTAGGAGCATCATGTGAAGTAGCATATTCGATAACAAAAGCAGGAATAGACGGATTAACAAAAGCATTAGCAAAAGAGCTAGGGCCATCAAACATAAGAGTAAATTCAATTGCACCAGGAACAATAGAAACAGAAATGAATGCACAACTATCAGAAGAAGAAATAAAAGAAATAGAAAATGAAACACCATTAGGGAAAATTGGAAAACCAAAAGACATAGCCAAAACAATACAATGGCTAATAGAAGATGAATTTACAACAGGTCAAATAATATCCCCAAATGGAGGCTGGGTAATATAAACTACAATACCATAATATGTGGAAAAGAAAAAAATGAACATAATGCAATAAAAGATAATTTACAATAAAATGGAATAAAATATGTAAATCCCTAGGAAAAAAGTAAGAAATATAACTTAAAAGATAATAAAAAGATACATTTAGAATGATATCTTACTGCGTTAAAAGTGGAGAAACTAACCTCGACGTACCCTCGTACGACTGTGGAATTTTCTCCACTTTTGGTTGTCATGGGGACGTTTCTATTGACAACTAAAAATAATGCCACTGACATGCATATCAATAAAATTGTGTAGAGGAGCATAGTGTGCTCCATAAAAAATAAAAATTATAAAAACATCCAAAACAGTTTTCAAGGCGAAAAAAATATGATATAATAACCAAGAAATTATCCATTGTTTGGAGGATGTTAAATGGTAATTAAAGATTATTATAAAATATTAGGATTTGAAAATAATAAAATAAGTCTAGATGAGATAAAAAACGCCTATAGAGAACAAGCCAAAAAATATCATCCAGACCTAAATAAAAATAATAAACATGCAGAAGAAAGATTCAAAGACATAGGAGAAGCATATAATACATTATCAAACAGTAGGCAAAGAAGAAAATATGACAGACTATGGTTTTATTATATAGGAAGAAAAAATAAACAAAATCAAAAATATAGAGATGCAAAAGTAAAAGACTTTATGAATTTATTTTTTGGAGAAGCAAAAGCAGAAAATGCGAAAGAAATAAATAAAAAAGAAGCAGAAAGAGGAGAAGATATAAACACAGAAATAACAGCGACAATAACAGAAGCATTTTTTGGAGCAACAAAAGAAATAACATTTAAAACTGTAGATGGAGGAGACAAAAAAATAGACGTAAAAATTCCATCAGGAATCCGAAACAACGAAAAAATCAGATTAATAGGTCAAGGAAAAAAAGGAAAAAACGGAGGAAAAAACGGAGACCTATTCATAAAAATAAAAATAAAAAATAACACAAAAATAAAATTAGAAGGAATAAATATATACACAGATTTACTAATAACCCCTTGGGAATCAGCACTAGGATCAAAAGTAAAAGTAAACGGAATAAACGAAGAAATTTCAATGGAAATACCAAAAGGAATACAAAGCGGAGATACAATAGAAATAGAAGGCAAAGGGTATAAAGACGGCAAAGGCGGAAGAGGAAAATTAATAGCAGTAGTAAAAATAATGATGCCACAATCAATAAGCGAAGAAGAAATAAATCTATTCAAAAAATTAAAAGAAATAAGCAAATTTAATCCAAGAAAAGTTAAAAAAATATAATCGTTGACATAAAAACGATAGTGTAGTATAATTGAACTAGATTTGATTATACGAAAGATAAAAATACAAGTATTTGTATAGAAGGGGTGGAAGATGGAAGAAATTTTTGGAAAGCACTTTAGTATTACTGAACCAGAAACAATAAACACAGTAATATATAAAGTAAACAAAACAGAAAAAGAATTTTTGGACAAATCACCAAAGTTTACAATAGAGAGATTAAAATACTCAGAAGAATATGTAGGAAACAACAAAAAGAAAACATTCTTTTTAATGGATCCAGCACCAGAAGGAAATGAGCTAGTAATCTTTTCATTTGGTAAAGATAAAGTAGTTGTTAATAATGGCTTTTTAGAAACACGAACAAATATAGTAAGAGTTTCCAACACTCCAGTCCCAATGAGATTTGAAACATTATATAACGAAAAGGAAACAGAGTTCAGGGAATTTGAATATACACCAAACCTAAAAAGACCAATAACAATCATAGACCCTGAAAGCACAGAAGAAGTAAAACCAAAAATTTATTTTGATGAAGAAACAAATGAAATAAAAGGAAGATGCATTTTGCAAGCTAATAAAACATATGTAATGTTTGAAATTACAGATAAAAAAGAAAGAAACTAGCGAAAGGGGAAAAATATGGAAAAAGCAAATACTAATGCTCAAACTGAGACTAGTAAATATCGTATAAGTTCAGAAGAAGCAAGAAAATTAATAGCACTAACAGATGAATGCAGTGTAATTGCTACGAATCAAAAAGAAGTAGCTCCGAAAGGTTTTGAAACAAGTTATAAAGACGTAACAAGTGCAACAGTGCAACCAGCACCAGAAATAAAAGATGGAGTAAATCCAGAACAAAAAGGAGATTCACTTGTTCCAGTAACAGCAGCAGAAATGCACAAAAACGGAGTTAAAATAGTTGTTGACAGAAGAATAGGTAGAGCAGAACAAGTAAAATCAGTTCCAGAAAATGAAACACAAAAAGCAGCTAGAGAAAAATTAGAATTAGAAAAACGTGCAGAAGAAAAATATAATAAAAATAATCCAGAAGGTAGATAGAAAAAAAATATAACCAAAGAAAAGGAAGAATGAAAATGACATTCAAAGAAAAATTATCAAGAGCAATAAAAAGGATAAAAGGAAAGTTGATAGTGAGCTTTATACTATGGTTAGTTTTAATCATAGTATTTGTTGCGCCAATATCGCTTTCCTTAAAAAATGCTCTTTCATCAGAGATGGAATCAGCAAATAGATGGGAAACATTATTTTTATCAATAGGAAATTATATCGTAAAACCATTAGAAGCACTAGCATTATGTGTTGCAGGGGAATCAAATGGATACTTCTGGGCAACACTATGGAGATTTTCATTAATATATGCAAGTGCAGTGGCATTAGGTATATCAAGAGCAATACCAAAACACGAATATGATGGAATAGAAAATGGTTCAAGTGATTGGTGTACAAATGGAGAACAATACTCAATATTAAATAATAAAGAAGGAATAATACTAGCAGAAAAAAATTATTTACCAGTAAATAAAAGAGGAAACGTAAACGTACTAGTAGTTGGACGGATCAGGATCTGGTAAATCAGCAGCATACGTTATACCAAATGCGTGTCAACTCCTTGGCTCATACGTATTTACAGATCCAAAAGGAGAACTATACGATAAAACAGCAGGATACTTAAAAGATAATGGTTATAAAATAAAAGTATTAAACTTAGTAAATCCACAAAAAAGTGATGGATACAATCCATTAGTACATGTAAGAAACGAAATAGACGTAGACGTTATAGCAAATACAATAGTAAAAGGACAAACAGATGCAGGAGCATCATCAGAACCATATTGGGATGACATGGCAGAAATGTTATTAAAAGCATTAATATATTATTTAAAAGCAGTAAGACCAGTAGCAGAGCAAAACCTAGAAAGTTGTGCAGAATTAGTTAGAGCAGCAAACAACAGTGGCGGAAATAATCTATTAATGAATAGTTTACCATTTGATCATCCAGCAAGAATGAACTATAAATCAATAGAAATCGCACCAGAAAAGACATACAGCTCAATACTATCATCACTACAATCAAAATTAGGAAAATTCGATTCAAAAGACATAGCAGAATTAACATCAACAAATACAATAGATTTTGAAGAAATAGGTAGGGAAAAAACAGCAGTATACGTTATATCATCAGACACACACGCAGCATATGACTTTTTATTAACAATATTCTTCTCACAAATGATACAGCAATTATATGATTTTGCAGACAAAGAAGGAGGAGAATTACCAGTACCTACATACTTCATACTAGATGAGTTCGCAAACATAGGAAAAATACCAGATTTCGATAAAAAAATATCAACATCAAGAAGTAGAAAAATATCATTCAGTGTTATATTGCAGAATCTAGACCAATTAGAAGCAGTTTATAAAGAATCACATGAAACAATTATGGGAAACTGTGATACTCACTTATTCCTAGGAAGTAACTCACAAAAAACAGTTGAATACTTCTCAAAAGCACTAGGAGAAAAAACAATATACAGAGACAGCGAATCAATAAATAAAGACAGAAACGATTGGAAACAAGGAAAAAGCGTATCAGAGCAAAATATGGCAAGAGCATTATTGACACCAGATGAACTAAGAAGATTAGATGTAGATAAATGTATAATATATGAAAAAGGACTAAAACCAATAAAAGCAGATAAATATTATTATTACAAATATCCAATAGATAAAAAAATAAGAGCATTCCGAGTAGACCACAATGAAAGAGAAGACATAGACAGAGGAAAATGGAGAAAATATAATCCATATAATCCAGATCCAGTTGAAGAAGAAAAGAAGCAACCAGCAAAAATTCAACAACTAGATGATTTATTCACAGATGAACAACCAAAAGAAGAAACAAAAAAACAAGAAACAATAATAGAAGAACCAAAAGTAGAAACACCAGAAAAGCCAAAACAACAAGCAGTAGACTTACAAAAAGAAATGGAAGCAAAATTTGATGAACTATTTGGAAGCTTGAATGATGTAGATTAAAACAAATGTTTGAAAAAATATTGACTGAAAAATATCAATTTGATATAATTTAGTCAATATTTTTTTACATAAAAACAACAAAAAATAGGAGGAAAAAAGTGAAATTTGTACATTTAGCAGATTTGCACTTAGATGCAAAATTTGATAGTTTAAGCCAAATAAATGGGCTACCACAAAAAAGAAGATTAGAACAAAGAAAAGCACTAAAAAAAGTAATAGACTATATAAAAGAAAACAATATAGAAATACTATTAATATCAGGAGACCTATATGAACACAAATATATTAGAAAATCAAGTATAGAATATATAGACAAAATGTTCAGAGAAATACCAGATACACAAATATTCATAGCACCAGGAAATCATGATCCATACATAAAAAATTCATTTTATACAACATATAACTGGAGTTCAAATGTCCATATATTCGGCGAGAATATAGAAAAAATAGATTTAAAAGAAGCACATATATATGGATTTGGATTCACAGATTTTTATTGCAGAGAATCAAAAATAGAAGAAATAAAAGTAGAAGAACCAAAAGACATAAACATATTAATAACACACGGTTCATTAGATGGAGGAACAGACGAACAAAGAGAATACAATCCATTAAGACAAACAAAATTAAGACAACTAGATTTTGAATACATAGCATTAGGGCACATACACAAACCGTATTATAATGAACAAAAAGATCAAAAAATATTCTATCCAGGTTCAACAATAAGCCTAGGATTTGATGAATTAGGAAAACATGGAATATTAGTTGGAGAAATAGAAAAAAACAAAATAAAAGTAGAATTTAAGCCAATAGACACAAGAGAATACCAAGAAAAAGAAATAGACATAACAGAATTAAATTCAAATGAAGAAATAATAGAAAAAATACAAGAGTTACCAATACAAGAAGAAAATTTGTACAAAGTAATCCTTACAGGAAAAAGATATTTTGAACTAAACATAGATGAAATAATGAAACTAAACGGAATAGAAAACATTGTAAAAATAAAAGACAAAACAAAACTAGGAATAGACATAGAACAAATAGCAAAAGAAAACAATGTTAAAGGAATATTCGTAAGAAATATGTTGACACGAAAAGAAGAAGAAAATTTAGATGACGACTTTATAGAAAAAGCGATAGAAATAGGATTAGAGGTATTATAATGAAAATAAAAAGCTTAAAAATAAATGGATTTGGAAAATTAGAAAACAAAGAAATTGAATTCACAGAAGGAATTAATATAATAAAAGGAAACAACGAAGCCGGAAAATCAACATTATTAAAATTTATATCAGCAATGTTTTATGGAACAGCAAAAACAAAAAATGGTAAGCCAATATCAGATTTTGAAAAATACAAACCATGGGAAAAAGAAGAATATTCAGGAAAACTGAAATACATACTAGACAACGAACAAGAATATGAAATATATAGAGAATTCAAGAAAAAAAGTCCAATAATCTATGACGGACAAAAAAATGATATAAGCAAAGTATATCAAATTGACAAAAACAAAGAAAACATGTTTTTTGTAGAGCAAACAGGAGTTACCGAAGAAAACTTTTTTTCAAGTTGTGTAGCAGAACAAGAAAACGTAAAACTATCAAACAATATGAAAAACTCAATAATACAAAAATTAAGTAACATAGTAACAAGTGGAAGTGAAAACGTATCATATAAAAAAGCAATAGACAAAATAAATAAACGACAACTAGAAGAAATAGGAAGTCAACGAAGCAGTGGAAGGCCTATAAATATAATAGAAAATGAAATTGAAAAAAAAGAACAAGAAAAAAAAGAAATAGAAAAATACAAAGACAGAAAATATCAAGTAGAAAATAAAAAAGAAACAATAAAAATGGACTTAGCAGAAAACAAAGAAATACTGAATCTATTAAGACAACAAAAAATCAATTTAGAAAAAACACAATTAGAAAATGAAAAAATAAAAATATTTGAACAAGCCCTACAAAAAGATGAAAAAGAAAAACAAAGAATAGAACAAGAAATAGAAAAACTTGAAAATCAAAGACAAGAAAAATTTAAAAGCAACAAAATTGGATATTATATAAGCATAATGGCAATGATAATAATAACAATAATATCAATAGTAATAAAAAAATATATAGTATTATTAATAAACGTAATACCAGTAATAGCAATGGTTACATCAATAATAATACAAAACAAAAAAAAGAATATTTTAAAGAAAAACAGTAAAAAACTGCACCAAGAAAAATCAAATTTAGAAGATGAACTAGAAAAAGTAAAAAAAGAACTAGAAAGTCAAGAAACAAAAATAAAGAATAAAAAAGCTGAAATCCTAGAGGCTCAAAGAAAAGAAGAAGAAAAAATAATACAAAAATTCATAGGAAAAATAGAAGAAGAAACAATACAAGACATTTTATCCACAAGATATGAAAACATTGTGGAATTCATAGACGAAAAAGAAAGAGAACAAACAGAATATAAAATTACAGAAAGAACTATAGAAGTAGACAATGAAAATGTAATAAAAAAATTAGAAGATTTAGTTGAAATAGATGAAGAATTAGAAAATCTATATGAGAAAAAAGATGAACTAGAACAACTAAACAACATATATGAAATAGTAAAAAAAGAAATAGAAAACTCATATCAAGAAATGAAAGAAAACATAACACCAGAATTTATAAACGAACTAAAGAAAATATTAAATAAAGCAACACAAGGAAAATACAATAATATTTATTTAGATAATGATAATAATATTTTAATAGAAGTAGACAGCGGGAAATACATGCCAGTGGAAATGCTAAGTACAGGAACAATAGATCTAATATATTTAGCATTACGAATAAGTGCCTCAAAAGAAATCTCAAAAGAAACAATGCCAATTATAATGGATGAAAGCTTTGCATATTATGATAAAAACAGAATGAAAGAAATATTAAAATACTTAAATGAATTAGAAAACAGACAAATACTAATATTTACATGTTCAGATAGAGAAAGTGATATATTAGAAAAAGAAAATATAAAATACACACAAATACAATTATAAAAAATATTATAAAAATGTCATAAGTAGCATCAGAAAATTAGTCTAAAAAATCAATTTTCAATGCTACTCATGATATAAAAAGCACCAAAATCATAAAAAAACATTAAATAATAGAAAAAAAATAAAAAAAATCAAAAAAATAAATAAAATGGGTTGACAATCACTAAAAAGTGGTGTATCATATAGAAGCAGTCGCGTTGAACGACTACAAAAAATGGGCTATTAGCTCAGGTGGTAGAGCACTTGACTTTTAATCAAGTTGTCCCGCG
>ERZ824488.2454-NODE-2454-length-16397-cov-21.977359_pt1 | contig 16397 bp, 14 predicted proteins | sample MGYA00519936_ERZ824488 | MGnify/ENA primary metagenome ERZ824488 (study PRJEB31778, sample SAMEA3449153) | human gut metagenome | biome: human gut; feature: human-associated habitat; material: faeces | place: United Kingdom | collected 2010/2012 ... | reverse complement strand
CACGAAGCCCGCCTTGCCGCCCGCTGCGTCCGCCACGGCGAGCACGCCCGCCAGCGTGTGGACGAAGGGGTGCGGATGGAGATGCTGCAATTCGTGCGGCCCTAAAAATTCCAGACCGTAGGATACGCCGTGGTCGGCGAGGATCTCCGTCACGCGGGAAACTCTGGAAACGTGCCAGTCAAACGCCGCATCAAACGGCAGCGGGCCGGACGACCAGATGTGGTTGTAGGCGTGCCGCGCGCCGAGAACTTCCGCGAGCTTTGCCCGGCGGGACAGCTCGACCAGCGCCTTGTCAAAGTCCTCATCGGAGAGATTGGAGGCGTAAAAATCCGCGGGCATGGGCAGCAGCCCCCATTGCAGGCCGTTGTCCTTCAGGATGCCGGCGGCTTCCCCGGCGGCGGCTTCGCTCTCCAGCGCAGCATCCGGCACGCGCAGGCCGGATATGCCGTATTTGGCGCACAGCGGCGCAAGCACGGAGAGGGGATGGTTCAGCCCCAGCATCGAGGCGTCCAGTACGGAATACATATCGTCTTTTCTCCTTTCAGCGGCTCAGTCTTTCGGCGCGATGCCCAGCGCCCTGCACAGCGCGCGCATCATGTCCGCATCGCCAATTCTTCATACGGAGGGCGAGCGAAGCGAACCTGGAGCATGAGCGTTTTGGTTCCAACAGCGCAGTGCGCTGTCGGAACCAAATAAGCCATGCGTAACACCGGAACAGCTCAAAGAGCTGCTCCGGTGCGGAGAATACAAACGCGCCGCAGGGTTCCACAAGGAACTCTGCGGCGCATTCTCTTTTTTTCAACTCAATCGGGTCAGGCTCTCGGCGCACTCGTCTACGCGGCGCAGCACAATCTCTACCTCTTCATCGGTGAGCGTCATCAGGTTGATGTAAATGCCGTTTTCGCTCTCGCTGTTGTCGGTGCGCGTCACCAGAATCGCAGGATCGCCCTCCTGCAGCATCTCCACCAATGCCTCTGCCGAATAGGAGCCGAGGATTTCCAACATCATGCGCGGATAATTCTGCCCAGACGGCCCGGGATACGAGCGGCGGCACAGAAAGTATCCCTCGCCCTCGATGCGGTGCGGCCACAGGCGCAGGCAGCCGTCCTGCGACGCGCCGACACCGGGCAGCTCGAAGGCGTCCGGCTCGAAATCGGGATGCGCGCGCAGAAATTCCCGCACGGTTCCCTCGTTTTCCAGCCGGTTGAACGTGCACGTGGAATACACCAGCTTTCCGCCGGGGCGCACCATGCGCGCCGCGTCGTTCAGAATCGCCGTCTGCCGCGCGGCGCAGCCCGCGGGCGCGTCCGGGTTCCACTGGGATGCGGCTTCCGGGTCGCGGCGGAACATGCCCTCGCCGGAGCAGGGCGCGTCCACCAGCACGCGGTCGAAAAACGCGGGCAGGACGCGCGCCAGCGCTTCCGCCGGCGCGGAGGTCACGAACGCGTTTGTCACGCCCAGCCGCTCGAGGTTTCCGAGCAGGATGCGCGCGCGGGAAAACTCGATCTCGTTGGAAAGCAGGAAGCCCCGGCCGTTCAGCCGCGCCGCGATCTGCCCGCTTTTGCCGCCGGGCGCGGCGCACAGGTCGAGCACGCGCTCGCCGGGCCGCGGGTCGAGCGCCGCCACGGGCGCCATCGCGGATGCGTCCTGTAGATAAAACGCGCCCGCGGCATGGGCGATTCCCGCGCCCGGCTTCGCGTCCGCCGCCAGATAGCGCCCCAGCGGCTCCCACGGAACCCGCGGCGCACCGTCCGGCAGGAAGGGCGCGGCGGCTTGCTCCGCGCCGTTTCTTTGCGGATTCAGGCGCAGCGCCCTGCGCGGCGGAAGCGCGAGAGCGCGCAGGAAGGCGGGAAATTCGTCCTTCAAAATTTCGCGGCATTCGTCCAGAAACGCCGCCGGATAGCGTTCGTCGATCATTTCTATCTCCTTCGATTTATCGGAATCCGCGCCCGGCGCAGGAAATCCGTCCCGCAGGTCGCCGCCGGGCAGCGTTCGTCGGTCATGCCCTTCTCCTTCGATCTATCGGAATCCGTGTCCGGCGCGGGAAATCCGTCCCGCTGGTCGCCGCCGGGCAGCGTTCGTCGATCATTTCGTTCTCCTTCGATTTATCGGAATCCGCGTCCGGCGCGGGAAATTCGCCCCGTGGGTCGTCGCCGGGCAGTGTTCGTCGATCATGGCATTCCCCTCGCAGTGCGGTTCAAAAAGTGATAAGTATAGAGAAATTTCGCCGCGCGGCGCGAAAAACCTGCTTTTCTCCGGACGAAATTTACGTTTCTCGATTAAAATATACATGTTTTAAGGGAGGTTGTTTGTATTGGCGAACGCACTGGAAAAGGACTTTACCGAGGGCAATGTATCAAGGCATCTGATTTCCTTCTGCATTCCGTTTCTGCTTGCGAATCTTCTGCAGGCTTTGTACGGCATGGTGGACGTGCTGGTCGTGGGCTGGTTCTGTGAAACGCCCGTGCTCACCGGCGTGAACAGCGGCAGCCAGATTACGCATCTGGTCGCGATGGCCGTCAGCGGCCTGTCGGTCGGCGGCACGGTGCTGGTGGCGCAGTATTTCGCGGCGCGCAAGCCGAAGGACGTTTCCGAGACCATCGGCACGATGTTCACGCTGCTGCTCATCTGCGCGGCGGCGCTGACGACGCTGGTTTTGATCTTCGCACGTCCGCTTCTGAAGCTCATGCAGCTGGACGGCGTGGCGCTGGACGCGGGCGAGGACTATCTGCGCATCTGCACCTACGGCACGGTGTTCATCTTCGGCTACAACGCCATTTCCGCCGTGCAGCGCGGCATGGGCGATTCAAAGCATCCGCTGTGGTTTGTGGGCGTCGCGTGCGTGGTGAACATCATTCTGGACTACGCGCTGGTCGGCCCCTTGAAGATGGGCGCGGCGGGCGCGGCGTGGGCGACGATCATCGCGCAGGCGGTCAGCCTGATTCTGGCGGCGTGGTATCTGAAGAAGAAGGGCTTCGTGTTCGATTTCAAATTGAAGAGCTTCGCGCTGATCAAAAACAAGGTGAAGCTCCTGTTCCAGCTGGGTCTGCCGTCGTCGGCGCAGTCGGTGGTTACGAACCTTTCGTTCATCCTGATGACCTCGCTGGCCAACGGCCTGAGCGTGGAGGCGGGCGCGGCGGTCGGCATCGTGGGCAAGTTCAATTCCGTGGCCATCCTGCCGGTGGTCGCGATGGCCTCGTCGGTCAGCGCCATTGCCGCGCAGAATATCGCCGCGAGGCTTCCCGACCGTGCGCTGCGCGTGATGCGCGACGGCATCGGCATTTCGCTGACGGTGGGCGTTCTGGTGTTCGTGCTCAGCCAGTTCTGCGCCGAGCCGATTCTGCGCCTGTTCAAGAGCGACGACGAGAAGGTGATCGAGCTGGGCGCGAGGTATCTGCGCGCGTTCTGCTTCGACTACCTGCTGGTCTCCTTCCTCTTTAATATGAACTCGCTGATCAACGCGGCGGGGCACGCGCTGTTCTCCATGCTGTCCTCGATGCTTTCGGCCATCATCCTGCGCGCGCCGCTGGCGGTGCTTCTGTCGAAGGCCGGTCTGGGCATCGCCGGCATCGGCTATGCCGCGCCCGCGGCGACGCTGGCCGCGATCCTTATGGCGCTTGTCTACATATTGTCCGGAAAATGGAAGCAGAACGCCACCGGCATTCACAGAGAGACCGAGAGTTAACAGAAATACCGGCGAATTATTCTTGCGTTTTGGCGCGGAATGTTCTATATTATACACAGCACGTGGAAGACCACGGCGTAATACAATTCGGGAGGAACCATTTATGAAACTGCGCTCTGTCATGGCTATGCTCCTCGCAGTCGTCATGCTGCTGGCCTGCGCGTCCGTCGGCGTTGCCGCGGAAGCGAAGACCAAGGTCACCATCTGGCACACCTTCACCAAGGATCAGGAAGCGTACCTTGTAAAGGCTGCCGCGGATTTCAATGCGATCTCCGACAAGTACGAGGTTGAGGTTCTCAGCCAGGCGTATTCCGGATTCACCGACACCGTAAAGACCGCCGTCAAGAATGGCGTCGGCCCGGACATCATCTTCAACTATGCTTCTGAAGCCGCCGAGTACGTGGATCTGGGTCTGGTCGCCGACCTGAGCCAGTACATCTACTCCGACGAGAACGGCATCGAGGGCTTTGACACCTCCCTGGCGCAGGGCGTCATGGACGGCGAGGTCAACGGCTTCTCCGACGGCCTGATCCACTATCTGCCGGCCTACACCACCGGCCCCATCCTGTACTACAACGCCACCCTGTACACCGAGCTGGGTCTGACCGTGCCCACCACGTGGGACGAGGTCGTTGAGAACTGCAAGGTCATCAAGGAAAAGAAGAACATCCCCGGCCTGGGCTTTGACTCCCTCACCGACTGCATCCAGATGTTCATCATGGAAGATGGCTGCGGCTACATCGACACCGAGAACAAGTGCGTCACCTTCAACACCGAGAGCATGAAGGCGAAGATCCAGTGGCTGGTTGACTGCGTCAACGCCGGCTACTTCACCATCGCTTCCTCCGGCGACTACTTCTCCACCGACTTCAACAGCGGCATCGTGGCTTCCTACGTCGGCTCCTGCGCGGGCTACCCCTACATCGCGCCCGACGGATTCGAGTTCGCCATGGCTCCCATGCCCGCCACCACCTGGTATCCTTCCTGGAACCGCGGCCCCATCGTGTTCTACTACAACGATGACGCCCGCGCGGAAGGCGCCTACGAATTCGTGAAGTATTTCATCTCCGCCGACGTCAACCTTGGCTGGGTCAAGGCCGTCAACGCGCTGGCTCCCTACTCCTGGACCAAGGAGCTGGAAGGCTACAAGGAGTACCTGGCTGAGGATACCCTCGCCATCAAGTCTCTGAACGCCGTGTCCGCGCACCTCGACATCGCCGGCTCTCTGCCCTCCGTCACCGGCGCTTCCACCGTCCGCAAGGAGATCGTCAACGCCGTTAAGAACGTCATCAACAACGGCAAGACCGTCGAAGAAGCCTGGAACGAGTGCGAGATCCTCTGCAACGCCGCGCTGAAGGGCGAATAATTCTTCAAAGAAAACTCATCAAAAGGGTCTGCTGCGGCAGACCCTTTTGCTTTTACAGAATTTGCGAATTGACTCGTTTTTTATATAGAGTTCGGGACAAAAATGGTTCTTGTATCAAACAGAATTTGACAGATACACACTGTTTATGATGCAATAGCAACAGAACCCTCAGGCTTCCAGCAAGAGGGAACAGATGGCGCTTGGCTTTTTACCTCTGAATACGAAAGTTGAAGGAGGTGAGATCATTATGGTCATCTCGCGGCGCTGCGCACGGAAAGAAATCCGGTCTCGGCGGCCTTTTTTGAATGCATTTTTAAAGCATTTTGGCGATAGCGGACAGGAGAGCGCGGGCGGCTTCGCGCTGGGACGGGGAGAGTTCTGAAAGGCAGCGGGCAAGCGCCTGCGCGTCTGCATCCGCAACGGATGAGCCGAACAGAATTCGATCTGCGCTGACGCCAAGCAGGCGGCAAAGGCGGCTCAATGTTTCCAGCGAAATGCCGGATACGCCGCGTTCAATGGCGCTCAGGTGGTTCGGCGTTATGCCCATGCGCTCCGAAAGTGCGTCCTGCGTATAGCCGGCCTGTTCCCGCGCGGTCTGTATGTTTCGACCAACTTCCAGATTGATGTTTTTTCTCTCCCGCATATGCACACCCGCTTTCATTAGGTAGTGTATCGAATGGGAGCGGGTTTATCCACATTGCAATACCGTTTATTTTATAAGTGCAATGCATTGACTTGTGACCATTTATATGATAGGATAATGGAAACGAATGCAGGGGATGGGAAATTATGCTGCGAGCACTTCTTATGCGAGAACCCAAGAGGAAGGACATTTGCGGAGAAGCGTGTGCGTTTACCGGCCATCGGCCGCAAAAACTGCCGTTTGGTTTCAATGAAGAAGATCCGCGCTGCATCGCATTAAAAGCTGTGATTGAGGCACAAATCGTCAACCATATTGAGCTGTACAACGTATCGTACTTTATTTCAGGAATGGCCATGGGTACCGATATTTATGCCGCAGAGATCACGCTGGCTCTCCGGCAGAAATATCCCTCCATTTTTCTGGAATGCGTCATCCCGTGTGAAACACAGACCGCGCGCTGGAATCCCGTCTGGAAAAAGAGATACGACCATATTCTCGCTGAATGCAATAAGAAAACGGTACTTCAGCAGTTGTATACGCCTGACTGTATGGATAGAAGGAACCGCTATATGGTTGACCGCGCAAATTACATCATTGCTGTGTGGAACGGGAGGGCAGGTGGAACTCAAAACACCGTGCTATATGCTCAAAATCTCGGAAAACGAGTGTCTATCATCAATCCGAATTCCCTGACATTCCAAACATTCTGAATTTCCAAGCGGCAGGTTTCCACGTATCCGTTGCCTTTGCTTGCGCTTCTCCCTTCCATTTTACGCGCGGCTAAAAAGAAAAGTCGCCGGAAAGGTTGCATTTCCGGTTTCGTCTGGTATAATTAGTTTGGAGTAGAAACGCTTACGTGGAGGGATACGCCAATGCGGGTAAAGATGGAGAACCTGACCAAACAGTTCGGTACGCTGACCGCCGTGGATCATTTCAACGTGGAAATGGAGGACGGCGAGCTGATTGCGCTATTGGGGCCGTCCGGCTGCGGAAAGAGCACGATTCTGAACATGCTCGCCGGCATCCTGCCGGTGACGGACGGAAAAATCTGGTTTGACAGGGACGACGTTACGAAAATGCCGCCGGAGGAGCGCGGAATCGGTCTCGTTTTCCAGAATTACGCGCTGTACCCGCACATGTCGGTTTTGAACAATATCTGCTTCCCGCTGGAAATTCAGAAGGTTCCCAAGGAGGAGCGCATTCGCCGCGCGAAGGAAATGGCGGAGCTGGTGCACGTGGAGACGATGCTGGATCGAAAGCCCAGGCAGCTGTCCGGCGGCCAGCAGCAGCGCGTGGCCATTGCGCGCGCGCTGGTGAAGAACCCGCGCCTGCTGCTTCTGGACGAGCCGCTGTCCAACCTGGACGCGCGCCTGCGTCTGGAAATGCGCGAGGAAATTCGCCGCATTCAGCAGAAAACACACGTGACCACCATCTTCGTTACCCACGATCAGGAAGAAGCCATGTCCATCAGCGACCACATCGTGCTGATGAAGGCGGGCGTGAAGCAGCAGTACGACGTGCCGCAGGCGTTGTACAACGAGCCGGCGAACCAGTTTGTGGCCGACTTCCTCGGAAATCCGCCGATCAACAACCTGCCCGGCACGTTTAAGGACGGCGTGTTCTATGGCGACGGCGGCGCGAAGCCCGTTTCGATTCCGCGCTTCCAGAAGGACGGCGAGACGCGCGTGCATCTGGCCGTGCGCGCCGAGAGCTTCAGCGTGGAGCCGCAGGAAAGCGCCGAGACGCTGGTCTGCACCGTGAAGAGCGTGTACCAGATGGGCAAGGAGGAAATGGCCATTCTGACCTTCGGCGGCACCGACTTCCGCGCCTACATCGCGTCCGACTACGGCTTCAAGGCCGGCGACACCGCGTATCTGGGGCTCAAAAAGCGCGGCGTGTTCCTGTTTGACGAAAATACGGGGGTGCGCTACTGATGGCAGGAATCAAAAGAAAGCATCGGCGCGGCGTGCAGCGCGTGCTCGTGCATGTGGTGCTGTTTGCGCTGATCGGCCTGATTGGCATCGGCCTTGGCGTCGCGGGACGCAGCCTGCTTGCGCAGAAGGCGGAGAGCGAGCGCCTGCCCGCGCGCGTGAAGGCCATTCACGAAAACACCGAAAAGCTGCTCAAGACGGCGCTTCAGGCCGCGACGGACGACGCGAAGGCGCAGAAGACCATTCAGACCGGCTTCAGCGCAAAGAAGAAAAACGTGAAGACCGCCATTGAGGACGGTCTGAATGCCGGAGAGGACGAGCGCGACGTGATTCGCGCCGCGCTGGAAACCTACATCGCCAGCGTGGACGCGAAGCTGGAGGGCAGCGACGCGCAGGCGGCCGTAAAGGCCGAGGCGGAAAAAAAGCTGGACGAGATCGTGGAATCGATCGCGGGCATCACCGACGGCGCGGCGGACGCGATTACGATGGCCTCCGTGAAGAAGGAAATGAGCGTTTCCTCCACGAAGAACTACGCCATCATGTTCTACTGGCAGGCGCTTCTGATCATCGGCGCGATTCTGACGGCGCTCGCCGTGCTTCTGCTCATTCTGTGGCTGAAGCGCGACGAGGAGGGACGCGCGGCGCTGGGCGCGCTGCTCGAACCGGTGGACTACCTTCTGCCGTTCTTCGTGGGCGTGTGCGTGTTCACATTCTATCCCATGATCCGCGTGGCGGTGATGAGCTTTCAGGAAAAGTACACGCTGGGCAAGAACGCGAACGCCAGCTTCATCAGGTGGGGCCTTGGCAACTACAAATTCGTGCTGTTCGGACTTGAGGGCACGACGAACATCTTCATGCGCAGCCTGAGGAATACCGCGCTGTACGTTCTGCTCACCGTGCCGATTACGGCGGCGCTGTCCATCCTGATGGCGTACCTTCTGAACCAGAAGATCAGGTTCAACGGCGTGTTCCAGACCGCCTACTTCATCCCCATGGTTACGACGGCGACGGCCGTCGGCCTTGTGTGGAGATGGATGTTCAACGAGAACTTCGGCCTGATTAACGCCATCATCACCACGTTCGGCGGGGAGAAGATCAACTGGCTGCAGTCCGGCAATCACGCGGTGTCCATGGCGGTGCTGGTGATTTACGGCGTGTGGTCGAGCCTGCCGTTCACGATCATCCTGCTTCTGTCCGGCCTTCAGAACATCGACGAGAATCTGTACACCGTGGCGCGCGTGGACGGAAGCGGCGCGGCGCGCATCTTCTTCCGCATTACCGTGCCCCTGCTTTCTCCGACGATCGGCCTTGTGCTGATTATCAACTCCATTTCCGCCTTTAAGGTGTATACCGACGTGGTCGTTCTGTGGAACGGCACGCCCGAGGGCTACGGCATGGAGACGGTGGCGTGGTACATCTACAACAACATCAACACCGCCGACGGAACCCACTCGCTGGGCTACGCCGCGGCGGCGGCCATGGTGCTGTTCCTGATCATCTTCGTGTTCACGATGGTGCAGAAGGTCATTCAGCGCAAATGGGTCTACCAATAAGGAAGGAGGGCGAAACACATGAAACGAGTTGTTCTGCGCACGCTTCTGTATCTGCTTCTGATTCTCGGCGCGCTGATCATGGTGTTCCCCTTCTACTGGATGATCGCGTCGTCGTTCAAGACCGCCGCGGAAATGAACCTGTTCCCGCCGCGCATGGCGCCCTCGAACTGGTTCAACTTTGACAACTACGTGACCGCGTGGCATACCGCGCCGTTCGGAACATACTTCCTGAACAGCATCGTGGTGTGCTTCTGCTCGGTGGGCGTGGTCATGTTCACCACGATTCTGGCGGCGTTCGCCTTCTCGCGCCTGAAATTCCCGGGACGCGACCTGCTGTTTACGCTGCTGCTTTCGATGATGATGATTCCCTTCGAGCTGCTGGTCATCACCAACTACCAGACGATGGTCAAGCTGGGTATCTACGACACGCTGTACGCGCTCGTACTGCCGTTTACAAGCTCCATCTTCTATACCTACATCCTGCGCAACTTCTTCATGTCCATTCCGGACAGCCTGTACTACTCCGCGCAGGTGGATGGCTCCAGCAACTGGAAGTACCTCTGGAAGGTCATGGTGCCGATCGCGCGGCCGAGCCTTGTGACGATTCTGCTTCTGAACGCCATGGCGAGCTGGAACAGCTTCATGTGGCCGAAGCTCGTGATCGTGCACGACGAATTCCGCACGCTGCCCTACGGCCTGTTTACCTTCACCACCGAGAGCGGCTCGAACAACGAAATCATTATGGCGGCCGCGACGATGGTCGTGCTGCCGATGCTGATTCTGTTCCTGTTTGCCCGCAAGCAGATCGTTCGCGGCGTCGCCCGCGGCGGCATTAAGGGCTGATTCTCCGGGAAGGCGGGGGAGCGTCGCTCCCCCGCACCCCCTCAAGGAGCCGAGAGGAAATCCGTTCGCGTTTCTCTCGTTTCCCCGCACGCATACGCTGCCGAAACCCGCGTGGGCTCCGGCAGCGTTGGCTATGACGGGCAGAGTCCGCGTCCTCAGGCATATAAGGAGGCTGCAAATGAAAAAATTCTTCAAGGACGTGAGCGTGAAGTGCGCGCTGTTCATGATGGCCTATTACGTGACCAACAGCGTATTTCAGAGCTTTATGTCGCTGTATTACACCGATCGCGGGCTGGACAACACGCAAATCGGCACGATCAACGCCATGATTGCGCTGGTGAGCGTGTTTTTCATGCAATTCTGGGGCGAGATGGGCGACCGCGCGAAGAGCCGCAACCGTCTGCTGGCGCTGATGGCCGTGGCCGCCGCGGCGTTTATGGGCACGTATCTGATTTCGGATATGTTCTGGGCGCTTCTGGTGACCGCGTGCCTGTTCGCGGCGTTCTATACGTCGCTTCAGCCGATGGGCGACTCCATCGTTTTAGCCTCGCTGGCGGAGAACGGGCGGCGCTTCGGCCCCGTGCGCATGGCGGGCGGGCTGTCGTTCGCCGTGGTGGCGATGCTGTTCGGCAACGTGCTGGACGCGCTGGGCGACCGGAGGTACGTGGTGTACACGGTTTCGGCGCTGTGCCTTGTGATCGCGCTCGCGGCGCTGAACCTGCCGAAGACCGGCTTTATACGCCAGAAGGACGACGCGCGCGGCATGCTGATGCTGTTTAAAAACCGCGAGCTGTTGATTCTGTTCCTGTTCATGGTGCCGCTGCAGATCACGCTGGGATACTTCTACGCGTTCTTCTCGCCGCTGTTCCGCACGCTGCCCGGCGCGACCGACGGCCTGCTGGGCTGGTGCTATTTCATTTCCGCTGTGAGCGAGACGCCGTTCCTCATCAATTCCGACCGGCTGTTTGAAAAGTACGGCGCGGGCAAGCTGATGTGCGTGAGCGCCATCACGCTGGCGCTGCGCTGGCTGCTGGTTTCGGTTGCGAAGAGCGCGTATGTGGCCATGTTCAGTCAGCTTCTGCACTCGTGGGGCTTCATCGTGATCACGGTGACGGTGTCCAAATACGTGCAGGCGACCGTGCCCGCGAACCGGCGCGCGTCCGGCCAGCTGCTGATCAGCGTGTTCGGCTTCGGCGTGGCGCGCGTAATCGGCTACTTCGGCGGCGGCTTCTTAGCCGACCGCTTCTCCCGGCAGACGGTGTTCCTCGCCTGCTCCATCCTGTGCTTCGCGTGCTTTGTGATCTTCGCGCCCTACTACCTGCGCCGTCCCGCGCTGAACGGGCAGATCAAGTAGGATTCTCCTCGTCTTCCCGGATCAGCCGGCGCGTGGGGCGATACAGCGCCGCCGCGCCGAGCAGCAGCATCGCGCCGTTGAACGCAAACACCGGCGCGATGCCCGTTTTTTCCGCCACAAGGCCGCCCAGCATGCCGCCGATCACGTTGCCCGCGCCGAAGGAGATGAACGTGAGCATGCTCTGCGCGCGCCCCAGAAGCTCCGGCCGCACGCGGCTGCGCAGGTAGAACGCGGGAATGAACTCAAACAGCGCCAGCGTGGTGACGGCGAGCGTCTGAATCAGCACGATGGGCAGCGTCTGCCGAAACAGCGCCAGCCCCAGCCAGCGCACGCCGTTTAAAAGAAGGCCGATCAGAAGCCAGTTCCACACGTTCGTAAGCCGCTTGATCCGGTCGCCGAACCAGAGGAACGGCACCTCCAGCAGCACGGAGAGGAACGTGATGATGGAAATTCTGGAATTGCTCATGCCCATGTCGCCCAGATACTTGGCGAAGAAGGACGAATAGAACTGCGTGGAGACCGTGCCGAACAGGATGATGCCGTACAGCCAGCGCAGGTGCGAATCCGAAAACAGCTGCGTCAGGCGCACGTTCTGCCGCCCGTGCTGGTGGCCCTTCACCGCGGGCATCAGGCATGCCGCCGCCCCGGCGAGAAGCGCGGTCGCGCCCATGCAGGGATACAGCCCATCCAGATTGCGCGCCAGAAGCACGGCGCTCAGCAGCAGCCCCGCCTGATAGCCCACCGTGCCGATCATCCGCACAGGGCCGTAGGGCTTTCTCACCTGCCCGCAGTGCTCAAGCGCGATGGATACGGCGTTCGGCATGGAGGCGTTCGAGAAAATGACGCACAGCGTCGCCGCCGCCAGCATGCCCGGGAACGTGCGCATGGCGCCAAACAGGAAGCAGGCCGCCGCCATCAGCAGATGCTCGAACAGCAGCACCGTGCGCTTTCGCGGCGCGCGGTCGGCCAGCGAGCCGAGAAGCGGCATGAACGCCATCGCCACAAGGCTCGGCACGCTCGTCATCACGCCGATCAGCCCCTCGGCCATGCCCTTTTCCGCGTACAGCTTCGGCGCGAGCGCAGGGAACGACCTTGCGATGTAGGAAATGAAGAAATAAAGATACAGCGCCCGATACCCGCGGCCTTCGCGCTCGTTCATGACAGGAACCGTCTCCTTCCAGCGTGTCGTCTATCTCTATTACAGCACATTTTCCGCCGAAATGCAAGCGCGGAATGGAGGAACCCGGCGCGCCGCGAAAATGAACATGTTTTTGAAATCGAGAGGAATGCATACTTAAATTCCCGACCGTATTATATCTCAGCCGGGAATTTATTCATATTATCAACTATTGAATATCCACATTTGAGAACATAATAACGGTATTTATCCCATTTCCTGAGCGAACTTCCATTTCCCCATAAAGGCATACTGGGATCTTTTTATTATTTTGAAATCGCTTGTCCGGGGCTCCCGATTTATTCACATACTGCCAAGTATAATCAACAATTTTCGCATCCTTTGGAACGAGTTCTTCTTCTACAAACCTTGTTCCACGAACCGATGTGGTTACGTCACAATAACTCACCGCGCCAACTTTTATGCCTTGCATAACAAATAACTTATCCGGTAAGAATAGCAACGTCTCCTTTCCAGATTTGAACGCGACGGCTGTTGAGTTACATGTAAACGGAAATGGAACCTTCGTTGATGCTACGCACCTTTGACGTTTAACGCTATTGGCCGCGCCCGCTGAATACTTCTTATTGATAACACAGCTTGTTTGAGAAATCCACCACAGCTTATTACTCTCAGAAATTTTTATCAGCGGTCTCATTCGTTCATTGACTTCTTTTTCTTGTTCGTCATAAAAACAGTACTTCAAGTTAATAATGGCTCTCTTTTTTAAGTAGAAAAGAAAGCATATACAGATGACAACTCCAATCAATGCAAATGGGAAGACTATCCCTATAGCCAGACACACTATTCCAATAACATAATTAATTTTTCTAAGAGAAAGTGCTTTGTTAGCGGCAAAAAGCATCTCATCTAAGCCATCAGAAGTAATGGATTTAGCATCAGTATTCTGAATTTCTTGTGTATTATAATAATTGTAGTTTTCATCAGGTACGCTATTCTGCTTTCTGCCTCCATACTCTTTCGTATACGAAATTCCCATGCCCGGGATAGATGTTGTTGATCTAATCTTTCCCTTTGCAGTTTTAGTGATTCTATAACCTTTCGTCCCCCAACTGTATCCCACGCCAGACTTACTAAGATTTATTCGAAAACCGCCACCGAGGTTGATGCTTTTACGATAACGAAATCCCATGTCACTTCGTCCTTTCTCTCACATAATTCATACTGATTTCGGCACATTCTGTCTTGGATAGAATATAGCAACCCATTTCACGGTTGCATTAGAATTCTCTTAGATAGAAAAATTATATCACACAAATGCGTTTATTCCAATACCTAATCAGTCAAAAATATCATCAAGCTAAAAAATTACGATACAGCTTTCAGCGAATTGGGAACTTTAGAAACGCGAATCGCGTCTAAACAAAAATATGGAAGCATGAAAGGCGGTATTCGGATGAAAACCGTTTTGTTTGTCTGCCATGGCAACATCTGCCGGTCGCCGATGGCCATGTTTATCTTCCGCGAGCTGGTGCGCCGCGCGGGAAAGGAAAACGAGCTGCGCGCGTTCTCCCGGGCGACGAGCACGGAGGAAACCGGCAACGGCCTGTATCCGGAAGCGCTCAGCGAACTGCGCCGCCGGAAAATTCCCGTGGGGCCGCACGCCGCCATGCGCATGTCGCCGGAGGACTACCGCGAAAGCGACCTCGTGTTCGGCATGGACGACGCGAACATCCGCAACTTGAAGCGCATGACCGGCGGCGACCCCGAAAATAAGATTCGCCGCCTGCGCGACGAGAGCGCGCATCCCGGCGAGGTGGACGACCCGTGGTATACGGGCGACTTCGAAACCGCCTACCGGCAAATCTATGAAAGCTGCGAGGCGCTGCTTCGCCGGCTGACACGGGAGGAAGCGGAATGCAGGCGCTGATTTCCGCGCTGAACCCGGCCATCGCCATCCTCTGCGCGGTCAATCTCCTTTGGCACCTGCGCGCGCTCACGCAGATGCGCGCGCTGAACGCGAAGCTGCGCCATTCGGGCGACATCGTGGCCGTCTGTCTGTCCCTCACCGGCATGGCGCTCCTGTGGGAATCGTTCACCACGCAATGGATGGTTCTCGTGCACCTGAACGCCATCCTGCTCGCGTGGGACGCGCTCACGCTGCTTTTGAAGCCCTTCCGCGGCGCGAGGAAGGCGCATGAAACGCTGCGCGCGCTGAGCCGCCGCGGCCTTGCGTTCCTGCTGGGCGCGCTTCTGGGCGCGTATGGCATATGGAATATGACCGCCGTCCGCCGCACGGACGAGGTGCTGACCACGTCCAAACCCGTCGGAAATGTGTGCGCGGCGCTGATCACGGACGCGCATCTCGGCGGCCCCGTCGACGCCGAAAAGCTGATCGGCGTGATCGACCGCGCGCGAAAGGACGGCGCGGAGCTGCTCCTGCTCGGCGGCGACATCGTGGACGAAAACACCACGCCCGGCCAGCTCGACCTTCTGTGCCAGCTTCTCAAAAAGCGCCCCTTCCCCATGGGCATTTACTACGTCTTCGGCAACCACGACGGCGCATACGACGGTCTCCTGAAGCCGGAGGACGTGCAAGGCATGCTCGCGGATGCGGGCGTGACCGTGCTCAATGACGAAGCCGTCCGCGCCGACGCGCATTTCGTCGTCGCCGGCCGGAAGCCCGCGGGCGACCCTGAACGGCTCTCCGCAAGGGAAATCCTCCAAAATGCCGACCCTGAAAAGGACTTCATCCTCATGATCGACCACCAGCCCGCCGACCTCCAGGCCTGCGCCGACGCAGGAGTCGACCTGCACGTCTCCGGCCATACCCATAACGGCCAGATCTGGCCGATGAATCTCGTCGCCCGCCTGTTCCGCTTCAACGCGGTAGAATATGGCCGCGCCGCCTTCGACCCCATGACCGCCGTCGTCTCCTCCGGCGTGGGCGGCTGGAAATTCACCTTCCGCACCGCGGGACATAGCGAATACGTGCGGATCACCATTCGCGGAGCGAATAAGAATTAACAAAAAACCTTGCGTAAATACGGCCGCTAAATGGTATAATTCAGTCTATCAATTTCATAAATTCCCCGTTCTTCGGAGCGGCGGGATGTAAGCATCGCTTGCATCCCGTCCGCCGGAAGAGCGCTGTGAATGCGTTCCTCTGGAGAGAGAAGCTGCGCCTGAATCGCGATGTGAAAATATGCGATTCACCCGCTTCCGTTCCCAAAGGAACGCCACGGGCATTTTCTCGAAATCCGAAGCAGCGCTCGAACAGCCGCGGAAGGTATGCGCCGCCCGCCTGTCCCGCCGGAAACCAAAACCTCCGACCGAACAGCCCCGGGAGAGCGCGAGAGGGTGTGAACCCTCTCGCACCCCGTCCCCGAGGGGGTGTAGGGGAGCAGAGCGCCCCACGCCCCGCGCCGTCGGAAACGAAATCTTCGTTTGCATCGCCGCGGAAGCAAAAGCGCCGATGAGCGCAACGCGTCGCGCGCCTGTTTCGTCAGGAACGAAATTTTCGTGCAAATGGCTGCGGAAGCAAAAGCACCGATGAACGCGACGCGTCGCGCACCCGTTCTGTCAGGAACGAAATTTCCGTGCAAACCGCCGCGGAAGCAAAAGTGCCGCAGGCAGAAGCCCGCCGCCCGCCTGTTCCGCCGGAGACCGAACCCTCCGACCGAACAGCCCCGGGAGAGCGCGAGAGGGTGTGAACCCTCTCGCATCCCGTCCCCGAGGGGGTGTAGGGGAGCGGAGCGCCCCACGCTCCGCATCGTCGGGAACCAAAATCTTCATCAGAATACTCCGGGAGAGCTCGAGAGGGTCGCAGCCCTCTCGACTTCCAATCGAGGCCGGCGACCTGCGCGGCGGAAAGGTTGCTTGCC
>ERZ824488.2452-NODE-2452-length-16421-cov-2.974765_pt1 | contig 16421 bp, 18 predicted proteins | sample MGYA00519936_ERZ824488 | MGnify/ENA primary metagenome ERZ824488 (study PRJEB31778, sample SAMEA3449153) | human gut metagenome | biome: human gut; feature: human-associated habitat; material: faeces | place: United Kingdom | collected 2010/2012 ... | reverse complement strand
GTGACCGCAAAGCTGCAAACGACAATGGCCGCTGCCGGCCCTTTGGCAAAACACACAAGTGCAAAACTGCCCAGAAAAACCGTCAGATACATCCAACTCACATCAAAGCATCTGCGGGCCATTTCTGTAAACAGGATCACAAAAACCGAAACAAAAACAGCCGCTGTTCCCTGCGCATTCACGTTCGTAATGAGGTGCATCATATTTGTATTGCCGAAACTGCCTGTTCCGTTTGTCAGAGCTGTCCACAGGCTGGCGCAGTTGAACAAAAACATGGCGAAGGTGAACAATAACGCCTTGTTCCGATGGCCGCGGTAAAAGCAGATGCCCAGTGCATACAGACAGCACAGCAGAGCAGCCAAAACCAGCGGTCCCGCATAAAACACGTAAATATCATAGCAGGCGATTCCGCTCACAATAGAAAGCGCACCGAACACAAGCTCCGTGAGATAATGATAGGAAAAACGCACCATGGAAAAGCGGATGTCCTGCGGAGGGAATCCCAGCGCAAAGGAATTGGCATTCCCGATATTCCACATCACATCCTGCGTCAGCACGATCTCTCCCGCAGCGGCAGGGTGCGCATTTTTTACGCTGACCATCAGCGCAAACAAAACGGACAGGACACACCAAAGAGTGACCCGTGAAAGGAATCCGCCGTCCGCATATACAGCGCGTGCCGCTTTCCACGGACTTTGCGGCGCGCCCCGCAGGAGCACCAGCCAGAGCAGCCCCAGCACCGGCGGCAGCGCGCGCAGCAGCCACAGAACGCCCAAACGCATGCTGACACAATACAGGACGGCCAGAAAGCCTGTGCCAAGAAGGACGCCCAGCGGCACAGCAAATTCCGGCAGAACCTTCTCCATTCCTGTGACGCGGGCCCAGAAACGGCCGGGGAGGTATAAATACACCGCGGCACAGAGGAAGAAAACAAACAGCCCCCACAGCTTTGCTCCAGACACGCGGATGAGCGCCAGATAAGTCAAAACGCAGAGCACGCAAAAACACAACTTTACCCGTGGGAAACCGTCTTTCAATCGGAAGAACAATTTTCTCGGCACGTCGGCCCTCCTCCCTGCAACAGGAAGAAACCGCCGCCGGGAATGCGCCTCGGCAGCGGTTTCTTCATTGTATCTCAAGCCTGCGCAGACATCCTGTGCAGGCATCGATTCTCTTTGCCAGTTTCTTTTATTTGAAGAACCGGTTCAGCAGTGAAACGGCCACGCTGATGATACCCATAACAATGAAAATACCGCACATGCCCATGAGCATGACACTGAGAGACTGCAATACCATATCCATACCAGTACCTCCTTATACTCTGGCGATCAGGTTGAGGATCAGGCCGCCCGCGATAACGCTGGCGATCTGCCCGCCGACATTGACGCCCGCCGCGTGCATGAGCAGGAAGTTCTGCGGGTCTTCCTTCAGGCCCATCTTATGGACCACACGGCTGCTCATCGGAAACGCGGAAATGCCGCATGCGCCGATCATCGGATTGATTTTTTTCTTCGTGAACAGATTGAGGAATTTGGCAAACATCACGCCGCCGACCGTGTCGAAAATAAATGCAAACAGACCAAGCAGCATGATCATCAGCGTGCCCGCGCCGGGGCCGAAAAAGCCGTCATAGATGCCCACGATGAGGAAACAGAGCGGCGCCAGGATCCAGTAACGGCGACCGGAAGTGAGCGGCGGCTTTTTTTGCTCCTTCTTGGGCATGAGGGTGGCCAGCATGGCGAAGGGCAGCAGGAGCACCAGCACCTTGCCCAGCAGGTCGGGCGAGATGTAGAGGGCCAGCTCGGTGCCGATACCTGCCCCTACCAGCGAAAAGCCCACACCCAGCAGGGCCAGCCGCCAGAGGATGAGGTTGCTGCGGGCAAAATTGAGCATGGCCACGCCGGTGCCCAGGCAGCAGCCCACCTTGTTGGTGCCCAGGGCCAGCTGGGGCGGCAGGCCGGAAAGCAGCAGGGCGGGGATGGTGATGAGGCCGCCGCCGCCCGCGATGGAATCGATGAAGCCCGCCACGAAGGCGGCGCAGGTACAGAAAAGGATGATAGCCGTGCTGACCATGCTACCATTCCTTGAAAATGACGTAGGCGGCCAGCACGATGAGGGCGAAACCCAGGATGTGGTTCCAGCGCAGGGTCTCGTGCAGATAGAAGACGGAGAAGAGCGAGAAGACCGTCAGGGAGATGACCTCCTGGATGGTCTTCAGCTCCGCCGCGTTGAAGTAGCCGTAACCGATGCGGTTGGCCGGGACCTGCAGCACGTACTCGAAAAAGGCGATGCACCAGCTGATGAAGATGACCATGGGCAGGGCCATGCTCTTGTGCTTCAGGTGACCGTACCAGGCGAAGGTCATGAAAACATTGGAGAGCACCAGCAGGCCGACTGTGGCGACCGGGACGGGGATCTGCATGACAGGCTCCTTGGAGCAGATAAAGAAAAAACGCCTATGTTTCCACAGGCGTTGAAATTTCTGGAGCCCTTGACCAGGATTGAACTGGTGACCTCATCCTTACCAAGGATGCACTCTACCGACTGAGCTACAAGGGCGTGCTCAACGAAGAAGACTTCTACGGAAAAACTCCTCCGGGGTCAAGCAATTTTTTCATTTTTTGCCGATAAAAATTTTCTTTGTAGATAATACGCTGAAATCTATTAACTAATTTCTAGAAATTTGGGGGCATGTGTGGAGCGACACTCCCTGAAACGGCAAACCCGCAACACGAAAAGGGCATTGATGGGCCTATCCGGCAGCCGGCATGGCAAGCGATAAGGTGCAGGCGGCAGGGACGGTTTATCTGCCCGGACCATCCGCAGGGAATGCCGGAATATCCTCCTTACCGTTACGTTTTCCATGGCCTCTCCTCCATGCGACATGGGATGTGTACCGGCATATGACTGGTATGCGGAGGCCAAGCAAACAATGGGGACCGGCGCCCCAGTATGTCAGCCCGGCAAGGCGTGTGTCGTGCAGGCGGAGGGCAAGGTGGCAGGACCTGCGTGAGTTCCAGCATCAATAAAGAATGAAAGCCAAATCGGGCAAGGGCAGAGCGGCAAGGATGGGAGAAGGGAGCAAGCTGACTGCCCACAGAAGGAGCGGAGACAGTTCGGCGGCCCGCAGGCCGTCGCTTCAGGCCAGGCGCACGGAGAGGAACAAAAGTTTTAGGGGGGATGGAGGTGCAGGGGGAAGGGAGACCCTTTTCCAAAAGGGGCCCCTTCCCCCTGCCCAAAAAAGCGGAGTTCCTAGCGCTGTTCCAGCAGACGCATGATGCCCCGGAAGAGGGCGCGACGGGCATGGGGCGGGCGCCGGTCGTCTTCCTTGCGGGCTTCGGCCAGCAGCTTTTCCAGCTCCGGGCGTCCCGCAGCTTCGGCATCGGGCCAGGGGAAGGCGGCCAGAAGATCATCCACATCCGTTTCGGCAGCGGAGAGCAGCTTTTCCCGCCACTGTTCGGCCAGATGCAGACGGGCGGCGTCGGCCTGCTGGCCGTTCTTGCGGGCCTCGATGGCTTCGGCCAGCGGCCCGGCGTCCACCTCGCGCATGAGACGGCCTATGAACTGGAGCTGGCGGCGCTTGCCTTCGCGGTTGCTGATGCGGGCATACAGGCGCAGGGCCTCCAGCAGGTCGGGCGTCAGGGGCAGCCTGTCCAGTTCGTTGACGGGCAGTTTGGTCAGTTCGGCGCCCAGATCCTGCAGGGCAGTGCTCTGGCGCTTCTTGGCCGAGCGGCTGAGCTGTTCGGGGGCTTCCTGACCGTTGGTCTCCACATCCCATTGATATTGTTTTTTGCGCGGCATCTTAGAGCACCACTCCCAGGGTGACGCCCACCAGCACCAGCGGCGAGATGATGCCGTTGAGGGTGAAGAAGACCATGTTCACGCGGCTGAGATCCTGCGGGCGCATCAGGTGATGCTCCCAGAACAGGATGGCGGACACACCGGCCCAGAGCACATACCAGGGCCAGGCCAGACCGGCGGCGATACCGGTCAGGAACAGGAAGATGGACGTGACGGCATGGGAAAAGCCGGCGATGGCCAGTGCGGTGTCCGGGCCGTAGACAGAGGGCACGGAGCAGAGGCGGAAGGCCACGTCGAAATCATAGTCCTGGAAGGAGTAGTAGATGTCGAAGGCGCCCACCCAGAAGGTCACGGCAAAGAAGAGCATGATGGGGCCCATGGCCAGTCCCTCGGGATTCACGGCCAGGGCACCGGCCAGCGGGGCCAGACCAAGGGTGGCCCCCAGCCAGAAGTGGCAGATGGCCGAGAATCGCTTGGTCAGGCTGTAGACGGCGGCAAAGAGCAGGGCAGGCACCGAGAGGATGAGACAGACCGTGTTGATGGCCGCACAGGCCAGCACGAAGATGGCCGCCATGGCCAGGGAGAAGATCCAGGCCTGGCGCACGCTGATCTCGCCGGTGACCAGATGGCGGTTGGCGGTGCGGGGGTTCTCGCGGTCAAAGGGCAGGTCGAAGATGCGGTTGATGCCCATGGCGAAGGAGCGCACGCCCACCATGGCGATGGTCAACAGGATGATCTTGTCCCACGGCGGCATGCCGCCGGCGGCCATGACCGAACCGGCCCAGGCATAGGGCAGGGCGAAGATGGAGTGCTCGATGCGGATCATGCGGCAGAAAGAGACGAAGCCGCGGACGGAAAAACGTCCGCACAGCGCCCCCGGCCGGCAGGAAGGCAGGGAAAAACGGGGCAGGGTGAATTTGGGCAGTTTCATCAGGGATTAACCTCCACAGTCGGCGGGATCGCCGTGCAACTTGTCCAGCGCATGGGGCAGGGCGGGCAGGACAGCTTCCAGATTCTCCACGACAGCCTTGCGGCTGCCGGGCAGGTTGATGATGATGCTCTGTCCCAGCACGCCGGCCACCGCACGAGAGATGGCCGCATGGGGCGTCTTGGCCAGGCTGGCCTGCATCATGGCCATGCTGAAGCCGGGCAGGGGATAGTCCAGCACCGCGGACGTGACCTGAGGCGAAATGTCGCGCGGGCCTACGCCGGTACCGCCGCTGGTACAGATGACGTCATAGCCCTGGTTCAGGGCCAGATCCACCAGCAGGGCGCGCAGCTGCACCGCGTCGTCGGGCAGCAGGAAGCCCTGGCTGTGGCACAGGGGCAGGGCGTCGCCAACCAGGGCGGCCATGGCCGGGCCGCTGGTATCGTCACGCATGCCCTGGGAGCCCTTGTCCGAAAGGGTCACCCAGGCCAGGGCACGACCCGTGCGCCGCGTCTCTAGGCTGATCTCGCCCACGGGCAGGTCCACCAGGGCGCGGGTCATCAGGCATTGCAGGGCGTGACCGCCGTCATCGGCGGGCAGCCAGCAGCGGCCCGTGACACGCAGCAGTTCCACATCGTTCGCATCATACAGGCCGGTGCCCACAGGGATGAAGGGGCACTGGCGCACCAGCGGGGACGCCAGACGATGGCTGGGCATCCCTGCGACCCGGGCCACGGACAGGGGCATGAGGCCCCCTGCGGAACAGGCACGCAAGGCAACAGAAAGTTTCATGCATCCTCCACAAACTGCCGGGACGGCAGATAACGGCCGCTATTGTAGCGGCAAGCACAATAAGTTACAAGGACGGCAGCCGTGGCCCGTTCCCGGTGCCCGGCAAGATCAGAAAAGGAGTTTTCATGTCCACCACCCGCAGCCAGGACCAGACGCAGCACCTTCATGTGCTGGGGACCGGCAAGATGCCCGAATTGCAGGGCGGCCCCAGCACGGCGCTGCTGGAATCCTTCCCCAACCGTTACCCCCAGCGTCCGTACGTCATCAGCATCGCCTTTCCCGAGTTCACGTCCCTGTGCCCGGTGACGGGACAGCCGGACATGGGCACCATCACCGTGGAGTACATCCCGGACCAGCTGTGCGTGGAATCCAAGAGCTTCAAGCTGTACATGTTCGCCTTCCGCAACCACCAGTCCTTCATGGAGACCATCACCAACACGGTGCTGGAAGACCTGTGGACCGTGCTCGAACCCTGCTGGTGCCGCGTCAAGGGCCTGTTCGTGCCCCGCGGCGGTACGCGCATCCATGTCTTTGCCGAGCAGTTCAAGGACATGCCCGAGGAAAAGGACGCCGCCGTCCGGGCCGCTGTCCAGGCCTGGCGTACGGAAAGCGATCCGCACAGACCGTAACGCAGCTGTCTCCGGCGGGAGCTTTTTTTCCTGCCGGAGGCGTTTTTCGATCTGCCGCTCGCCCGGTCCCGGTCCCAGCCGGTACCGGGACGTCTTTTTATTAAGGATATGCCCATGAGCATTTCGCATGGCGATGCTTCCCGTCCTTCCAGCGGAGCCCGCATGGCCCGCACGGCAGGGATGCTGGCGCTGTTCACCCTGCTTTCCCGCCTGCTGGGGCTGGTGCGCGACATGGGCATGGCCTGGCTGGTGGGCTGCGGACCGGTGGCCGATGCCCTGGTGGCGGCCCTGCGTCTGCCGCATCTGTTGCGCCGCCTGCTGGGTGAAGGCTCTTTGTCCATGACGCTCACGGCCTGGCTGGTGCGGCACGATGTCGCGCATGGCCGGGAGGATCTGCTGCCCGCTCTGGCTTCCGGCCTGTTCCGTCGCCTCGTGCTGGTGCTGGGCGGTCTTGTCCTGCTGGGCATGCTGGCGGCGCCGCACCTGCTGGCTTTTCTGGCGCCCGCGCTTTCCCCTGAGGCCCTGGCGGAGGGCAGCAGGCTGCTCCGGCTCTGCCTGCCCTATGTCCTGCTGGCGGGGCTGGCGGCTCTGGGCATGGCGGTGCTGCATTGCCGCGAAGTCTTCTGGTTGCCCGCGCTTTCGCCCGTCATCTTCAATGTGGTGGTCATCAGCGCTATGCTGGCGGGCTGGCTGGCGGGAGGCACAGAGGCTGTCCCGGCGGCACTGGCCGCGGGCATGAGCGCCGGGGGACTGGCCCAGTGGCTGGCCCAGTGGGGCTATGCCCGCCACGCTTTCCCGGCGACCGCCACGAAGCGTCCGGCCGCCGCGCCCTCGGGCCGCGAGCTGTGGGGCTGTCTGGGGCACCTGCCCCTGGGCTTGCTGGGTGCAGCCGCACCCCAGCTGGTGATGCTGGCGGCCATGGGACTGGCGGTGGGCAGCCAGATCGCGGGCCTGTACTATGCCGAACGCCTGCTGGAGCTGCCTCTGGGCCTGATAGGGACCTGTCTGGGCATGGCCAGCCTGCCGCGTTTGAGCCGTCTGGCCGGAGAAAAAGATTTTGCCGCCTTCCAGCGGGACATGGCCCTGGCCCTGCGCTGGGCCACGCTCTTGTCCCTGCCTGCGGCGGCGGGCCTGTGGGCCGTGGGCCCCTGCCTCGTGGACGTGCTGCTGCACCACGGGGAATTCGATGCCGCGGGGGTGCGCCAGGTGACCCTGGCCCTTTGGGCCTATTTGCCCTGCCTGCCTGCCTGTGCGGTGAGCCGTTGCCTGCTGGCGGGCTGCAATGCCTTGGGCGACGTGCGCCTGACGGCCTTGTCCTCGCTGCTTGCCGTTGTTTTTACGCTTGCAGGCGGGGCGTGGCTGTTACATAGTATGGCAAGGGACATATATTTTTGTTTGCCGGCTGCGGTGGCCAGCGCGGCCCTGTGGGGACAGACCTTCTGGCTCTGGCTGGGGCTGCGTCGACATTTGCGGCCTTTGTTGCCCGCGCCGGCGCTTCTGGACGGCAGGGCCTGCCTGCGGCATATGCTGGCCGCAGGGGCGGCGGGCGCAGGGGCCCTGGCGGTCCTGCGCCTGTGCGGCATGGCCTGCCCGCTGCAGGAGCTGTTGTCCGTCGTGCCGGTCCTGTTGCCTTGGGTGCCCGCAGTGGTGGCGCTGGCCTTGTCCGTAGGGGCCGGATGTTGTGCCTGGGGAGGTGTCCTCGTCCTGCTCGGGGATGCCGATATGCGCATGCTGGCACATAAGCTGCGCACAAAATTGCAAGGAGATTCCCGCTCGTGAAGCGGTCAGTTCTTATTTTCCTGACCAGATACCGCCGCTGGGTGGCCCTGGCCTGCTGGCTTTTGGCCGTATTGCTTTTTCTGGCGCAGGCAGCCTGGAACATCGTGGCTGAGCGCGAGGCCGCCCAGAACCGCCTGCAGAACGAGGCAGGCCGTGTGGCCAGCCGTTTCACCCATCTGCTGGGACTGCACGGGGAGCTCACCGCCGTTTCCACGGACGCCCTGGTCACGGGGCTCATGGAAGACCAGCGCCTGTACGCCGTGACCGTGCAGGTGGGGGACAGCCTTTTTTCCGGCCAGCGCCGCAATGAACACTGGGAGGCCGTGCCCTGGGACGGCGAGATCACGGAGAATACCGTGCAGGGCATGAGCCCGCTGCGCAGGGAAGGGCAGCCCGTGGGCACGGTGGAGGTCTATCTTGCCCGCCGTCTGGTGCAGGAAGGTTCGGACAAGGTCATGCAGCGCGAGACCTGGCGTTTCCTCATCAACACCCTGCTGCTCAGTGTTTTTCTGGCGGCGTTGTACTGGCACTGGGGCGATCTGAGGCGTCTGCATTCCCTGGGGCTGCAACTTTTGCGCAAACAGGGCGATCCGGAGCCGGAAAAAGCCGAGGACCGGAAATGGCGGCCCGCCTCCGGTGAGGATGTCACCGCCCCTGAGAATGCCCTGCCGGTGGATGCCATCCGGGGCAGGCACTTCCAGCAGGGGAACCCCGCAAGCTGGCATATGACCGCGGCCCTGTTCCGCCAGACCTTTGCCCATGCGCCCATGCTCATGATGCGTTTGTATGCGGAGGATGAGCTGGAGGGCCTGTGCCATCTGGGGCGGATGCTGCTTGCCGCAGCGCCCTGCCTGGGAGCTGTCCGCCTTGAGGACAGCGCCCGCGAGATGCTCAGCGCGCTGGAGGATCCCGGCTGTGAGGAGCGTGCGCTGGCCGTGGAGACGTGTGCGGCTGATCTTGAAGAAGTTTTGCAGGCCCTGAGCGGGGCCGCAGTGAAATAAGGAGAGACTATGGGCTTTTTTTCCGCAGTAAAAAAGTTTTTTGGTGGGGGTACCGAGGAAGCCAAAGAAACGCAGGCCGCAGCAGCCGAGAAGGAAGCGGCCGTAACTTCCGTGGCCCCGGAGGCGCCTGCCGCTGACACCGGAAGCGGCGCAGCCGAACCGGAAAGCACGCCGGAAGCGGCGACCGTCCCGGCGGCTGAAGAAGCCGCTGCCCCTGCTGAAGACGCCTCTGCGGACGAGGCCCCGGAAGCCGGGGGCGCTCCCGTTGCCGGGGAAGCCGGGCAGGTGGAGCCTGAACCGGAAGCCGCCCCTGAGGCTGACGAGCCTGCGGAGGAAGAGGCCAGCACTGAACGTGGCGGACCTGCTGCCGAGGCTGCGGAAGAGAGCGACGGCACCGAAGCCGTCGTGATGGATGCGGTGCCTGAAGCTCCGGCGGAAGCCGGGAGCGGCGTGGTGGAAGAGGAGCCCGTGGCGGAAGCCGAGGCCCCGGCAGCTCAGGACGAGCCCTCCGTGGAGCCTGAGAGCGAAGCGGTCGCCGAGGCAGAAGAAGCCCCGGCTGCTGCTGCGGAAGATAAGATCCCTTCGGACGAGGTGGCCGCGACGGAAGCGGCTGCCGAGCCTGTGGCGCCGGAAGAAACTGCCGGTGATACCGCTGTGGAAGCGGATTCTCCCGAACAGGATGACGTCAGCGCGGACACGGCTGCGGGCGTGGAAGACGGAGCCGCCGAAGCCTGCGAAGAGCCGGCCGAGGACGAGGCCGCTCCCGCGGACGCCGAGGAAGACGTCCTTTCCGGGAAGGAAGAGACCCAGCCTGAGATGGAAGCTGTGGCTGCCGAGGTCGAGACCGTTGCGGAAGCTGCCCTGGAAGCGGAAGAAGGACCGCTGTCCGAAGAAGCGGCGGAGACCGGCGTTGCCGAGACGGCTGATGCTGCTGGTGACGAGACGGCCGCCGTCGCCTCTGCCGGATCCGATGACGCTGTGGTGGAAGAAACTGCCGAAACCGGAACGGATGCCGTGGAAGAAGGAACGGCCCGTGACGACGCCCGCGAAGGAGCGGAAGAAAAGCCCGAAGCGGCGGCGCCCCGTCGCAGCTGGTGGCAGCGCATCTTCGGCAGTGACGAAGATACGGCCCGGCCGGAAGCTGCGGCCCAGCCTGCTGATACCGAGGAAGCTCCCTCTGCCGAAGAGCGGGAGACTGCCGAAGAAGAGCGTGCCGCCGCCGAAGTCGTCGAAGCCGACGCTGCGCATGCCGAACACATGGACGCTGCCGGCGAAAGCGCGGTGCAGGAGCCTTTGACCGAAGAGGAAGAAGATACGGAGAGCGCCGCTGCCGCCACGCCGGAACAGGACGAGCCCGTCGCCGAGGCCGTAACCGATGCGGCCCTTGCCGCCACTGCCGCTGCCGCGGCGGCTGCCACGGCCGAACGTCCCACCGCGCCCGCACTGGAGACCTGCGGTCTGGATCCGGCTCTGGCCCAGTCCATGATTCTGCGCCTGCGCGAGGCCGAGCCGCGTCTCTCCATCTGGCTGGGCATCGTGTTGGAAGGTGTGGAAGAAGCCGGGGACGAGCTCTGGAAGCGTCTGCGCTTCCTGCTGCGCTCGCTGGATGCGCCCGCTGCCGAAGTGGACGCCTTCGTGGATGACTTCCGTGGCTGGCTGGAGCGCATGGAATATGTGCAGCTGGACGAATTCCGCTCCGAGTTGCAGTACCGTCTGACGCTGGCCCTGGATATGGAGGACGAGGAGGACGAGCGCAGCCGTCTGTTCCTCAAGATCAGCGAAGGTCTGAGCCGTACCCGCGAGCAGTTCTCCCGCCGTCTGGACAGCCTGTTCAGCAGCCACGGCGAACTCAACGAAAGTTTCTGGGAAGAGCTGGAAGAGCTCTTCATCATGGCCGACCTGGGCTACGAGCCTTCGCTGGAGCTGGTGGAGCGCCTGCGTGAACGGGCCCGCAAGGAGAACGTGACCCGCGTGGAAGACGTGCGCGGCCTGCTCATGGCCGAAGTGGACGAGATCTTCCGTCTGCCGCGCCGCATCAGCGCCGTGAACCCGCCCGAAGTGGTGCTTTTCATCGGCGTCAACGGCGTGGGCAAGACCACCACCATCGCCAAGCTGGCCCATCGTGCCCGCATGCAGGGCAAAAAGGTCATGATCGCCGCGGCCGACACCTTCCGTGCGGCGGCCATCGAGCAGCTGCAGGTCTGGGCCGAGCGCGTGGGCGCGCTTTTCCATGCCCGCCCCGCCGGTTCCGATCCGGCCTCCGTGGCCTACGAAGCCATGGACCGCGCCCTGGCCGAAAAGGTGGACATCCTCTTCGTGGATACCGCCGGTCGTCTGCAGACCAAGGTCAATCTTATGGAAGAGCTGACCAAGATCCGTCAGGCGCTGGGCAAGAAGCATGAAGGTGCGCCGCACCGCTGCATCCTGGTCATCGACGCCACCACCGGCCAGAACGCCCTTTCGCAGGCCAAGCTCTTCAAGGAGGCCGCCGGTGTGGATGAGCTCATCCTCACCAAGCTGGACGGGACGGCCAAGGGCGGTGTGGCCATCGCCGTGGCCATGCAGGAAAAGCTGCCCATCACCTATGTGGGCCTGGGCGAAAAGCTCGAAGACCTGCGGCCCTTCAATGGGGCCGACTACGCCCGCGCCCTGCTGGGCGACCTGGACCAGGACAAATAAGGTTACGTCATCATGAAGCAGATGAGGGGGGCTTCCCGTGAGGGAAGTCCCCCTCTCGCATTCTTGCTGCCGAACAGGACTGTGCATCTCTGGTGGTCGCACTCCGGCGGATCGCGGCCACGACATCCGACGTGCGGAGGGACTGCCCGTGGCAGGGGCAAAACATCCCCATGCTGTTTGCTCCCGCACAGACTGTTTTTGCTTGGGGAAGTTCTTCTGTTCGCACTGGAGGGGGCAGGGCAGAGCACGTGTCAGTCCTTGCAGGGGAGGGGACTTGGCGAGCGGGCCGGTCCGGCAGACCGGGGAGGGCCGTCTGGAAATTTTTTTGCGCGGAAGGCATGCCGGTAGCCGAAGAGGGATGTCTGCGCGGCTCCGGTACTTCTCTAATTTTTTTCGTACGGCATGTGAAAAAAAGCCCAGTCGGGTCGATGTGAAAACATATTTTATGACACCCGGCTTCCTGGCTCGGGCGGGCAGGGGCTTTTGCCTCTCAAAGCGGGAAAATCAGCAATAGCGCGAAAAAAAATCCTTCCCGCAGTGAAAAAAACTTGACGCGTCGTCCCATTCCCGATAGAAAGAACCTCGCCTTGAGCAACAAGGCTGTTCCCTGGACGGCAGGGAAGGGCAGATTGAGTCTGTCCTGATGCACCCAAAGCGGTCGCTCCGCGGCGGGTTTTGACATGTGCAGGCGTTACCAGATGCCGAGACAATGTCGAGCCGTTCCAGCCCACACAGCGGATCCCACCTGGCGATCAGGTGACCCCGGGCTGTAAAGGTAAGGGGGGATGTTCCCCCATTTGGTGACCCTGCGGGACTACCCTCGTCACTGCTTCAGTCAGTGACAGGCCTGGGCTACGCCGGGAAGCATCACACGGATGATGCAGGCACGCTCAGGCGTCCGTACCTTCCGATATATCTGATTCCTTCAGATTCCGTGATGTGCGCTGCTTCAAGCGCTTCCCTTCCTCAAGTTGTTGCCCAGTCTCCCCAACGGGTGAGGCCGACCTTCGGGCCCGTGGTTTTTGGCCCGCGCAAAGCTGTTAAGAAACCTGCGCCGAACCCAACCGGCCAGGATTTTTCAAACGGAGTAGGCAACAATGACGACAGTTAGCAGTGATCGCATTCGGATCAAGCTCAAAGCCTACGATTACCGCATCCTGGACAAGGCTGTTGCGGAAATCGTGGATACGGCGCGCAATACCGGTGCCGGTGTGGCCGGGCCCATCCCGCTGCCCACCAATATTCATAAGTACACCATTCAGCGTTCCGTGCATGTGGACAAGAAGTCCCGTGAGCAGTTCGAAATGCGCATCCACAAGCGGCTTATGGACATCCTTGAACCCACGCAGCAGACCGTTGACGCCCTCGGCAAGCTTTCCCTGCCCGCTGGCGTGGACGTTGAAATCAAGCTCTAGTGAGAGGCAGTCATGGCTGAGAAAATGGGAATTTTGGGTCGTAAACTTGGTATGACCCGCATTTTTGCCGGTGACGGCGCCGCCGTGCCCGTCACGGTGATTCAGGCCGGGCCCTGCCCCGTCACCCAGGTGAAGACCGTTGAAACCGACGGTTACAACGCTCTGCAGATCGCGCTGACCGAAGGCAAGGAAAAGCACGTCAGCAAGGCCATGAAGGGCCACTTCGCCAAGGCCGGCACCGGCCTGTACCGCGAACTGCGTGAAATTCGCCTGGAAAACGCCCCTGAAATGGAACCCGGTCAGGAACTGACCGTGGAAATGTTTGCTACCGGCGACGTGGTCAAAGTGACCGCCAAGAGCATCGGTAAGGGCTACCAGGGCCGCATGCGCCGTTGGAACTTCGCCGGTTCCAAGGATACGCACGGTTGCGAAAAAGTGCACCGTAACAACGGCTCCATCGGTAACAACACCTTCCCCGGCCACGTGTTCAAGGGCCGTAAGATGGCTGGCCATTGGGGCAACGAAACCGTGACGGAAATGGGCCTTGTGATCGTTGACGTTCGTCCCGCCGACAACGTCATCCTGGTCAAGGGTTCCGTGCCCGGCCCCAAGAACGGGCTGGTGCTGATCCGCAAGCAGTAGAGGAAGCACAACAATGGCTACCGTGAAAGTTTATGACCAGAACAAGCAGGAATGCGGCGAACTGACGCTTTCCGCCGACGTGTTTGAAGTTGAGGCTCGTCCCGAGATCCTCAACCTCGTGGTGCGTGCCCAGATGGCCGCCAAGCGCGCCGGTACCCACATGGCCAAGACCCGCGCCTTCGTTTCCGGCGGCGGCGTGAAGCCCTGGAAGCAGAAGGGCACCGGTCGCGCCCGTTCCGGCTCCAATCGTTCGCCCGTGTGGCGTGGCGGCGCCATCGTGTTTGGCCCCCAGCCCCGCGATTACAGCTTCAAGGTCAACAGCAAGGTGCGCGCCCTGGCCATGAAGATGGCTCTGTCGAGCCGTCTGGCCGCCGAAAACCTGCTGGTGGTCAAGGGCATCGAACTGCCCGAAGCCAAGACCAAGCATTTTGCCAAAGTGGCCGGTACTCTGGGCCTGAACAAGGCTCTCATCGTGACCGCCGAGGAAAGCGAAGCCCTGACCCGCTCCGCCCGCAACATCCCCGGCATCACGCTGACCACGCCTGATCGTCTGAGCGTGCTGGAGATCCTTCGCCACAAGCAGCTGGTCCTGCTGGAAGGCGCCGTGGCGCCCGTGCAGGCCCGCTTTGAAAAATAAGAGGGGCAACTCATGGAATTCACCCAGGTTCTTATCAAGCCCCTGCTGACGGAAAAGACCACCCTGCTGAAGGATGAGTCCCGTCAGGTGGCTTTCTATGTTCATCCCGGCGCCAACAAGCTTGAAATCAAGCAGGCCGTGGAAAAGGCTTTTGATGTGAAAGTTGAAGCGGTCAACGTGGTTCGCAAGGCTCCCTCCAATCGGGAACGCCAGGGTCGCGTGGTGGGCCGTAAGCCCGGCTGGAAGAAGGCCTATGTGACCTTGCGCCAGGGCGATAAAATCGAGTTCTTCGAGGGAGTGTAAAATGGCTGTCCGTAAGCTGAAACCGACCTCCGCCGGGCGTCGTTTCCAGACGGTTTCCGACTTTGCGGAAATCACCCGGACGACCCCTGAGAAGTCGCTCACCGTGGGCCTGACCAAGAAGGCCGGCCGCAACAACCGTGGCCGCGTGACCAGCCGTCGTCGTGGCGGCGGTGTGAAGCGCCTGTACCGCATCATCGACTTCAAGCGTAACAAGTTCGGCATCGCCGCCAAGGTTGCGCACATCGAATACGACCCCAACCGTACCGCCCGTATCGCCCTGCTCCACTATGTGGACGGCGAAAAGCGCTACATCATCGCTCCTGTGGGTCTGAAGCAGGGCGACGTGGTGCTGGCCGGTGAAGGTGCCGACATCAAGCCCGGCAACGCCATGCAGATGTCCCGCATCCCGGTGGGTACCGTGATCCACAACGTCGAGCTGTACCCCGGCAAGGGTGGCCAGCTCTGCCGCGCCGCTGGCACCTATGCCCAGCTCGTGGCCAAGGAAGGCAAGTACGCCCTGCTGCGTCTGCCCTCCGGCGAAGTGCGCAAGGTGCTGGCTTCCTGCGTGGCCACTGTGGGCCAGGTGGGCAACATCCAGCACGAAAACATCTCCCTGGGCAAGGCCGGCCGCAACCGCTGGCTGGGTCGCCGTCCTCAGGTCCGCGGTGTGGCCATGAACCCCATCGACCATCCCCTGGGCGGTGGCGAAGGCCGCAGCTCCGGTGGTCGTCATCCCGTGTCGCCCTGGGGTATGCCTGCCAAGGGCTTCAAGACCCGCGACAAGAACAAGGCTTCTTCGCGCCTTATCATTAAGCGCCGCGGCCAGAAGTAGGAGTAGCAGATGCCCAGATCTTTGAAGAAAGGGCCGTTCATCGACGGCCACCTGATGAAGAAGGTTGACGCTGCGGTGGCCTCCAATGACCATCGCGTGGTGAAGACCTGGTCGCGCCGCTCGACCATCCTGCCCGAAATGGTGGGTCTGACCTTTGCGGTGCACAATGGCAAAAAGTTTGTGCCGGTGTTCGTGACCGAAAACATGGTGGGTCACAAGCTGGGCGAATTTTCGCCCACCCGTACCTTCCACGGCCACGCCGCTGACAAGAAGGCCAAGGCCGGCAAGAAGTAGGGTAGAGATATGGAATCCAAAGCTATCGCGAAATTCCAGCGCGTGTCGCCCCGCAAGACCCGCCTTGTGGCCAAGAACGTGCAGGGCAAGGGTGTGGAAGAAGCCATGAACATTCTGCGCTTCACCCCCAACAAGCCCGCCGGCGTGCTGCTGAATGTGCTCAAGAGCGCCGTGGCCAATGCCTCCCAGCTGGGTGGCGTGAACGTGGACGCCATGGTCATCAAGGAAGTCATCGTGAACGAAGGCCCCACCTGGAAGCGCTTCATGCCCCGCGCCCAGGGCCGTGCCACCAAGATTCACAAGCGTACCAGCCACGTTACCGTTATACTCGCAGAAGGGCAGGAATAGGCTATGGGTCAGAAAGTTCATCCGTTTGGCTTCCGGCTGGGGTACAACAAGAACTGGCAGTCCCGCTGGTTCAGCAAGAAGGACTACCCTGCCTTTGTGTTTGAAGACAGCAAGATTCGCGCCTATGTGAAGAAGCTCCTGTATCATGCGGGGCTGGCCAAGATCGAAATCGAACGCGCCGGTGGCAAGATCCGTCTGATCCTGTCCACTGCCCGTCCCGGTATCGTCATCGGCCGCAAGGGCGTGGAAATCGAAAAGCTGCGCGGCGACCTCCGCCAGAAGTTTGGCCGTGAGTTCTCGCTGGAAGTGAATGAAATCCGTCGTCCCGAAGTGGAAGCCCA
>ERZ824488.2443-NODE-2443-length-16459-cov-23.374238_pt1 | contig 16459 bp, 13 predicted proteins | sample MGYA00519936_ERZ824488 | MGnify/ENA primary metagenome ERZ824488 (study PRJEB31778, sample SAMEA3449153) | human gut metagenome | biome: human gut; feature: human-associated habitat; material: faeces | place: United Kingdom | collected 2010/2012 ... | reverse complement strand
TCATTGTGCGTCAGCTGCTCGTTCAGCGTCTTGGTGATCGTCTCGCCCTCGATCAGCCGCTCGATTTCCAGCTGCTCCGTGCCGTCGCTGCCCTTCTCAATGAGCCGCCGCACCATGTCGTTGCCGCTGGTATTGATCCAGTACGCCTTCGGCTGCGCTTGCGGATTAAAGCGCAGCGCGTAGACGTAATTGAGCACGTCCCACGGGCAATACACATCCTGCTCGCCGAAGCGGTAGCCATCGTACCACGCGCGGGTTTCCTCGTAGTGGTCTTCCAGACCGTAATCCGCGAGCAGCTTGCGAACCTCCTCGTCGGTGAAGCCGAAGTATTCGTCAAAGCTCACGTCCGAGATCGAATGCACCATCAAATTGTTGAGCCCCGTGAAGATGCTCTCCTTTGACACGCGCAGGCAGCCGGTCAGCACCGCGAAAAACAGACTGCTATTCGTCTTGAGCGCCGACTGAAACATCGCGCGGATGAGATCGATCATCTGGGGATAGTAGCCATGGTAATACGCCTTGTCCAAAGGCACGTCGTATTCATCAATCAGCAGAATGGGCTTCTGGCCGTAGTGCTTTTCCAGAAGAGTGCAAAGCATTTGCAGGCTGTCGCGAATATCCTGATCGTCATATTCTCCAGTCAGAATGCGGTTCAGGGACTTCTTCTCGTTTTCCGTCAGCTTGTCGCTGTCGAGCAGGAACTCAAGGCGCAGCGCTTCCCTGCGGATGATCGAGCACAGCGCCCGATACGCCGTCTCAAACGTCAGCCCGTCCACACCCTTGAGCGAGACAAATACCACGGGATATTTTCCCATGTACGTCTCGCAGAGTGCTTTTTCCTTAGAAACAGCCAGCCCGTCAAAAAGGCTCTTATCCGTTCCAATTTCAAAAAAGCACTTGAGCATGCTCATATTGAGGGTCTTCCCAAACCGCCGCGGACGCGTGAACAGGTTGACCTTGCCCCAACCCGCGAGCAGGTCGACGATCAAGCCGGTTTTATCCACATAATAGAAATCCTGCTTCTGCATCTCCTCGAAGTTCTCAATGCCGATCGGCAGCTTTTTTGTGATCATGCGGCGTCCCTCCCTGCGGCAAGGCTCGTTATGCTTTCAGTATACCACGTTTGCCCGCGCGCGGCAAGGATTCTTCCGAAATCACGGCGCGGGGAAGAGAGAAAGCGCCGCCGCGGATGGAAATTTGTCCGCGGCGGCGTTTGTGGGGATGGGTTACACGATTTCGTCCAGCGCCAGTACGGCGTTCAGGAGGATCATCGTGCCGGTGATCCAGTGGGGGATATAGAGGAATTCGTCGGGCGCATGCGCGCCGCCGTGTCCCTGCGGGAGACCCTCCGGGCGCACAGGCTGGGGCAGGCTGAGGCCGAAGGTGATGGCGTTCTCCATGCAGCGGGAATAGGTGCCGCCGCCCATGGTGTAGGGCGGGCAGTCGTCGCCGGTCATCTCGAAATAGGCCTTCTGAAGCGCCTGCACGCGCGGGTCGGTCTTTTCGATGAACACGGGGTCGGTGGTTTTCGTTTCGATCACGTCGAGACCCGCGTTCCTCGCCGCTTCCTCGAAGCGCGCGGCCATCTGCGCGGGGTTCGCCGCGACGGACAGGCGGCAGTCGGCGTGAAGCTCGATTTCGTCTCCATACGTGCGGGCGACGCCGACGGTCATCGTGGTCTTTCCGGTATCGGGATCCTCACAGGCGATGCCCATGTGCTCGCCATAGCAGCCCTGCGCGAAGAAGCGGATGGCCTGAACCGCCTTGAGTGACGCGCCGCCCACCAGACCCGCCTTTTCGAGCGCGTCCGCAAGCATGAGAATGGCGCTTTTGCCGTGCTCGGGCGCGGCGGCGTGCGAGGCGACGCCGTGCGCGACGATCTTCGCGCCCGCGTCGTCGGAGGAAACCTCGTATTCCGGCGCGAGGAAGCCCGAAGCGGTCAGCGCGGCCTTCGCTTCTTCCGCGCTCACGCGCACGACGCATTTCGCCTGCGGGGGAACCATGTTGTCGACCTCGCCGCCCTCGAAGCTGGCAAGCTCTTCGCCGCGGGCGATCTTCACGCGGGCGCGAAGCGTGCCCTTCTGCGCGTAGCACACCGGGAAGCGGCCGTCGGGCACCAGCGTGACCCGGCAGGGCTTCTCTGTGAGGTTATAGGGAATCATGTCCTGCATGCCGGTTTCCTCGGACAGGCCGACGATCAGCTTCACGCCGTGGCGGAGGGGCAGGTTCAGCTCCTTGATCATGCGCATGATGTACAGCGCCGATACGCAGGCGGATTTATTGTCGCTGCTTCCGCGGCCGAACAGAAAATCGCCCTCCCGCACGGGATTGTACGGCTCGTGAATCCAGTGGTTGCCCTCGGGAACCACGTCCGCGTGCGCGATGAAGCCGATCGCGTCGTCGCCCTTGCCCAGCGTGACCGTGCCGTAATAGCCGTTTCCGTTTTTCGTTTCAAAGCCGAAGCGCGCCGCGCGCCACAGGATGCGGTTGAGCATCTCGGCGTTTTCCGGGCCGAACGGCGCGCCCGGCGCGGCCAGATCCGCCCGGCTCACGGATCGGCAGGACACGAAGGACTTCAGATCCTCGATCATTTCGTTCTCGTGCGCGTCCAGCCACGCGCGACATTTTTCAAGCATTTCAGTTCGATGAGACATTCTAGTGGCCGCCTTTCTTGATGATGCGGCGCCGCGGCGCCGCGCGGCGGGGGAGCAAGCTCCCCCGCCACTGCCACCCCCTTGGGGAAGCGGAGACGATTTCCCTGTGGGAAATCCTTTTGATTGGAAGTTCGAGAGGGCTGCGGCCCTCTCGAGCTCACCCGGGGGCGGAGAGGACGGATTCCCCTCCGCACCACCCTTTCTCAGATTCCGCTGAAATCCTGCGGATTTCCGGGCGCGGAATCTGCAAGGAAGCGATTTTTTCTCCGGAGGGCAAGCCCCCGCTCCGAAAAAAAATCAGCGCCCGGGGCGACCAAGCGAAATCTTTGATTTCGCTTGGTCGGTCACAAAGCGACTTGCCTGCCCTTTGGGCAAGTAACCTTTCCGACGCGCAGGTTGCCAGCCTCGATTGGAAGTCGAGAGGGTTCACATCCTCTCGCGCTCTCCCGTGGCTGTTCTGGCACGGATTTTTGTTCCCGACGAAACGGGCTATTCTTTTGACGGCTTTCGTTTCCGACGGCGTGGGGCGCTCCGCTCCCCTACTCCCCCTCGGGCGACGGGGTGCGAGAGGGTCGCGACCCTCTCGCGCTCTCCCGGGGATGTTCTGGCGTGGATTTTGGTTCCCGACGAAGCAGGCTATTCTTTTGAGGGCTTTCGTTTCCGACGACGCGAGCGTGGGGCGCTCTGCTCCCCTACACCCCCTCAGGGACGGGGGCGAGAGGGTTCACACCCTCTCGCGCTCTCCCGGGGCTGGTCTGGCGGGGATTGGGGTTTTCGATGATGCAGGCTATTTTTTGAGGATTTTGGTTTCCGACGACGCGGACGTGGGGCGCTCTGCTCTCCTACACCCCCTCGGGGACGGGGTGCGAGAGGGTTCTCACCCTCTCGCGCTCTCCCGGGGTTGTTCTGGCGGAGATTTTGGTTCCCGACGATGCGGGCTGTCCTTTTGTAGACGCCGTTTCCGACGGCGCGGACGTGGGGCGCTCTGCTCCCCTACATCCCCCTCGGGTGGCGGGGTGCGAGAGGGTTCCGACCCTCTCGCGCTCTCCCGGAGGGTGGTTTGAAGGGGCTGACGGAATGGACGCGGGGCGTTGCTGCGCGTTTTCTCGATTCGATTTTGATGAAGGAGGTATTCCACATGACGAAACCCATCGTTCTGGCCTATGTGGTCAACCGCGCGCTGATCAACGTTACTCCGGACGACGCGAAAAGGCTTACGCACGTGAACATCGCCTTCGGGCTGGTTGGGAAGGACGGGCTTCTGGATTCTCATCAGCTCACGAACATCGACTACATCCACACGCTTCGCGCGTTCAATCCCTCTCTCAAGGTGGTTCTGAGCGTGGGCGGATGGGGCGCGGGCGGGTTTTCGACCATGGCGCTCACGGAGGAGGGGCGGCGCGCGTTTGCGGAGTCGTGCCGCGAATACGTGGAGAAGACGGGGCTTGACGGGATCGACATTGACTGGGAGTATCCCTGCGACAATTCTGCGGGCATTGACTGCGATCCGCGCGACAGGGAGAATTTCACGCTTCTGCTCAAGGCGCTGCGCGACGCGCTGGGGACGGAGCGCATCGTATCCATCGCGGCGGGCGCGGGGAAGTATTTCATCGAGGGCACAGAGATGCCGCGGGTGGCGGAAATCTGCGATTACGTACAGCTGATGACCTACGACATGCGCAGCGGGTTTTGTTCGCAGGCCGGACATCACGCGTCGCTTTATCCCACGAAGGGCGACGAAACCGCGCGCAACACGCGCGACGTAGTGGAGATGTTCCACGAGGGCGGCGTGCCATATGAGAAAATCGTGATCGGCGCGGCGTTCTATGCCCGTCGCTGGGACGGCGTGCCGGACGTGAATCACGGCATGCTGCAGGAAGCGCAGACGAAGGGGCAGGGCGGCCCGGGCTATTCCGAGCTTGTGCAGGGCTTCATAAACAAAAACGGCTTCACGCGCTACTGGGACGAGGACGCCCGCGCGCCCTACCTGTTCAATGGAAGCACGTTCATCAGCTATGAGGACCCCGACTCGCTGCGCGCGAAGTGCGAATACCTGACGGCGAAGGGGCTGCTCGGCATCATGTACTGGGAGCACGGCTGCGATTCGACGCACACGCTGCTCAAATCCATCGCCGACGCGCTCGAAAGATAACGCGGCGTTCGATTTTCATAATCGAACATACGTGCTATAATAATTCATAGAAATGATCTTCGGAGGAATGAACATGGCTGCAGAGAAAAAGGCCGACAAGAACGCGGCTCAGCAGAGAACCGGCGACGACCGCAAGCGCGCGCTTGAGGTTGCGCTTTCCAAGATTGAAAAGGACTTCGGCAAGGGCTCGGTGATGAAGCTGGGCGATGCCGCGGAAAAAATGAACGTGGAGGTCATCTCCACCGGCTGTCTGCAGCTGGACATGGCGCTGGGCGTGGGCGGACTGCCGCGCGGCCGCATCATCGAAATCTACGGCCCGGAATCCTCCGGTAAAACCACCGTGGCGCTGCACGTGGTGGCCGAGGCGCAGAAGGCCGGCGGCACCGCCGCGTTTATCGACGCCGAGCACGCGCTCGACCCGGTATACGCCAAGGCGCTGGGCGTGGACATTGACGAACTGTACGTCGCGCAGCCGGACAACGGCGAGCAGGCGCTGGACATCTGCGAAGCGCTGGTGCGCTCCGGCGCGATCGACGTGGTGGTCATCGACTCCGTGGCCGCGCTGGTTCCCAAGCAGGAAATCGAGGGCGACATGGGCGACAGCCACGTAGGTCTGCAGGCGCGTCTGATGAGCCAAGCGCTGCGCAAGCTGGCGGGCGTCATCTCCAAGACCAACGCGCTGGCCATCTTCATCAACCAGCTGCGCGAAAAGGTCGGCGTGATGTACGGCAATCCCGAGGTCACCACCGGCGGCAAGGCGCTGAAGTTCTACGCCTCCGTGCGCATGGACATTCGCAAGTCCGAGCCGATCAAGGATGGCAGCAACGTCATTGGCAACCGCACCAAGATCAAGATCGTCAAAAACAAGGTCGCGCCGCCGTTCAGAAGCTGCACCGTGGACATGATCTTCGGCGAGGGTATCTCGCAGGCCTCCAGCCTGCTGGAGCTGGCCGTCGAGCGCGAGATCATCAAAAAGGCCGGCGCGTGGTATTCCTACAACGGCAACCGCATCGGTCAGGGCCGCGAGAACACCGTGAAGTACCTGAAGGAGAACCCGGAGTTCTACGCCGAGATCGACAAGCGCATCCGCGACGAGTTCGCGGGCGGCATGATCGAGGTGCCGATGGACACCAGCATCGAAAACGAAGAGGACGACGAGGATGAGGACGAGGACGATACCGAGGAGTAATTTCCCGTCCGAAAGGATCAAAGCGCCATGAGCAAGCCCGATTACGCCCGCGAAAATACCGTGCCCGCCGAAAAGCAGCTGGCCGGCGGCGCGTACTTCCCCGGCCGGGTCGACGCGTGCCCGCGCATCCTGTTCGTGGGCAATTCCATCACCCTACACGGCCGGAAGCCCGAAATCGGCTGGAACGGCGAATGGGGCATGGCCGCCTCCGCGAAGGAAAACGACTACGTGCACCGCACGATGGCGGGCGTTCAGAAAGCCTATCCGAACGCGGACTTCGCCATTGTCCAGCAGGCGACATGGGAGCGTAATTTCTGGACGGGCGACGCGCCGCTGCTTCCCACCGCCGAGGCGCGCGACTGGAAGCCGCACGTCGTGATCATCCGTCTGGGTGAAAACACGCCGCCCGAGCTGCTCAAAAACGGCGACTACGCCGAAGCGCTCGTCTCCCTCGCCCGCTTCTACGGCGGCGACACGGCCGAATACCTCGTCACCGACGAATTCTGGCCGAACGAAGCCAAGGACGACGCGCTCCGCCGCGCCGCGGAAACGCTGAACGCCGCGTTCGTGCGCATCAGCGATTTGGGCGAGATGGCGGAAATGAAGGCCTACGGCCTGTTCGAGCATTCCGGCGTCGCCGCGCACCCCGGCGACCGCGGCATGCAGGCCATCGCCGACCGCATTCTGGAAAAGCTGCCCGCCGTCATCGACCGCGCGCTCGCGAAATAAGCATCTTAATACCAACGATCTGCCCGATTCCTCGCGGCAGACCGTTTTGTGGTTTTCGAAAAGTCTGAATGACATAGCCGACTGCACGCTTGAAGCAATTCCTCCATGACAGGCAGGCAGCTGTATTGCCAATCGTATATCGGGCAGCCCGTTTTCGATTGGACGACCATAAATCGCAAAACTGCCGCCGCGCAGGACGTTTTGCGGTTTATGATCGCAAGACTTTCCTTTTCGATGAAAGGTTGCGGAAAAAATGGAGGGTGCCACCGCACAATTCGGCAGCGGGTCGGGCGACGTCTTTTCCGCCATCTGCGGCATGCAAATTTCTCGATTTACCTCCAGTAAACCTTCGAAATTTGCATTTGCATCTGTCGAAAAATCCATTCGCCGGCCGACCGCCTCATTTGTGCGGCATACCCAGAGTTTTTCCTCCGCCTTTTTCATTCATCGTCTTCCCCCGCTTGACGCACATAGCTCTGGTTTTTGCTACGCGGCTTCTCCGGGTGCGTCATACGCAGCGCGCCGCTTTCCAGCAGGGGCGCAACGTATTTTTTCATCATATAGTGCGACACCTGAATGCCCAGGTAGTTTGCGATTTCCTCTCTTGTGCGGGGCGTCGCGCAAAATTCCAGTATATTGGGGGCTGCGGATTCATCCGGCCGCTCCGTTTCCCGCGTCCGGCTTTCCGCCTGATTCTTCAGCGTCACGACGAATTCATCCCGGCGGTTTTCGAAAATGGGCGCCGGCAGGTTGCAGGCCGCCATTTCGCGCCGAATCGTCGGAATGCCGGAGTACCGATTTTCCACCGCCGTCAGCGCTTCCGCCATGACTGCCAGCGTCGGGTTGCGCAGGTCTGGCCGCGCGGTTCCAAGCTGATCCACCGTCAAGCGGCCATACAGGCAGCCGGGGCTGTGGATTTCCAGCCGGTCATCAAAGAACACGATCTGAATGGGCGTTCCCTCGGTATACTGGCTGTAATCCCGATGAATCAGCGCGTTGAGCACCGCTTCGCGAATGGCCGTCAACGGATATTCCGTCACGTCCTCCCGCCTGCCCGTCTGTGCATTGATGATCGTCTTCCGCTTCATGTTGCGTACGCAGAAGGCCATTGCCTCCTCCAGCATGTTGTTCAGCGTTCCCTCGATGCGCCTGTTATCCAGAAAGCGCGCCGCGTTCCGCGTTTCGCCGATTTCCATGCCGGGAACGACGACGGCGGTTATGGCAAGCTGGGGCAGCAGCCCCTGCGGATAAATGCCAAAGTTCAGCACGGCGGCCAGCGTCGGAACGTTTCCGGACGTAAGCCCGAGCAGGTCGCGAATCTGTTCCTCAGTCAGCTTCGCAAAGCCCGGACGCGCCTGCTTTCTCTGGAGGATATACGCCGTAACTGCGTCCGTATCGAGCAGCTCCATGCTGGCGCGTTCGATGGGGCGCACATCGTCGTGCACATGACGGCGGAACGCGTCAAAGCTGTACAGCTCCAGATCTGTCATGACAAAATCGCCGTCGCCCACGCGGATGTACGAGCCCTTCGCGCGCCCCTTTCCCTTGTAATAGCAGGGACGATCCGCAACGTCCAGCCCCGGAATTTCCGCCGCGCAAACAGCTTTCCCCTCTGTCTCCGCTATGGTAAACACCATTCGAACGGGCGGCTGCATCTGGTCGGTGCATTGCTCCGTTACGCTCTTTTGCAGCGCCTGAACATCCCTGACGCCGACGACGGCAAAGCTCTCCTTCTCCGACAGACCGAACACAATCGTTCCGCCGCCCGTCTGATTGGAGAAGCTGGACAGGGTATCATACAGCCTTGGGCAATCCTCATGCGCCGTTTTGACCTCAAGATTCGAGCTTTCCGCTCGATTCTTTTGAATATTGCGAACCAATGTAACCAATTCTTCAGGCAACATCGCAAAATACCTCTCTTTCTACGCTTATTTTAGCATAGTACTACCGAGATTTCAAGTAAATTTCCGTACGTCTACGCTTATTTTGCACGCGTATACGCTTATTTTATGCGAGAGTCTGTAATTTTGCCACTTTCGGAAAGTCGCCGCGTTCATTTCAATTTAGCATGGGTTTTCGAAAAATGGCATGATTATGGTTTGAATTTCCTGCCGAAACGCGCTATAATGAAGGGAGCAGGAGGATCTTGCCATGCAGAAGAACCAATACGACGTTGCGGCCTACATCTGGCCGGCGTACACGGGGGACGAGCCCCGCACGCGCATTTTCTGGCCGGAGGGCATGGGCGAATGGCAGTCGGTAAAGAGCGCTCAGGCGAAGTATCCGGGGCACGACTGGCCGCGCCGCCCGCTGTGGGGCTATGTGAACGAAGCCGACCCGCGCGTGATGGACATGCAATGCCGCGCCGCGCTGGATCACGGCGTAAACGTGTTTATCTATGACTGGTACTGGTACGACGGCCGTCCGTTTCTGGAAAACTGTCTGAACGACGGCTTTTTGAAGTGCGACGCGTCGAAGGACATGCGCTTTTACCTGATGTGGGCGAACCACGACGCGGTATCCCTGTGGGACAAGCGCACGAGCGACACGGTGAACACGGTCATCTGGGAGGGCGGTGTGGATCTGAACCGCTTCAAGGCCGCCATGCGCCGCGTGATCGACAGGTATTTCCATCTGGAAAACTACTACACGATCGACGGCAAGCCTGTGTTCATGATCTACGACATTCCGGCGCTTGCGCGCGGGCTGGGCGGCCCGGAGCGTCTGCGCGAGGCCGTCGAATGGCTGCGCGAGGAATGCGTGCGCGCGGGTCTGCCCGGGCTGCATCTGCAGTTCGTCATGTGGAGCGACCGCGCCACAAACCTGTCCGGCGTGGACGGCGGCAAGGCCATCCCGGCGGAGGAATTTTCCTCGCTGGGCTTTGACAGCTGCACGCACTATCAGTTTGTGCACTTCACGAACATCGACCGCGCCTATCCCGACGTGCTCGAGGATGTAAAGAAGGAATACGCCCGGCTGGACGGCCGCTTTGGCTTCCCCTACTTCCCGCACGTGTCGCTGGGCTGGGACAACAATCCGCGCTTCAACTCCTTCCGCCCCGGCGTTCTGCGCGACTGCACGCCGGAGAACATCGAGAAGGCGCTGCGCGCGGCGAAGGACTACGCCGACCGCCACCCCCTTCAGCCGAAGCTCATCACGATCAACAGCTGGAACGAGTGGACGGAAAGCAGCTATCTGGAACCCGACGACCTGCACGGCTACGGTTACCTTGAGGCCGTGCGCCGCGTTTTCAAGGACGCGAAATAAGGAAACATGACTGAGAAACAGAAGAAGACTCTGACCATCGCCGGATTTATCATCTTCCTGGCGGTGATGGGGCTGGTTACATGGTTTGTGGGCCGCCCGCTGATTTCCTTCGCGAAGGAGCCGGAGAAGTTCCGCGAATGGGTGAACGGCTTCGGCGTGTGGGGCAAGCTGATCTTCGTGGGGCTGATCGTCCTTCAGATCATCGTGGCGTTCATTCCCGGCGAGCCGTTTGAAATCGTCGCCGGGTACGCGTTCGGCACGTTCTGGGGCACGCTTCTGTGCGTCGTGGGCGAAGTGATCGGCAGCGTGCTGGTGTTTCTGTTCGTGCGCAAGTGCGGCGTCAGGGCGATCGAGGTCTTCTTCCCGCGGGAGAAGATCGATTCGCTGCGCTTCATGCGCGACGAAAAGAAGGTGGAAACCTTTGCCTTCATCGCCTTCCTCATCCCCGGCACGCCCAAGGACATCCTGTCCTATTGCGCGGGCACCACGCACATGAAGCTGTCCACGTGGGTGTTCATCTCCACCGTGGCGCGCTTCCCGTCCGTCATCACCTCCACCGTCGGCGGCGACGCGCTCGGCATGGGACAGCACCTGTTCGCCGTGATCGTGTTCGTGGTCACCATCGCGCTCAGCCTCGTCGGCCTTTACTTCTATAACCGCGCCGTGAAAAGGCGCGCGGAGAAATACGCCGAGACGCACAAGGAATAGCGCCACGTTCTCACAGGCGAGAGCCCGCCGCACGGCAGGCTCTCGTTTGTTTATGTGCTTTCTCTTCGTTCCGCCTGCCCGCCGGTCCGGCGGTAGGCGCGCGGGGGGATGCCGAAGGTTTGGAGAAACTGGCGGTTGAAGCCGGAGACATCCTCATAGCCGACGGACTGGGCGACGTCGGTGACGGAGGCGTCGGTCAGAAGGAGCATTCGCTGCGCCTTTTTCATCTGGCACAGGCGCACGTACTGGCGCGGCGACTGACCCATGGAGGCATGGAACGCGCGGCGGAAGGTGGCGGGGCTCATGGCGCAGGCGGTCGAGAGCGTTTCGATGCGCGGCGCGCGCCCCTGCTCCAGCGCCTCCTGCACCAGATTCAGCGCGGGTTCCAGCTGAAGGAAGGAGCGCTCCGGGCGCAGGGTGAGCGGCGTGCAGCCCTCGCTGGCGGCGGCGAGCTCCTCGATGAGCGCGCACAGGCAGGCCGTGCGCCGGCGGGAATCGCCGGGCAGGGCGACGCTGCGAATCAGCTCCGCGATCAGGGGATGCGCGCTCCGGCTGATGATGCCGCACAGGCTCATGCGGGTATAGAGCAGCTTTTCAAGCCTTGGAAGCTCCGGCGCGCCCCAGCTGCTGAGCAGCTGCAGGGGGTTGAAGCTCGTCCAGATCCAGCGGCTGTATTCGCCGCCCTCGCTTCGGGACAAATGGCGCTGGAAGGGAAAGATGATCTGCACGTCGCCCTCGGCGAAGGGCATGTTCTCGCCCTCCACCACGCAGGTGCCGCGGCCGCTCGCGCACACGCCAAGCTCCAGCACAGAATGGAAGTGCAGGTAGGTAATATCGAAAATCTCCAGCGGGCCGGCCTCGGCGGAGCGCTCGTCCAGTCGGCTCGGCTCCGCGTGAACGTAAAACGACGGAAGCGTCAAAAATGAGCGATTTCGCATGGTTTCACTCCCACTTCACATAGAACGGAAATCCCTCTGTGTATTATACTGGGTTCACTGCGAGAACGCAAGAGGAGGAGAAAACCATGATTCAGTTTTCAAGGGAATATCTGAGAGACCGAATTTACGCCTGCTGGATTGGCAAAAACATCGGCGGAACGCTGGGAACGCCCTATGAGGGCCGCCAGCAGCTGAACGACATTCACGGTTTCGCGTCCGAAGCGGGCGAGCCGCTGCCCAACGACGATCTCGATTTGCAGCTTGTGTGGCTGCGCGCGGCGGATCAGCTGGGCCCGGATGCGCTGAACAGCAAGGTTCTGGGCGAATACTGGTGCTCGTGGATCACGCCCCACTGGAACGAATACGGCGTGTGCAAGGCCAACATGCGCGACGGCGTGCTGCCGCCCATGTCCGGCGAAATCAACAACGAGGAGTGGAAGCACTCCAACGGCGCGTGGATTCGCACCGAGGTGTGGGCGTGCATGTATCCGGCGCTGCCGGAGAAGGCGATCCGGCTGGCGTTTGAGGACGCGAGCGTGGATCACGGCTTCGGCGAGGGCACCTATGCCGCCATCTTCGTCGCCGCGATGGAGAGCGCCGCGTTCGTCATCCACGACGCGAACGCGCTTCTGGACATCGGCCTTTCCAAGATTCCGGAGGACTGCCGCGTGGCGCGCAGCGTGAACATCGTCCGCAAGGCGCATGCAGGCGGCGTAAGCTGGAAGGACTGCCGCGAAATGCTGGTGAAGGACAGCGCCGATCTGGGCTGGTTCCAGGCGCCAGCCAACGTGGGCTTCGTGGTGCTGGGTCTTCTGTACGGCGCGGGCGATTTCAAGCAGTCGCTGATCTATGCCATCAACTGCGGCGACGACACCGACTGCACCGGCGCGACGCTGGGCTCGCTGATGGGCATCATGGGCGGCATGACGGTGATTCCGCAGGACTGGCGCGCCTACATCGGCGACGGCATCAAGTCCATCTGCATCACCAACGGCCACGGCCGCTTCCCGCAGGACTGCACCGAGCTGACCGACTGCCTGATGAACCTTCTGCCGGTGACGCTGCGCGTTCCGCACGAGGCGCTGATGAACAAGGCTGACGCGGCGGTTCGACTGGGCGATGAGACGATCATCGCGGACGTGCGTCCCGAGGACTTCTACGGCCGCGAGTTTGTTCAGAAGCTCGCCGCGCGCAAGCCGTACTCCTACACGATTGAGGGCGTGTACGCCGACTGTCTGGTAGAGTTCGACCGTAAGCCCGTGGTCGCGCCCGGCGAAACGCTGACCGGCCGCGTAACCCTCGCGCCCCACACCATGCCCGAGCAGAAGCACTATCGCCTGCGCTTCCTGCCGCCGGAGGGCTGGCAGGTGGAGTGCGCGAAGAACCTGTTCACGCCCGCGCTGCATTCGAAGCACAGGCAGTACGCTTCCGCGGAATTTACCATCCGCGTGGGCGAAAACGTGGACGCGGTCAACCGCGTGATTCTGGAAATCACCTGCGCCGGCCGCCCGACGGCGCTGCTGGTGCCCATTCAGGTGATGGGATAAACCGCGAAGAGAGCCGACGTTCCGTTGAGGGACGGCGGCTCTCTTTTCAGTCAAACAGGCTCAGCTGGTCGGACGGCGGGTCGGGGAAGGCGCGGAGGCAGGCGAAAATCTGGTCGTTATCGTGCATGAGGTTGTTTGACTCGCAGAAATCGTGGAACAGGCGGCACAGGCGGTCGTTATCGGGGCTGGGAATTTCGTAGCGCAGGCCATAGGTGCGCGCGTAGCGTTCCTTCAGGCCGGGGAACAGGCGGTCGAGCTGGGCGTAGAAGTATTCGCGGCTGCCCTCGCGCAGGGTCAGTCCCGCGCCGAAGAAGATCACGCCGCGCACGCCCGCGCCCTTCAGAAGGCGCAGCACGGATAGCAGGTTTTCGGGCGTATCGTTGATGAACGGCAGGATGGGCGTGAGCCACGCGACGGTGGGAACGCCCGCGTCCGCAAGCGTCTGAAGCGCGCGGGCGCGTTCGAGCGTGGCGCTTACGTTCGGCTCGATTTTGCGGCAGAGCGCCTCGTCGGCGGTGGTCAGCGTCATCTGCACCACGCAGCGGGTGCGCGCGTTCAGCTCCTGAAGCAGCGGCAGGTCGCGCAGGACGCGGGTCGACTTGGTCTGAAGCGTGAAGCCGAAGCCGTGCCGGAGCGCCAGCTGCATCGCGCCGCGCGTAAGGCCGAAGATTTCCTCCTCCGGAATGTACGGGTCGGTCATCGCGCCGGTGGACAGCATGCCCCTGCGCCGTTTTTTTCGAAGCGCCGCGTCCAGCAGCTCCAGCGCGTTGCGCTTGACCTCAACGTCCTCAAACGGATGGTCGATGCGGTAGCAGCGCGAGCGGGAATCGCAATAAATGCACCCGTGGACGCAGCCGCGATACAGATTCATGCCGTTCTGCGCGGACAGGATTCCCTTTGCGTCCACAAGGTGCATGCGTATCCTCCTTCGATCGTGCCTTAATACAGCCGAATATCCAGCGAGGGCACGTGGTCGCGCGCGGCGACGATCCACAGCTTCAGCTGCCGGGTTTTCGCGCCCTTCAGCGGGCAGATGCGCAGGCTGCCCACGGTTGTGCCGTCAGTCAGGCGGCTGCCGTCCGATTCGATCACAAAGCGCTCGACGCGCTGTCCCTGCGAAATGTCCTCGCGCAGCGCGATGTAGTTCACGGCGGTTTCCTCGGCGAAATCGATGCGGAAAACGCACTGGGTTTCGCTGACGTCCTCGCGCGCGACGGTGTGCGGCACGGAAAGCTCCTGCCCGAACGCTTCCTTCAGCGCGTCTCCAAATTCCTTCAGGCGCTGCACGTCGCGCGGGTCGAAGCGGCCGGAGGGCATGGGCGGGATGTTCAGGTTGAACAGCGCGCTGCCGCCGACGCTGGTCATGTAGGTGCGCATCAGCCGTTCGAGCGAATGCGGTTCCTCCTCCGGGTGGTAGAACCAGCCGGGACGGATGGACATGTCCACCTCCGACGGGCAGAACGCAAGCCCGCGGCTGTAGCGGATGAGCTCCTGACTGCCAAGGTCGCCCCACGTGTTGTAAATGCCGTTCAGGCTGCCCTCGGTGAGCGGCCCCTCGGTCTGCTTTTCGGCGCGGAAGCACAGCTCGTGGGGCACGACCATCCATTCCTCATAGCGCGCCGTGCCGCTTTCGTTGCCTATCCAGCGGGTGTCCGGGCCGTAGTCGTTGAAGATGCAGGCGTTCGGCTGGTATTTGCGAATCAGTTCGATGTAGCCGTCAAAATCGTACACCTGCTTTTTACCGTTGGGTCCCTCGCCGCACGCGCCGTCGAACCACACGCAGAAGATGTCGCCGTAGCCGGTGAGCAGCTCGGTAAGCTGGTTTTTGTAGTAGTCGTTGTACGCGTCGGTGCCGTAATACTGGCTGTTGCGATCCCACGGGGACAGGTAGAAGCCGAAGCGGATGCCGCCGCGCCGGCAGGCCTCCGCCGCCTCGCGCACCACATCTCCCCTGCCGTTTTTGTAGGGGCTGTTTTTCATGCAATGCTCGGTGTACCGGCTCTGCCACAGGCAGAAGCCGTCGTGATGCTTGGCCGTCAGGATCATGCCCGTCATGCCCGCGGACTTGATGGCCTCGACCCACTGGTCGCAGTCCAGCTCCGTGGGGTTGAAGATCGCGGGATCCTCATTTCCCAGACCCCACTCGCGCCCGGTGTACGTGTTCGGGCTGAAGTGAACGAACGCGTAGAAGGGATTTTTCAGAAATTCCGCCTGCCGTGCCGAGGGCTTCACGCGCGCCGCCGCCTTCAGAAACGAAGAATAATCCATGGCTGGTTCCTCCTGAAGCATTTTTTGTTTTCATTATAGCGTATCCTGCGCCTGCGCGCAACCGCATTCGCTTAACATGGCTCGTGTATAATCCGAGGAAGCTGAAAGGAGACGTTCTCTCATGCGCATTTCTTCAAACGCACACACGCACACGCAGTTCGGAGACGGCAGGAGCACGGCGGAGGAAATCGTTCGCCGCGCGCTGGAGCTGGGCTTTACGTCGCTGGGCTTTTCCGAGCACGCCGACACGGAGATTCCCGTGGACTGGAACGCATATATCGCCGAAATCGACCGGCTGAAGGCCGCCTGCGGCGACAGGCTGCGCATCCGCCCCGGCATCGAGCTCGACCGGCTTTCGGATGTGGACCCGTCTCCGTTTGAATACTACATCGCCGCGAACCACTATTTTCTGGAAAACGGCAATCTGGCCGCCATCGACGGCGACGCCGATCAGCTGGAAGCGTGGGTGAACCGGCATCTGAACGGCGACTGGGCGCGCGCCTGCGAGCGGTATTTTGACGAGTACGCCGCGTTCATTGAGACGCAGAAGCCCGCGTTCGTCGCGCACTTCGATTTGATCGTAAAGAGCAACCGCACGCGCCACTGGTTCGATGAGGCAAGCGAAGCCTTCCTCGCGCCCGCGCGTGAAGCGCTTTCGCGGGTGATCCGCGTGTGCGACGTGCTGGAGCTGAACACCGGCGGCATCGCGCGCAGCCATCAGCCCGTGCCCTATCCGGTTCAGCCGATTCTGAAGCACTGGCGCGCGCTCGGCGGGCGGGTGATCGTGAACTCGGACTGCCACCGCGCCGCTCAGCTCGACGCGTGGTTCGATCAGGCTCCGGAATACCTGCGCGAAGCGGGCTTCACGCACGCGCTGCAGATGAGCGCCGGGGAGAAGCTGTTTGACGAAATTCGCCTGTAAATTAAGGCAACGCCGCACAAATGAGGTGGCCGGCCGGCGAATGGATTTTTCGTCAGATGCAAATGAAAATTCCGAAGGTTTACTG
>ERZ824488.2439-NODE-2439-length-16525-cov-3.898482_pt1 | contig 16525 bp, 15 predicted proteins | sample MGYA00519936_ERZ824488 | MGnify/ENA primary metagenome ERZ824488 (study PRJEB31778, sample SAMEA3449153) | human gut metagenome | biome: human gut; feature: human-associated habitat; material: faeces | place: United Kingdom | collected 2010/2012 ... | reverse complement strand
TTTTCCTCTGTGATAACCATTCTCACATTTACTATGCCAGATTTAGACATTGTAATGTACCTCCTTTTATCTTACGCATGTTTGCTTTTTACTATTTCAACTATAATTATACATTAACTTACAAAAAACTACAAGTACAAAAACATATTTTTTATTTAAATTTATATTACAGAAATATTACAATTATGTTACAGAGCAAAAAAATGATCAAATCAACTATTCCCTAGTATTGATTTAATCATTTTTTATTTTTTGTAATTTTTATATTACATTTTTTTATTTATAAAATATTTCCTACTTATATTAATCCTTGTATTATTGTATCTTCGAATTCCTTATACAATTTCATTATATCAATCTCACCATTATTTCTTGTTTTATAAACTAAAGTTGAACATATCAAACCATATATTTCTGAAGCAATTATATTAGGATTTCCATTTTTTATTTGCCCAACTTTCATACCTTCTTTAACAATAGTTTCAATCTTATTAACATATTCAAGAATATATTCTTTACACATCTCATTTCTAGCTTCACTTCCACAAAATTGGCTTAAAAGTATCTTTATTAAATTTTCATATTTCACAACAATTTTTATTTCTATTAATATAATAGCTTTTATTTTATCAATATAATTAGAAAACTTTGCTGTTTTTATATCTATACTATTGTATAAAAGTTTCATTCCCTCTTCAATAAGGAAATTAAAAATTTCCTCTTTATTAGAAAAATGATAATATAAAGTTCCCTTTGCAACCCCTACGGTCGCGGTTATTTCCTCAACACTCGTAGCATCATAACCTTTTTCAGCAAACAACTTCATTGAAGCTTCAAAAATTTTTCTCTTTGTTTTATTCATAATTTATTTTTTCACCTATCCCAAAATATATATTATTATATATTTTTAAAACAAAGTTTGCAATATTTTATTTTTCAAATTCAATTAATCTCTTTCATTATGCATATTTTCTGAGTTTTATAACACTTTTCCCATTTTTAGTATTTCTGACCAATCCGTCAATTATGAATTTTCCTTTTCCTCTTATTGTAACCACATCACCTTTAGAAACCACCTTAGAAAGTTTTAAGACTGTTTCATAATTAACAAAAACTCTTTCTGAAGCAATATATTCCTCTGCCCTTGACCTTGAGCAACCAACAATTTCAGAAACAATATTATCAATTCTCATACTAGAAACAATAATCGAAAATTCTTCAAAACAATCCTTTTTTAGCCTAATATCTTCCAATGGAATAACATCAATTTTTGATTTTTTAAAACGTGTTAATTCCATTAATGATTGTTTAATAAATTCTTTATTGACATCAAAAACTATTATATCTGCTCCATTTTCATCAACTAATATATCTCCAATTTTACATCTATCAACACCAATTTTTATAATTGCCGATAAATAATTTCTATGCTCATAATTTCCCTTCAAATCATTCGGTAATTCAATTCTAATAACAGCTAAAATTTTATCCAACATTTTTCTAGCTAATTCCTCATTAAATTTTTCAGGATAAAAAACTAAAATTTTTCTATCAGCATTATCATTCACACCATAAAAAAAACAATTTTTTAAATTAATATTTTTAGATATCAAAACCTGTTCTTTTTTATTCAAAAAATCTGTATATGTTATTCTATTTTTAGAACCACATATTTTTTGTTTATCTGCTACTTTTGCTAGCAATAGCTCATCATCACTCTTTTTTTCCCTCATCACTTATCACCAATAAATTTTATTATTCGCTCTGTTATACCATCAACATTCATTCCATATTTTTCTTCAATTTGATCTACAGTAGCATGTTTTATAAATTCTTCTGGATAACCCAAATTCAAAATCTTACAATTGCAATCATTTATTAAATAATTTACTCTACTAGCAAATCCAGTATCCACAATATTATCCTCAATTGTAACTAGCATTCCTGTCTTTTTTATAGATTTCTTAACAGTATCTAAATCCAAAGGTTTCACAAACCTAGCATTAATAACCTCTGCTGAAATATTTTGTTCTATAAGTTTTTCTGCAGATTCCATAGCATATGAAACCATTTTACCAATAGCAAGAATTGTAACACTTTCTCCTTTTTTTAATATCTCAGCTTTTCCAATTTCAATTTCACTAGGTTTATTAGGAAAATCATATTTTCCCTCTCCACCTCTTGGATATCTAATTGCAATAGGACCATTAAACTTAATTCCGAACTCCAACATACTTTCTAGCTCATCAAAATTTCTAGGAGCCATAACAGTAAAATTAGGTACAGTATTTAAAAAAGATAAATCCAAAATTCCATGATGTGTCTCACCATCATTCCCAACAATTCCAGCTCTATCAGCACAAACAACAACAGGCAATTTTTGAATAGCAATATCATGTATTAATTGATCATATCCTCTTTGCAAAAAAGATGAATAAATAGGAATCACTGGTTTCAAGCCATTCTTAGCCATCCCTGCTACCATTCCCAAAGCATGTTGTTCAGCAATTTCAACATCAAAAAATCTATCAGGAAATTCTTTTGCAAACTTTGCCAAACCTGTTCCATCTTCCATTGCCGCAGTAACTGCAACAATATTATGATTTTCTTTTGCCAATTCAACTAATTTATTCCCCATCACTTTAGAATAATCCATTGAAGATTTTTTTAATTTCTCACCTGTTTTTAAGTCAAAAGCTGAAGTTGAATGATATTTATTAGGATTATTCTCAGCAAACTTATATCCTTTTCCCTTTTTAGTAATTACATGTATCAACACAGGGCCTTCCAAGTGTTTGCTTATGTTAAGAATATTTTCCAATTCAGCAATATCATGACCATCAATAGGCCCCAAATATCTAAATCCAATATTCTCAAAAAACATTTTAGGAATAATTAACTGCTTTATACTATTTTTTAATCTAACAACGGCCTTAACAATTGGCTCACCTATAACAGGAATTTTTCTTATAAAATTTTTAGCAGACACATTTGAATTTATATAAAATTTTCTTGTTCTAATTTTAGCAAGCATTTTAGCTAACCCACCAGTATTTCTAGAAATACTCATTTCATTATCATTTAAAATAACAGTCATATTAGTCTTACTTATTCCAGTATCATTAAGAGCCTCTAATGCCATACCACCAGTCATTGCACCATCACCAATTACAGCCACAACTTTATAATTATCCTTTAAAATATCTCTTGCTCTAGCCATTCCCAAAGCAACAGAAATAGATGTACTACTATGTCCAGTATCAAAACTATCATAAACAGATTCTGATGTTCTCGGAAACCCAGCAATCCCATCCATTTGTCTTAAAGTATCAAACTCATCTTTTCTACCTGTCAATAATTTATGTACATACGTCTGATGTCCAACATCCCACACAATCTTGTCATTTGGCATATCAAACACTGAATGTAAAGCAATAGTAAGCTCAACAATTCCCAAATTTGATGCCAAATGTCCACCATTTTTTGAAACAACTTGTAATATTCTTTCTCTCAATTCTTCTGCCAATTTTTTTTTCTCATAATCATCCAATTTTTTTACATCTTCTGGTCCATTTATATTATCTAAAATCATTACATCCTCCTAAACAGCTAAAAAAACTAATATTGTTACAAATATTGGTACTGTTATATTATCTAAACCTTTAATTGATATTGCTTCCAAAATAGTAGCAACAACAGAAATCATCAATCCCTTAATCAAGAAAAATTGTGCATTTAAAATTTTTAATATAATAATAGAAATGAAAAAACTAATTAAAAACATAGTAAAAGAACCTGCAAAACTTTTAATTGTATTTCCAATTCTATATTTTTTACTTGAAATTTTTTTACCAATAATAGCAGCAAAGCCATCTCCATATCCCATTATTAAAATACCGGGCAAAGCAACCAATGGATTACCTATATTATAAGAAAAAATAGCCAAAACTAGCAAAGAAAGCGCATAATAAACAGTTCCATAGCCATCATTTTCTTCCCTCTCTATAGACTTAATGATCTTAAACTTATATGACAAATAATTAACAACAACAAATATTGCAGGTAATACACATGCAAAAACCATTGAATTAATAAAAAGCACATAAAAAAACCATACATTCGCAAGCATAATATGTACAAATTTCCTACTCGCTTCTTCACCAAACTTATTAACAAATTTTGAACATCCAACAACAATTGCTATATATATTGCTGAAACTAAAACACCTATATAATTTTCCATAAAATTTCTCCCTCATAAACACATGTATTATATCAAAGTATTACTCATTAATCAATGAAAAAGAGAAACATCATTGTTTCCCTTAAACATTATTCTCAACTTTTTTAGCGTGAATTACAACCCTATAGTTATTATTATTTCCACAAGTAGACAAAGTCAATATTCGATCATTAGAAGTAACCTCCACTCCTAAATCTTTCACACTTCTCTTTTTAATTGTATTCAAAAACTCCTGAAAATCCGCATCAGTAGAAAAACCAGTTTGAATATAGTAATCTTCCTTTTCTATTTGATAAATAGAAAAAATTTCATAAACACAACTTTCACCTTCTGTTTCAAAAACAATTTTCCTATTATTCTCATCACTATACCAGCTCTCCTGTAATGCATTTTTCAAACTCGAAAACATCGAACCATCACGCCTATTATGACCATAAATAATAATATTTTTATCATTTCCATCAAACTTATTTCTATAATCAGCAAATATCCAACCAGCAGAATTATAACTCTTATCAAAACTATGAGTTAAATAAAAATCATTATTATTAGTTTTTAAAATAGGATACTCAACATTTGTATTTTGAACCTTCAACCAACCTACGACATCACTATTCAACTTTTTTAAACTATCAAAATCAATTGAATACTTTTTCTTATCTCCATCACCTTCAACTATAACAGACTTAGTTATTTCATTAGTTAATTTTTTAGTATTCTGATTTTCCATTGACCACTTTAAAATTTTATTACCTGAAAAAACTAAAACCCCAAGAAAAAATATACATATAACAAAACTCACAAATTTTCTCTTTCCCCTTCTCTTCTCTTGCTTTCTAATCTCTTTTCTCTTTCCCACTAATCTATTTCCTTTCTCAAATACAAACTTATTAAAGTTTGATTTAATGCTTTGATTTTCTTCTTTTTATCTTAGCAAAAATATACATCATTTACAAAAAAAACTATCGCTACTAATTGCATTGTTATTTCAATATTTTCCAATATCCATTTCTATCTGATCCAATTCTTTCAATAATGCCTTGTTCTTTCATTTTTTGAATATTTGAAGATATTGTGCTTCTTGCAAATCCTAATTCATTTGACATCATTGTTTGTGTAATTCTAGGATTTTCCTTAATCAAATATAGAATTTTGTCTTGGGTAGATTCCATAGTTGTTTGCATTTTATTTCTGTCCACTTTGAATCTTTTCTGTCTTGTTCTATACATTACCTTCTGTCTTTTCTTAAAATTTCAAATTCTGGTTCTGGTAAATTCATTTTTTTCATCTCATCTCTCATTGTAGCAATACCAGTATGTTAAATAATTACCATTTTCTAATAGTTTATCAAAATTAATCTATTTTGAATAGTACTTCTTTACTTTTTCTTTTAAATTCTCTTTAGATACTTTTAAAATTCGCCTTAGTTACTAAAAAGATTAAAAATTAAGAAAAATTTTTTCACGAATTATAATATTCTTATGTCAATTTCTTACTTAGATTTTTTCTATATTCTCCTGGCAATTTGGACAAGTTGCCCTATTTTTTGCAAAAATCAAGGCTCTCAATTTCTTGAAAGCCTTGATATAACTGGCTCCATTGAAGTAGTTATCTACAACTTTTTTGCCTCTCATAACGATTGATACAAATATCAATCAATTTACTAAAGTATATCATATTTTTAACAGATTACAATAGTTTTATATATTAATTTATATATTTTAGTAAAGTAAAACACGAGCCTCACAATAGCAGGGCTCGTGCTTTCGAAAATACAGTTTTACTTATTCAAGAGTTATATTGATTTTATCTACTGTAACCGTTCTGTCGTAGACTGGTCCTCTGTCATAATAATGAAGAAGAGTTTCTCCGTTAGAATCTTTTACGCAGTAACCATAATCATCTCGAACAATAGAAACGTTTTCAGGCAGAATAACACTGTAATAATAGTAGTCGGCTTCCTGTAATACCTGAATACCAATCTTTTTATAGATCTCAAGCAGGTATTCTTCTCTTTCATACTTTTTAGAATATTCCTTAGGAACTACATTAGCATAATGAATAGGAAGCATGGATTGACGGTCCGTTGCTGCATTCATAATATCAGTGCCCAAGTCAATTGCTGAATCATAATTCATTCCTGATAATGCTCCAGCTAAAGTCATCATTCCTGCCAACTCGCTTGCTCGATTTTCAGGTTTAGGTGTAGAATTCTTTTCACGAAGATACCTCTTATAATGGTCTTTGAAACCATATTCATATTCCGAAGAATCCTTATCATAAATAGATAAAAAGAATTCAACTCTTTCATCGTTGAGAGGAATATTTCTGATTTGATATCCATCGTTGATTACAGCTGCTTGCCAGAACTTTACAGTGCCTCTTTCTGTCATTTCAGCCTTTTTTTCAAGGAAATATTCACTGAAGCACTGAATATTTCCAGTGTTATCATTCAGCAAGCTAACCAGGAAATTGGTTGTTAATACACTTTCAGGAATGTCCTCCATTACAGGTGTATTGTTGTTAAGGCAAAGAGCAAAGTAAAATTCTGGTGTTCGATATTCTTCAGGTGTAATATCCAGGAAATTATTTTTTCCATTTCTCTTTGCAGCAAAGCATCGAGCACCGAGAATATACAACTCCTGTGTCAAAACTTCAGGTTTTCTTCTATATACAGAATAAAACCAGTCGTCACAATCACCTCTTCTGTCTACATAGCGCATATTAACAGATCTGAACATAGCACATGCTACCATTTCCTCATCGATGAACTCAAGTGGCATATATTCAAAATCGTTAAGTGCAAACTCCAGTCCATAATACTCTGTTTCAATATGGTCTTTAAAGAATTGCTTGTCAAACTTTTCGGGATGTGTTTTGACATATTCAACGATATCCTCGTATGCACCTGATAATGCATGCAGGAAAAATTCTCTTGTACGATATTTCTCAGGAATATCTCTGAATTTAATTTTCCCATAGCTATTAGCATATACATAGTGACCAGGTGTCAAATTCTTGGGAATACAAGGAAAATTATCCCAACAATAAATCGGCATATCATCCTTTATACCCCGCGAATAGCCTTTCTGCTCGAACATTTCCTCGAGTCTCTTATAAGCCTGTAATTCTGTGATTTTCATGTCTTGTCCTCCTTATTTATTTTTTATAATGTTTACATGAAATTACGTGATTTAGAGGACATAGAGCCCTCCAAATTTTGGTAAGGGCCACTTATATAAAAAGTCCTATATTTTATTATACTCTATTTTACATAATATTGCAAATTTAATTAGAGTTTTGATAGTGTCAATATTTTTCGGAAAATTTTATATAAATTTTTTATTCCTTCTACATTATTTAATATATAATTCATTAAATTTTCTTTTCTTTCTCTAGTTGTTTTCTCCATTTCCTCTGCTAATATTTCATAACATATTTCCTTGAATCTTACAAAATTTAATCTTCCTAATGCCGTTCTTAATTCTTTCTTTTGTTTTTCTTTTTCTATTTTATTTGTTTTTGTTATTCTTCCAACTATTCCATTTACTGCTTTCTTCATATGAAATTCATCTAATACATATACACTTTTTAATATCCATTCTTTTCCTGTTTTTATCCAACTTGCTCCATCTCCTGATATATATACTTTCTTCAAATATTCTGTATCATAAGTATTTTCTATATATGTCATTACTTCTTCCCATAAATCATCTATTTTCTTTATATATATTCCTCCAAAGTGTTTTTTATTTTTTTAATTCTATTCTTTTTCCTTTTGATACAATTTTATCATATACAATAACTACTCTTGGTTCTTCAATTCCACCTTTTTGCAAATGTACATGGTCTTCATCTGCTATTATATACAATGTCTTTACTTGTTTTTTCTTCTCTACTTTTGTTTCTATTATTTCACTTTTTAATTCTAAATTTTCTATTTCATTCATTACTGTTTCTTTTGATATTTCTACTCCATATGCTGCATTTTCTCCTGCTTTTTTGTATGAACTTTCTATTGCTTCTTTTATTAATCTTTCTCGTACATTCGTTAACATTCTTTGGCTTGGTTCTAATTGCAAAAATTGATCCAACAAATATATTCTTTCTTCTGTTTCTTTATCTTGATAATATCTTCTTTTAAATTTAATATCACCAAATATTGTAATTATTGTCCTATCATCTTTTTCTAAACTTTCAAATTGTTCTTTTCTTTCTTTTAATTTAAATATTGTTTCCTCAGCGTAATTTACTAAAAAATTTGCTGTTTTTGTTCCTAAATCTGCAAATTCTTTTACTAAATCATCTGTGAAATTTGACAATCCTCCATCTGATATTGAATTTTTTAAATAATTTGTTACTAAATTGATGACTTTTTCGTTAAAATCGTGTAAAATATTTTCCATAAGATACCCCTTTCAATTGGTTAAACATTTTTTTGTTTTATTTATTTTAACACAATTTTGAATTGGGTATCTTATTTTTATTAAATTAATTTTCCCGAATTTATTTTACACTAACACATATTATATATTTTTCAAATATGTTTCTAATTCTGATAATTTAATCTTTTTAGATAAATTAGAAATATAAACATCATTTGAATAATTAAAAACTAACAAAGTAATGTTCTTAACAATTACTTTATGTGGTTCAATATATGAGAGATTAGTCTTTTCAATTTTTCTAATGCTACCTTTTATAAAAGTAGGATTTACTTTAGAAAACTCACATATAAATTCAAATCTTTGTTTTAAACTTTCCTCAAATTGTATTTCTTGTTTAATTATCTTCATTACAGACACCATCCTTTCTTTTAGGATGATTTTTTCGCAAACAAAAAAATCAACCATTTTACTGATTGATTTTTGTATCTGTAGTTCGAACAGATTCGTTATTGGCTGGGGTAGTAAGATTCGAACTTACGCATGTCGGAGTCAGAGTCCGATGCCTTACCGCTTGGCGATACCCCAATAACATTAATAACAAACGAACTATTTTCCAGCTCGTTTGTTATTATATAATAATAGTTTAAATTTATCAATACATAAATTTATATTTTTTATTCCCATTCAATAGTTGCTGGTGGTTTTCCTGTAATATCATAAACTACTCTATTTACATGTTTAACTTCATTTACAATTCTTGCAGAAACTTTTTCTAAAATTTCATATGGGATTTTACTCCATGTTGCTGTCATAAAATCAGATGTTGTAACTGCTCTTAATGCTACTGTGTAATCATATGTTCTTTCATCTCCCATAACTCCAACACTTTTTAAGTTTGTTAAAACTGCAAAGTATTGATTTATCTCTCTATCTAATTTTGCATTTGCAATTTCTTCCCTAAATATATAATCCGCTTCTCTTAGTATACTTAATTTGTCCTCTGTAATGTCTCCAATTACTCTAATTGCAAGACCTGGACCTGGGAATGGTTGTCTGTATACTAAGAACTCTGGAAGACCTAATTCAACTCCAACTTTTCTTACTTCATCTTTAAACAAATCTCTAAGTGGTTCAATAATTTCTTTAAAATCAACACAGTCTGGTAATCCACCTACGTTATGATGACTCTTGATTTTAGCTCCGACTCCTACACCACTTTCTATTACGTCAGGATAAATTGTTCCTTGTATTAAGTAATCTACCTGACCTAATTTTTTTCCTTCATCTTCAAAGACTCTTATAAATTCTTCACCTATTATTTTTCTCTTTTTCTCTGGATCTTCAACTCCAGCAAGTTTTGATAAAAATCTCTCTCTTGCATCAACTTTTATAAAATTAACATCAAATTGTTTTGTAAAAATTTCTTCTACTTCTTCAGCTTCATTTTTTCTTAGTAAACCGTGGTCAACAAAAATACAAGTTAAATTTTTTCCAATTGCTCTGTTTACAAGTGCTGCGGCTACAGATGAATCTACTCCACCTGATAATGCACATACTGCTTTTTTATCTCCAATTTTCTCTTTTAATAATTTTATTTGTTCTTCAACAAATGAATTCATTTTCCAATTTCCTTCGCAACCACAAATATTGTATAGGAAATTGTGAATAATCTTAACTCCATTTTTTGTATGATTTACTTCTGGATGAAATTGAATTCCATAAAATTTCTTCTCTACATTTTGCATACCTGCAAATTTACAATCAGGTGTGTCTGCTATTTTCTCGAAATTATTTGGAATGTTTTCAACATAATCCATATGGCTCATTAAACATGTATTGCTATCTTCAAATCCATCAAATAATAAAGATTTATTATCGAAATTAACATTAATTTCTCCAAATTCTCTTTTATATGCCCTTCTAACTTCTCCACCAAGCATATGAGTCATAAGTTGCATTCCATAACAAATTCCTAAAATAGGTATTCCTAATTCAAAAATTCTCTTATCACATTTTGGTGCATCATCTAAATATACACTTGATGGTCCTCCTGTAAATATAATTCCTTTTGGATTTTTCTCAATAATTTTTTCTACTGGTGTATTAAAAGGCAAAATCTCGCAAAAAACATTACATTCTCTAACACGTCTAGCTATTAACTGATTATATTGCCCATAAAAATCTAATACTATAATCAATTCTTTATTTTCCATTATAACAATCCTTCCAATTTATATTTTTATGCTTTAGTCTCGATTTCCTTTAAAATAACATCATGTGCAGAACCTTCTTTAATACTAATATTTGAAACTAATGTCAAACGTGCTTTTTGATGGAATTCTGGTATTGTAATAGAACCACAATTGCACATTGTTGATTTTATTTTATTAACTGTAATATTCAAATTATCTTTTAATGGTCCAGCATATGGAATATATGAATCAACACCTTCTTCAAAGCTTAATTTATTTTTTGTTTTATCTCCTAAATCATATCTTTGCCAATTTCTAGCTCTGTTTGATCCTTCACCCCAGTATTCTTTAACATAATTATTTCCAACTTTTACAACTCTTGTTGGACTCTCATCAAATCTAGCAAAATATCTACCCATCATTACGAAATCTGCACCAAAAGCCAATGCTAAAGTAATATGATAATCATGTACAATTCCACCATCAGAACATACTGGAATATATACACCTGTTTTTTCGAAATATTCATCTCTTGCTTTAACAATATCTATTAAAGCACTGGCTTGACCTCTACCTATACCTTTTTGTTCTCTAGTAATACAGATAGAACCTCCACCAACACCGACTTTTATAAAGTCAGCACCAGCTTCTGCTAAATATAAAAATCCTGCTTTGTCAACTACATTTCCAGCTCCAATTTTTACATTGTTTCCATACTTTTCTCTAACAAAATCTATTGTATTTTTTTGCCATACTGAATATCCATCTGATGAATCAATACATAAAATATCAACACCTGCATCTACTAAAGCAGGAATTCTTTCTTCATAATCTCTTGTATTTACCCCTGCACCTACTATATATCTTTTGTTTTCATCTAATAATGAATTTGGATTATTCTTTCTATCTTCATAATCTTTTCTGAAAACTAAAAATTCCAAATTATCATCTTCATCCAATATTGGTAAACAACTAACTTTGTTTTCCCAAATTACATCATTTGCTTCATCTAGAGAAATACCTTTTCTCGCAAAAACAACTTTATCTTTAGGCATCATGAAATTATCAATTGGTTCATCTAAATTAACTCTAGAAATTCTATAATCTTTATCAGTAACTAATCCCAAAAATTTTCCTTTGCTTGTTCCATCTTCTGTAATCATAACAGTTGAGTGACCTGTTTGTTTTATCAACTCAATAACATCTCTTAAAGGTGTTCCACCTTTTACGTTTGAATCACTATTAATAAAACCTGCTTTACATTTTTTAACTTCTCTAACCATCTTTGCTTCAGATTCTATTGATTGTGAACCATAAATAAAAGAACATCCCCCTTCTCTAGCAAGTGCAACTGCCATTTTTTCTCCTGAAACAGCTTGCATAATTGCTGATACAAACGGAATGTTTGCACATAATTCTGGTTCTTCACCTTTTTTGAATTTTGTAAGTGGTGTTTTTAAACTTACATTTGATGGAATACATCTCTCATCTGTTAAATTTGGTAATAATAAATACTCGTTAAAAGTTCTAGAAATATCATTTAGTATCTCTGACATAAAAAACCTCCTAAAATATTATTTTTTGTTTTGATAAAAACAATGTATGTTAATTATAGATTTTATAACATTTTTGAAGATTTTTCAAGCTTTTTAGCCAAATTTACCGTTTTTTTACCTAAATTAACCTAAAAAAAAGAAAAATGCATAGAAATACATACACATTTTTCTAATTTGAGAAATCACAATAAAAAAAATTAATAACATTTTTTACTCATCTACAAACCTTTTATTTCATTTTCAATATTTAATAATCTATTATATTTTGCAACCCTATCAGTTCTAGCAGGAGCACCAGTTTTAATATAATCAGCTCCAACCCCTACAGCTAAATCTGAAATAAATGTATCCTCTGTTTCTCCAGATCTATGAGAAACTATAACCTTCATTCCAGCACTTCTAGCAAGTTTAACAGTACCTAATGTTTCACTAATTGTACCAATTTGATTTGGTTTTATAAGAATAGAATTTGAAGATTTACACTTTATTCCTTTTAATAATCTTTGAGGATTTGTTACATATAAGTCATCACCAACAGTCATAATTTTATTTCCAACTTCTGATTGAAATCTCTCCCACATTTTCCAATCTTCCTCAGCTAAACCATCTTCAATCGAAATAATTGGATATCTATCAATTAAATCTTTTAAATATTCAATCATTTTCTCTGGAGATTTGTAATTATCAGTTTTCCAAAATAAATAACCCTCTTTAGCAATTTTTACAGCCTCATCTTTCATCTCAGTAGCAGCAATATCAAGTGCAATGTGAAAATCTTTCCCAGGTTCAAAACCAGATTTTATAATAGCCTCTAATATATATTTTATAGCATCTTCATCAGTATCCAGATTAGGAGCAAATCCTCCTTCATCACCTACTCCAACATTAAATCCCTTAATTGTAAGTATATTTCTTAAAGTATTATATACTCTTGTACATTTTTCCATAACATCAATAAATGAATCTTCCCTTTTAGGAACAATCATAAATTCCTGAATACTCAAATTATTGTATGCATGTTTTCCACCATTTAAAATATTAAGCATAGGAATTGGCAATCGATTCGCATTCAAACCACCAATATACATATATAATGGCATTCCAAGACTCCTACTTGCTACTCTTGCTACTGCCATAGAAGTTGCAATCATTGCATTAGCACCAATATTAGATTTATCCTCAGTATCATCTAACATTATCATTTCATTATCTATTTTCCATTGGTCATACACATTCTGACCTTCTAATAATCTACTTAATTTAAGATTAACATTTTTTACTGCTTTACAGACACCTTTCCCTCTAAACCTATCTTTATCACCATCACGCAATTCAAGGGCTTCAAACTTTCCTGTTGATGCCCCTGATGGAGCAATTGCTTTTGCAGAAAATCCACCATCTGTAACAACTTCAACTTGAACAGTTGGATTTCCTCTTGAATCTAATACTTCTAAAGCACGAACTTTTTCAATTTCTAAAAAATCTCTCATAAATTTCACCTCAAAAATAGTATCGGCAAAAAATAAATTTTTATGTACGGAAAAGCCAAAATACTAATTCTTTTATTTCTTATTTTGAATTTCTCGCAAAAAAAGATATAGATTTAAAAAACCTATATCTTTAAAATTAATCCTTTTTTTTCATTAAATCAGAACTCAAAATAATATCGTCATCTAAATCCTCAGATTTCTTTTTTTCAATATTGTCCTGAGTCTCTTTCATCTTTTCTACTTTAGCAAAAAGAATTTGATTTGCCTTCAACTCACTTGAAGGATTATCCTCTTTTTTATTTTTCTTGCTTTTTTTATCTGAATCATCTGATTGAGAAGCAATTGCAGCCTCAACAGTTAAAGTTCTCTCATAATCAATAATATTATGGTTCTGTTGCATATAAATTCCTTCACAATATATATCTCTATTATTTTTTTCTGATTCAGCCAATTCACTTTTTAAATATCTCTCAATAATTTTTTTCTCATCCTTTGTCTGAAAATCAGCATCATCATTTAGATTTTTATATCTCCAAATAATATGTCTTTCATAAGGAGTGAATTCAGAATTCTTACCTAAATCATCATAAAAATATTCTATTTTAAATTGAGCATTATGAATCGAAATAGTTAAATTCGTCCACATTTTATCTTTATATTCTTTCTGAATACTTCTTAATTTCTTAATATCCAAAAATAATTTTTGAATAAGATTATTATAACTCTCCTCATCAATATTAAACATTGCTGGAATCTGATATACATTAACTGGCTTTCTTTTCAAAATTCCTTTTGGAACATAATAGAAATACATCTCACCTACAGGTTTTTTTAAAGGTCTTTCTACAATAGAAGCATATAAATAAATAGCTTCCCATTTTTCTGGAATCATATAAAATAATTTCTTTTGTATTTCAGAAAAAATGTTTCTTTCATCATTAGAAGTTGCCATTTCTCCTCCTATAACTAAGCTTCGATTAAACTTTCTCCTGTCATTTCTTCAGGTTTCTCAATCCCCATTAAATCAAGCATTGTTGGGGCTAAATCAGCAAGTCTACCTTCTTTTAATTTAGCATCTTTTCCAACTAACACTAGAGGAACTGGATTAGTTGTATGAGCTGTATGAGGTTCACCTGTTTTGTAATCAATCATTTGTTCACAATTTCCATGATCAGCTGTTATTAATAAAACTCCATGTTCTTCTTCAATTGCTTTAACAATTTTATCAACACAAACATCTAATGCTTCTAAAGCTTTAATTACAGCTTCAACATTTCCAGTATGACCTACCATATCTGGATTTGCAAAGTTTAATATAATGCTATCATATTTTCTTGAATGAATTGCTTCTAGTACTTTTTCAGTAACTTCAAGAGCACTCATTTCAGGTTTCATATCATATGTTTCAACTTTTGGTGATGGAATTAAAATTCTATCTTCACCTGGATATTGCTTTTCTTGACCACCATTAAAGAAAAATGTAACATGAGCATACTTTTCTGTTTCAGCAATACGAAGTTGAGTTAATCCTCTTTCACTAATTATTTCTCCAAAAGTATTTTTAATTTCATCCTTTTTAAAAGCAACAGAAACATTAGTTATTGTTTCATCATAATTTGTAAAAGTAACAAAATATGTTTTGAAATATTCTCTTTCAAATCCATCAAAGTTCTCATCAACGATTGCTCTTGTAATTTCTCTAGCTCTATCAGGTCTAAAGTTGAAGAAAATAACTGAATCATTTTCTTCTATTTTTGCAACTGGTTTATCATTATTACAAATAACAGTTGGAACAACAAATTCATCAAAAACTTCTTTTTGATATGAATTTTCAATTGCAGATGCAACAGAAATTGCTTTTTCACCTTCACCTTTTACCATAGCGTCATAAGCTTTTTCTATTCTATTCCATCTTTTATCTCTGTCCATTGCATAAAATCTACCCATTATTGTAGCAATTTTACCAACACCTTTTTCAGCCATTTTATTTTCTAGTTCAACAAGATAACCTTCTGCAGAAGCAGGTGGAGTATCTCTACCATCTAAAAAGCAATGAACATATACATCTTCAAAATCTTTTCTCTTTGCAAGTTCTAATAAAGCAAATAAATGACGTTGATGACTATGAACACCTCCATCTGAAAGTAGTCCCATTATATGCAATTTAGAATGATTCTTTTTACAATTTTCAATTGCAGATACTAATTCAGGAATACTGAAAAAGTCTCCACTTTCAATTGATTTTGTTATTCTAGTTAGCTCTTGATACACAATTCTACCAGCACCAATATTTGTATGTCCTACCTCTGAATTTCCCATTTGTCCTTCAGGAAGTCCAACATCTAATCCACTAGTATGCAAAATTGTATTTGGGTATTGCTTCATGATTCTCTTAATATTAGGAATATTAGCCATTTTTACAGCATTTCCTTCATCTTTTTCATTGATTCCAAACCCATCTAATATCATAAGCATTGTAGTTTTTTTATCCATTTCTTTTCCCATCCTCTATTATTTATTATAATTAACTATTTTTGCAAATTCTTCTGGAACTAAACTTGCTCCACCAACTAAGCCACCATCAATATCAGAAGTTTCAAATAATTCTTTGGCATTAGATGATTTTACACTTCCACCATATTGAATTATTATATTT